>Ga0224722_1000956_pt1 | contig 16369 bp, 14 predicted proteins | sample Balambano_FR1_Me_FD_161646 | JGI IMG/M metagenome (GOLD analysis project Ga0224722, IMG submission 161646) | Freshwater sediment microbial communities from Lake Towuti, South Sulawesi, Indonesia - Balambano_FR1_MetaG | ecosystem: Environmental > Aquatic > Freshwater > Lake > Sediment | place... | reverse complement strand
GTCTTCACCCGTCGGACCCTACGGGCCGCGCCCCGCGAACTCAACCGCCGAGCTGCGACCGGCCGATGATCGCGGCGCGGATGCCGAAGCCGGCGCAGGGATCGCCGCGCGGCGCGACGCCGGTCACGATCCACAGGTCGAAAGGCTGGACCGGCGCTGCCGCCCCCTCGATCTGCCCGACCGCCAGCACCGACAACTCCGGCGCCGCCCGCGCCAGCACCGCCGGCACGCCCCGGTCGGTGCGGGCATGGCCGGTCCCGGCGATCAGCACCACCGGCCCGCCGCTCTGCCGCCAGGCCCGCACCACCGCCCGCGCCAGTGTAGCGTCGCGCAGCCGCTGCGCCTCGACCATGCCCGGCAACACCTCCGGCGGCAGCGCATCGCAATGCGCAGCCTGCATCTCGGCCTCACGCGCGGACTGGTCGGCTGGGTCCAGGGGCTCGGCCAGGCCGTACGGCGCGGCCTCGGCCCCGAACGCCGCCGCCGCGCCGTCCTGCAGAGACTGCGCCACCGCGCCGGACGGCAGGTCGCCGCCGAACACCCGCGCCGCCGGCGCCGCGAGAAGGATCGGGTGATACATGGCGAAATCCGGCCAGCCCGAGCGGTCCCAGCCAAGCGCGCGCGCCACCCGGCCGGCATCGCGACGGTCGGCCGGCATGCGCGCGGCCTGCGCCTCGGTCAGCATCTCGAACACCAGCGCCCGCGGGCCGATCGCCGCCACCGCACGGGCCTGATTGCGGTGATGCGAAGGGTTGTCGTGCACCTCGCCGAGGATGACCACATCGGCCGGCGGCAGGTGGTCCAGCGCGCCCGCGCCGATCTCGGCCGCGCAGGCCGGCGTTACCGCCACCAGGGCGACAAGACCCAGAACCCCGGCGCGCACCGGATCAGGCGAGGAAGTGATGCACTTCGCGCGACTGCGCCTCGAGGCTGCGACGCATCTTGGCGAAAGCCGCCGCTTCCAGTTGGCGCACGCGCTCTTTCGACAGACCCAGCTCGTCGCCGAGCGATTCCAGCGTCCGCGGCTCCTCGCGCAGCTTGCGCTCGGCCACGATGAAGCGCTCACGTTTGTTCAAGCCCTTCATCGCGGTCACCAGCCAGCCGCGCAAACGTGCCGCGTCATGCGCCGTCTCCACCCGCTCGGCCGCCTGCTCGCCCTCGTCCTCCAGCACGTCGATCCACTCGCGGCCCTCGTCCTCGGACGACTGGGTGGCGTTCAGCGAGAAGTCCGAACCCGACAGTCGGCCCTCCATCATTTCCACGTCTGCGAGCGGCACGCCGATCTCATGCGCGATCATCTCGCGCAGCTGGTGCCCGTCGAGCGTCTCGCCGCGCAGCGAGGCCTCGCGCTCCAGCTTGGCCTGCACCCGGCGCAGGTTGAAGAACAGCGCCTTTTGGCTTGAGGTCGAGCCGGTCCTGACCATCGACCAGTTGCGCATCACGTAGTCCTGGATCGAGGCCTTGATCCACCACACCGCATAGGTCGAAAAGCGCACACCGCGATCGGGGTCGAACTTGTCGGCCGCCTTCATCAGGCCGAGACTCGCTTCCTGGATCAGATCGTTCATCGGCGCGCCGTAGCGGCGGAACTTCGACGCCATCGAGATCGCCAGACGCATGTAGGCTGTGATCAGCCGGTGCAGCGCCTGTTCGTCGCGATGGTCGCGCCAGGCATAGGCAAGGCGAAGCTCGGTCTCGGCATCGAGCAGTTCCGCTTTCATCGCGTTGCGGGACATGGTCTGATCGGTCCGCGCGTCGAAGACCATTCGCTCCCTCCTGTCTGTCCTGAACCTTTTGCCAGAGACTACGACGACAACCGATGATCGGATCACCCGCGCCGACCCACCCTGCACGTGAAATGTGGCAGTTGGCACTCGTGATCGGCGGGGCGCGGTCGGGAAAATCGCGGATCGCCGAGAAACTGGCCCGGCTGCGCGGGATGCCGCTCATCTACGTCGCAACTGCGGAAGCCCGGGACACCGAGATGGCCGAGCGTATCGCCCGGCACCGCGCCGACCGCGGCGCGGGCTGGACGACGATCGAGGCCCCGCTCGACCTCGCCGGCGCGCTCGCCGCCATGCCGGCCGGGGAGGCGGTGCTGGTGGACTGCGCGACGCTCTGGCTCAGCAATCATCTCCTCGCCGGGCACGATCTCGACGCCGAGGCCGACCGGCTCATGGCCGCGCTGGCCGCGGCGGCGGGCCCGGCGACGGTGGTGACGAACGAGACCGGCTGGGGCATCGTGCCCGACAACGCGCTGGCGCGGACGTTCCGCGATGCCCAGGGGCGGCTGAACCAGAGGCTGGCGGCGCAGGCCGACCTTGTTCTGGGGGTGATGGCCGGCCTGCCCTTCGCGCTGAAGGGCACCCTGCCCCGGGGTCTGCCATGACGCGGTTCCACTGGGTGCGCCACGGGCCGACCCATGCGACCGGGATGATCGGCTGGACCGACCTGCCCGCCGACCTGTCGGACCGGGCGGCGGTCGAGCGCCTGCGCGCCGCCCTGCCCGAGGGCGCGCCGGTCGTGTCGTCGGATCTTGCGCGTGCCCGCGCCACGGCCGAGGCGCTCGGCGCGGGCCGCCCGCGTCTGCCCGACATGCCCGGCTTGCGCGAAATCCACTTCGGCGCCTGGGAGGGGCGCGGCTTCGACCCCATCGATGCCGCGGACGAGGCGCAGCTTCGCGCCTTCTGGGATACGCCGGGCAGTGTCGCCCCGCCGGGTGGCGAAAGCTGGGATGCGCTTGCCGCCCGGGTCGGGGCCGCGATTGCGGTGCTCGCGCGCGACCATGCCGGGGGCGACATCGTGGTGGTCGCCCATCTCGGCCCGGTCCTCGCTGCGCTGCAGATCGCGCGCGGCCTTGCGCCGCGGCAGGCCCTGGGCCAGCGGATCGACCCGCTGTCGCTCACCTCGCTGTCGCTGCGGGACGGGGTATGGCAGGTGGACGCGGTGAACCGCCGGCCCTGAACGCGGCTGCCACGCCCGGCTCGCCGAAATCCCTGCTTCTGCCGGCGCGCCCGACCCGTTAGCCTCGCGCCGGACCAGACCGCGCGACATCCGGAGACGCCGCCATGACCTACCATCTCGCGATCGGCGACCGTGCCTATTCCAGCTGGTCGCTGCGCGGCTGGCTGCTGTTCGAGGCCTTCGGCCTGCCCGTGACCTGCCACAGCGCCCGGCTCTACAGCGACGAACTGCCGCAGCTTCTCGCGGCCTTCCCGCCCGCGAAGACGGTGCCGGCGCTGCGGCTGCCGGACGGCGGCACGGTCTGCGAAAGCCTCGCCATCGCCGAGGAGCTTGCCAGCCGCCACCCCGAGGCGGGCCACTGGCCGGCCGATTCGCGCGGCCGGGCGGTGGCGCGCAGTCTTGCGGCCGAGATGCACGCGGGCTTCGCGGCGCTGCGCGGCCATTGCCCGATGAACCTGCGGGTGAGCTACGCCACGACCGACGTGCCCGACCCGGTGCGGGCCGACCTGGCGCGGCTGGAGGTGATCTGGGCCTGGGCGCGGAGCGAGACCGGCGCCGAGGGACCCTGGCTCTGCGGCGGCTATTCGGCCGCCGACGCGTTCTTTGCCCCGGTCACCAGTCGCATCGCCACCTACAACCTGCCGGTGTCCGAGGCCGCCCGCGCCTATGTCGCCGCGCAACTGGCGCATCCCGCGTTCCGCCGCTGGCGCGCGGTGGCGCTGGTGGACGGTGCCGACCAGCCGTCCTACCGCCGCGACCATCCCCGGCGCGACTGGCCCGGCCCGGCCCCGCTCGCCGCCACGCCGGTTGCGGGCCCCGACAGCGACAACGCCGCCTGCCCCTTCTCCGGCCGGCCGGTCAGCCATGTAATGGCCGTTCGGGAGCGCCGGATCGGCTTCTGCAACGCTTTCTGCCGCGACAAGGCCGCGGCCGACCCCGAGGCTTGGCCCGAGGTCATGGCGCTTCTGGATCCGCGCTGAACCGGGCAGCGGCGCCGGTAAGCATCGGACCGCTCAGAACCGGAACCGCGCCCCGACGAGGATGGCGTTGGCGTCCTGGTAATCGACGCTGGGTGTGGAGGAGTCGTAGGTGCGGTACGTGGCGTAGAATTCGGTGTTCCAGGCGGTCACGTTCTGGACCACGGCAATGCCGGTCGAGTTGGCCTCCGACCCGTCCGCGAACACCGAGTCGCCGTTGTAGTAGTCGATCGAGACCGCCGTTCTGCCCCAGTCCACGATATCGCCGAGCCAGCCGGCCTTGACGTAGAAGAAAGTGCCAACGCGCACCTCGTTGTCCTGGTTGCCGCCGGCGATCGTCAGGTTGAGGCCGGTCGGCGTGTGGAGGATCGAGGCCGAGCCGTTCAGCGTCTTGGTCGTCACATCGGCCAGTTTCTGATCGTTCCAGGAATAGGCGGCCTGCGCGCCGTAACGGAAGTCGCCCGACTCGCCGGTGAAGGCGACCGCGATGTCGTAGAGCGGGTCGTCCTGCGTGTCGGGGTTCGGCCCGAGCTGGTTCTGCCCGTAGGAGGTGCGCAGCACGAAGCCTCCGAATTCCGGCGAGTCGTAGCGGATTCGCACGCGCCGGCCCAGACCGTTGTAGTCGGCGAAGGCCCGGCTGATGTTCACGCTCGACAGCGTCCCGTCCGCCTCGCGCAGCAGCTGGCCGCCGGCCGAGTCGCGCACCGACCGGGTTGCTATCACTGTCGTGCCCGAGAAGTCGACCGCCGAGGTGTCCTGCGAGGCCATGTTGCCCTGGCCGAGGTAGAAGATGCCGTAATCGTCATGCGTGAAGCGGTTGTCGATCTGGCGGATGTTGGCGTTGGTGAACTCGAAAGCGCTCGCGGGCGTGCTGCGCGGCAAGCCGGTCGCGCGATCGAGACCCTGGTTGGAGGTCGACACCGGATCGTACTGGATCTCGAGCGTGCCGAGGTAATTCCAGCCGCTACCGATGTCGCCGGTATAGGTCACGCCGAAGCGGGTGTTCGAGTTGGCGTTGTCGATGAAGTTGTAGCTCTCGCTGACCTGACCGTCGTCATAGCTCAGGAAGCCCTTGTTGATCTGGCCGTAGAAGCGCAGCACGCCGCCATTGGCGAATTCCGTCTCGACCCTCGGTATGCCCTGCGCCACGGCCGCGCCGCCGGAGAGGGCGAGCACGGTGCTCGCCAGAAGCAGGCTGCGCATCGGGCCTTTGTGCGTCATCATGATCGTGTCCTCGCTGCTTCCGTTCCAGACCACGTCGCCCGCACCGAAGCCGCACCTGACCCCAGGTGCACCCAATCGTCACAGCGCCGCCGGCCTCGGAGCGTAAAAGCCGCACATGACAGAAAATTGATACCTTGCACGCCGCCGTGCGGCGGCCCCCGATCGTGTCGTGGAGGCAACAGGGCCGCCGTTCGCCGGCCCGGCGCCGATCCCGGCTCCGGGTCCGACCTTGGCGACAGGCGACGGCGAGGCGGCGGCACTCCGTTGGCGATGCGTTAACCAATCGCGGTTAACCGTTTCGCAAGATCGGGCGGGGCGGGATCATGGTGGCGCGGGCACATACGGTGGCCTTCGAGGGGGTCGAGGCACGCCCGGTCGAGGTGCAATGCGCCGTCGCGCCGGGACTGCCGGGCTTCGCCATCGTCGGCCTGCCCGACAAGGCCGTGTCCGAGGCGCGCGAGCGGGTCCGCGCCGCGCTGGCCGCGATGTCGATCGCGCTGCCATCGAAGCGCATCACCATCAATCTCTCGCCCGCCGACCTGCCCAAGGAGGGCTCGCATTTCGACCTGCCGATCGCGCTCGCGCTCCTCGCCGCGCTCGAGATCGTGCCGCGCGACGAGGTCGAGCGGACCCTCGCGCTCGGCGAGTTGTCGCTCGACGGCACGCTGGTGCCGGTGATCGGCGCCCTGCCCGCGGCAATGGCGGCGGCGGAAGCCGACCGCAGACTGCTCTGCCCGCGCGCCTGCGGCGCCGAGGCCGCCTGGGTCGGCGCGGTGCAGGTGCTGGCCGCCGGCACGCTCGCGGACGTCGTCCGCCACTACACCGGCCAGTCGCCGCTGACACCGGCCGAGGCGGGCGAGGTGCGGACCACCGCCGGCAGCCGCGACCTGCGCGACGTCAAGGGGCAGGAACGCGCCAAGCGGGCGCTCGAGATCGCGGCCGCCGGGCGCCATCATGTCCTGATGGTCGGCTCGCCCGGGTCGGGCAAGTCGATGCTGGCCGCGCGCATCCCCGGCATCCTGCCGCCGCTGTCGGCTGCCGAGGCGCTGGAGACCTCGATGATCCACTCGCTCGCGGGGCTTTTGGGCGACGGCGGGATCTCGCGCGACCGCCCGTTCCGCGAGCCGCACCACACCGCCTCGATGGCGGCGATCGTCGGCGGCGGCAAGGGCGCCAAGCCGGGCGAGATCAGCCTCGCGCACAACGGCGTGCTGTTCATGGACGAGTTTCCGGAGTTTCCCCGCCAGGTGCTCGAAACCCTACGCCAGCCGATCGAGACCGGCGAGATCATGGTCGCCCGCGCCAATGCGCATGTGCGCTATCCCTGCCGCTTCCTTCTCGTGGCGGCGGCGAACCCGTGCAAATGCGGCTACATGACCGACCCGTCGCGGGCCTGCGCGCGGGTGCCGCTGTGCGGCGAGGATTACCTCGGGCGCATCTCGGGCCCGCTGATGGACCGGTTCGACCTAAGGCTGGAGGTGCCGCCGGTGGCCTACAGCGACCTCGACCTGCCGGCCTCCGGCGAAACCTCTGCCGCGGTCGCCGACCGCGTCGCCCGCGCCCGGGCGGTGCAGGGCGCGCGCTATGCCGCCGCCCCGGGCGTGCGGGTCAACGCCGATGCTGAAGGCGCGCTGCTCGAGGAGGTGGCGACCCCGGATGCGGAGGGGCGCGAACTGCTGTCGCGGGTGGCCGACCGCTTCGGCCTCTCGGCGCGGGGCTATCATCGGGTGATGCGGGTGGCGCGCACCATCGCCGACCTCGACGGCGCGGCGGAGGTGCGAAAGCCGCATGTCGCCGAGGCGGTCGGCTATCGCCTTGCCGCCGGGGCGAAGGGCTGACCGGGCGTCCGAAAGGCCGGTGCCGGCGTACCCGAGACCGGCGCCGCCGCGCTTCGATCTGCCCGTGGCCTGCGGTTCCCCGGCGCCGACGGGTCGGAAGAGGGCCTCCGGCCGGCAGGTCGCGACGGCGGTTCCGGGGAGGACCTCAGCAACCGCGCTTGGCCTCGATCACTTGCCAGATCCGGGCGGCGGCGTTGGTGCCGTCGAACCGCTCCAGCTCCTGGATGCCGGTCGGCGAGGTCACGTTGATCTCGGTCAGCCAGTCGCCGATCACGTCGATGCCGACGAAAAGCTGGCCCTTGTCACGCAGGGTGGGACCGATGGCGGCGCAGATCTCGAGGTCGCGCGGGGTCAGAACGGTCTGCTCGGGCCGCCCGCCAGCATGCATGTTCGACCGCGTCTCGCCCGCCTGCGGCACCCGGTTGATCGCCCCGACCGGCGTGCCGTCGACCAGGATCACCCGCTTGTCACCCCGCTCCACCGCCGGCAGGAACTTCTGCACGATCATCGGCTCGCGGCTCATGCCGGTGAAGAGCTCGTAGAGCGCGGCGAGGTTGCGGTCGTTCGGGTCGAGCCGGAACACCCCTGCCCCGCCATTGCCGTAGAGCGGCTTCAGGATGATGTCGCCGTGCCGCGCGCGGAAGGCGCGGATCGCTGCGAGGTCGCGGGCGATCATGGTCGGCGGGGTCAGGTCGGCGAAGCGCAGCACCAGAAGCTTTTCGGGCGAGTTGCGCACCCAGAACGGATCGTTCACCACCAGCGTGCGCGGCTGCACCATTTCGAGCAGATGGGTGGTGGTGATATAGCCCATGTCGAACGGCGGATCCTGCCGCAGCCAGACCACATCGAACGCGCTGAGGTCGGCCTCGGTCTCGGGGCCGTAGCTCACGTGGTTCCCATGCTCCCGGCGCAACTCAATCGGCCAGCCGCGCGCCAGCACGCGGCCCTCGTCGAAGGCGAGCCGGTCGGGGGTGTAGTAGAACAGCGCATGGCCCCTTGCCTGCGCCTCGAGCGCGATCCGGAAGGTGCTGTCGGCATCGATGTTCACGGACCCGATCGGGTCCATCTGCAGGGCGACCTTCAGCGGCATTGCTCCCTCCGCGCGCTTCGACCCGCCTTCAATGGCGCGGCGGCGGCACGGTTGCAACGCTTCTCGGCGTCAGGCGGCGAAGGCGTTCTCGATGATCTCGATCCGTCCCTGGAAATCCACCAGCGCCACGTCGAAGCGCGACGGCGTGCCGAGCCCGTCCGGCTCGCCGGCGAGGAACAGCGCGGCGGAGGCGTGGATGCGCGCCTGCTGGCGGGCGCTCAGGCGCTCGGCGGCCGCAGCATGGGTGCGGCTCTGCTTGACCTCGATGAAGATCACCTCGGCGCCGTCCCGCGCGATCAGGTCGATCTCGCCCGCTTCGCTGCGCCAGCGCGCCGCGGCGATCGCGCGGCCCGACCGCTCGTAATGCCGCGCCACGGACGCTTCCGCCGCCCGTCCGACCCGGTCCGACACCCATCCCGTCATCCGTTCCCCCGTCACTTGCCGTCCGCAAGCCGCAATGCGAGCCTATAGACCTCGCGTCGCGGCAGGTCGAAGCGGCGCGCCACCTCGGCCGCCGCAACCTTCACGCCGGCGGCGCCGAGCGCCGCCCTCAGCGCCTCCTCGACCGCCGCGGGATCGGCCGGCGCAGCCGACGCCCGGTCGATCACCACCACGACCTCGCCCCTGACCTCGCGCCCTGCGAAGGCCGCCGCCAGCTCGCCGAGGGTGCCGCGCGACACCTCCTCGAACCGTTTGGTCAGTTCGCGGCAGACGGCTGCCTGCCGCCCGCCGCCGAACTGTTGCACCAGTTCCCCTAACAATCTCCCAACGCGCTTCGGCGACTCGTAGAGCACGACCGTCGCCGCGACCGGGGCGAGGCCGGCAAGCATCCGGGCGCGATCGCCCGCGGCCGCCGGCGGGAATCCTGCGAACAGGAGCCGGTCGGTCGGCAGGCCGGAGACGGTCAGCGCCGCCAGCAGGGCCGACGGTCCGGGCGCCGCCAGCACCGGATGGCCGGCGGCAATCGCGGCGCGCGCCAGCTGGAAGCCCGGATCGGCAATCAGCGGCGTGCCGGCCTCAGAGGCATAGGCAACCGACCGGCCTTCGGCCAGCGCCGCGAGGAGCCGCGGCCGCGCCGCCGCGCCGTTGTGGTCGTGATAGGCCAGCAGCGGCCGCCCGCCCGCGGCGATGCCGTGGATCTCCATCAGCTGTCGCAGGCGGCGGGTATCCTCGCCCGCCAGGACCTCGGCCGTGCCGAGAATGTCGAGCGCACGCAGCGTGATGTCGCGGGCCGCGCCGATCGGCGTCGCGATCAGGTAGAGGCCGGGCGCGAGCGGGCGCACGGGCGCCGCAGAACCGCCGGTCGCCAAGCCTCGGCTCCCTTGCAAAGTTGTCATCCCCGGTCGAAGCGATTAGGGTCGTGGCCGCCATCGCCCCGTCCGGCAAGAAGGAATAGCGCATGTTGTCCGTTCTGTCCCGTGCCCGCAAGTCCCTGCGCCGGGCTGCCGCGGTGCTCGCCGTCACGGGGCTGGCCGCCTGCGACCCCTCGGCGCTGGCCACCGGCCCCGTGCTCAGCGGCGGCCCGGTGCCGGTGGCGCTGTTGGTGCCCGGAGGCTCCGGCCAGCCGAGCGACGACTTCATCGCCCGGAGCCTCGAGAATGCCGCGCGGCTCGCGATGGCGGATCTGCAGGGCGTGCAGATCGACCTCCGGGTCTATCCGACCGCGGGCCAGCCCGCCCAGGCCGGCGCCGCCGCCGCCCGCGCGGTGAACGACGGGGCGCGGATCATCCTTGGCCCGGTCTATGCGCAGGAGGCCGCCGCCGCCGGCGTGGCCGTCGCCGCCAGCGGCGTCAATGTCCTGAGCTTCTCGAACAACCCCGACGTCGCCGGGCGCAACGTGTTCGTGCTCGGGCCGACCTTCCGCAACACCGCGGACCGACTGTCGCGCTATGCCGTGCGTCAGGGCAAGCGGCGGATCATGGTGGCCAATGACGCCACGCCGTCGGGCCAGATCGGCCGGGCCGCGATCGAGGCCGCCGTGGCCGCGGCGGGCGGCACGCTGGTGGCGGCACAGGGCTACGAGTTCTCGCAGAACGGCATCCTCGCCGCGGCGCCGTCGATCGCGGCTACGGCGCGATCGGCCGATGCGCTGTTCCTGACCGCCGACACCGCCGGCGCGCTGCCGCTCCTGACCCAACTTCTGCGCGACAGCGGGCTCGATCCCGCCACCGTCCAGTTCATCGGCCTGACGCGATGGGACATCCCGACCGCGACGCTCGGCCTGCCCGGGGTCCAGGGCGGGTGGTTCGCCCTGCCCGACCCGGGGCTCTACCAGCCGTTCCAGGCCCGCTATGCCGCCGCCTATGGCGAGGCGCCGCCGCCGATCGCGGGCCTCGGCTACGACGGCATCGCCGCGATCGGCGCACTGGCGCGGTCGGGGCGCGCGAACGCCCTGAGCGCGCAGTCGCTGACCCAAGGGTCGGGGTTCGCGGGCGTCGGCGGCATCTTCCGGCTGCGGAGCGACGGCAGCAACGAACGCGGCCTCGCGATCGCGCAGATCCGCGACACCCGCGTGGTGGTGATCGATGCCGCCCCGCGCAGCTTCTCGGGCCTCGGGTTCTGACCTGGCCGCCCGGTCCGCACGCCTGACCGCCGGCGCCCCCGCCGCCCCCGGGCCCGAGGCCGCGGCCGAGACCGGCCTCGTGCAGGCGATCGCCGCCCAGCTCGGGGCCGAGCGCGACGCGCGCGCCGCCCGCGCCGTCGCGGTCCGACACCTCGCGCACCTCGCGGCCGAGCGCAACGCGGCGCTCGAGGCCGGCTTCCGCGCGGAGCCGCGCGACGCGGTCCGGCTGATCCGCGCCCAGTCCGACCTGACCGACCTTCTGGTGCGCGCGGCGCTGGAGGTCTCGGTCCGCATCCTGCATCCGCTCGCCAACCCGACCGAGGCCGAGCGGATCGCCGTCCTCGCGGTGGGCGGCTATGGCCGGGCCGAGATGGCGCCGCATTCCGATGTCGATCTTCTGTTCCTGACGCCCTGGAAGGTCACCCCCTGGGCGGAGAGCGTGATCGAGAGCCTGCTCTACATGCTCTGGGACCTGAAGCTGAAGGTCGGGCATGCCACCCGCACGGTGCGCGACTGTGTCCGCCTCGCGCGCGACGACTTCACCGTCCGCACCGCGATGCTGGAGCACCGCTTCGTGGCCGGGCGCGAGGAGCTTGCGACCGAGCTCGGCGACCGGCTGTGGAACGAGGTGTTCCGCACCTCCGGTGCCGCCTTCATCGAGGCCAAGCTGCAGGAGCGCGCCGAACGCCACCGCCGCCAGGGCGGGCAGCGCTACCTGCTCGAGCCGAACGTCAAGGAGGGCAAGGGCGGCCTGCGCGACCTGCAGACGCTCTACTGGATCGGCAAGCACCTTCACCGCGTCGACTCCGCCGAGGGGCTGGTCGCGGCGGGCCTGTTCACCCGCGAGGAGCACGACACCTTCGCCCGGGCCGAGAATTTCCTCTGGGCGGTGCGCTGCCACATGCACTACCTGTCGGGCCGCGCCACCGACACGCTCGGCTTCGACCTGCAGGTGGGGGTGGCCGAGCGGATGGGCTACCGGGACGGCGCCGGGCGCCGCGCCGTCGAGCATTTCATGCAGGAGTATTTCCGTCACGCCACCCGCGTGGGCGAGCTGACCCGCGTATTCCTGACCCAGCTCGAGGCGCGCCATGCCAAGGCCGAGGCCGGCCTGATCGGCTTCTTCCGCAAGAAGAAGCGGGTGAAGCCGGGCTACACCGTGGTGCAGGGCCGGATCGATGTCGCCGACCCCGCCACGTTCCTCGCCGACAAGCTGAACCTTCTGCGGGTATTCGAAGAGGCGCTGCGCACCGGCTATCTCCTCCATCCCCGGGTGATGCGGCTGATCGCCGCCAACCTCCACCGGATCGACGACGAGATGCGGGCCGACCGCGAGGCGGTGCAGATCTTCCTCAACCTGATGCTGAAGCACGGCAACCCCGAACGTGCGCTCCGGCGGATGAACGAGCTTGGCGTGCTGTCGGCCTTCATCCCCGAATTCGAGCCGATCGTCGCGATGATGCAGTTCAACGTCTATCACCACTACACGGTGGACGAGCATACCATCCAGACGATCAGCACGCTCGCCCAGATCGAGCGGGGCGAACTGGTCGAGGAGCTTCCGGTGGCCAGCCGCATCCTGTCGGAGGGTGTCAACCGCCGGGTGCTCTACCTCGCGCTGCTCTTGCACGACATCGGCAAGGGCCGGCCCGAGGATCACTCGATCCTCGGCGCGCAGATCGCCCGGCGGCTGGCGCCGCGGCTCGGGCTCTCGGCCGAGGAATGCGAGACGGTGGAATGGCTGGTGCGCCATCACCTCCTGATGTCGGACATGGCGCAGAAGCGCGACCTGAGCGACCCGCGCACGCTGCGCGATTTCGCCAAGGCGGTGAAGACGCGCGAGCGGCTCGACCTTCTGACCGTGCTCACCGTCTGCGACATCCGCGGCGTCGGCCCGGGCACCTGGAACAACTGGAAGGCCATGCTCCTGCGACGGCTCTACGGCGATACGGCGGCTGCGCTGGAAGGCGGTCTGGAGCTGCTGAACCGCGAGCGGCGCGAGGACGAGGCGAAGCGGGCGCTCCGCGGAGCCCTGCCCGGCTGGGACGGGACGGCACTCCGCACCGAGACCGAGCGGCACTACGCGCCCTACTGGCAGGGCCTGTCCACCGACACCCACGCCGTGTTCGCCCGCCTGCTGCTCGGCCTGCGCGACGACGAGATCCGCATCGACCTCCACCCCGAGCCGGCCCGCGACGCGACCCGGGCCTGCTTCGCGCTGGCCGACCACCCGGGCATCTTCGCGCGGCTGGCGGGCGCGCTGGCGCTGGTCGGCGCGAACGTGGTCGACGCCCGCACCTACACCTCGAAGGACGGCTACGCGACCGCGGTGTTCTGGGTGCAGGACATCGAGGGCAGGCCCTATGAGGCGAGCCGGCTGCCGCGCCTGCGCAAGATGATCGAGCGCACGCTGATGGGCGAAGTGCGCGCCCGCGACGCGCTGAAGGACCGCGACCGGATGAAGAAGCGCGAGCGCGAGTTCCGCTTTCCGACCCATGTCGTGTTCGACAACGACGGCTCGGACATTTACACCATCATCGAGGTCGATACCCGCGACCGCCCGGGCCTTCTCTACGACCTCGCGCGCACGCTGGCCGCGAGCAACATCTACATCGCGAGCGCGGTGATCGCGACCTATGGCGCGCAGGTGGTCGATACCTTCTACGTCAAGGACATGTTCGGCCTGAAGCTCTATGCCCGGTCGCGGCAGGAGGCGCTGGAGCGCAAGCTGCGCCAGGCCATCGCCGAGGGTGCCGAGCGGGCCGAGGCATAGGGGTGCAGCCGATCCGCCTGATGCGCGGCTTCCTGACGGTGGGAAGCTGGACGCTCGTCAGCCGCGGCGCCGGCTTCGCGCGCGACGTGATGATGGCGGCCTATCTTGGCGCCGGGCCGGTCGCCGAGGCCTTCCTGATCGCCTTCTCGCTCCCCAACATGTTCCGCCGGTTCTTCGCCGAGGGTGCCTTCAACTTCGCTTTCGTGCCGATGTTCGCGAAGAAAGTGGAATCCGGCGACGATGCGGACCGTTTCGCCCGTGATGCCTTCAACGGCATGGCGGGCATCCTGATCCTCGTCACGCTGGCGGGCACCCTAGCGATGCCCTGGCTGGTCTGGGCGATGGCGAGCGGCTTCGTGGGCGACGCGCGGTTCGACCTCGCGGTGCTCTACGGCCGGATCGGCTTTTCCTACATCTTGTTCATATCGCTGGTGGCGCTGCTCTCGGGCGTACTGAACGCCTACGGGCGCTTCACCGAGGCGAGTTTCGTCCCGGTGCTGATGAACCTGATGTTCATCGCGGCGATGCTTCTGGCCGACCGGATGGGCTGGAACATGGGTCTTGCGCTGGCCTGGGCGGTGCCGGTCACCGGCATCGTGCAGCTGGCCTTCACCTGGGCCGCGGCGCGGCGCGCGGGCCTGCGCTTGGCCCCCGGCCTGCCGCGGCTCACCCCGGACCTGAAGCGGCTCGCGGTGATCGCGGGGCCGGCCGTGCTGGCGGGGGGCGTGGTGCAGGTCAACCTTCTGGTCGGGCGGCAGGTGGCGAGCTTCACCGAGGGCGCGATCGCCTGGCTCAGCTATGCCGACCGCCTTTACCAGCTGCCGCTCGGCGTGGTCGGGATCGCGGTCGGCACCGTGCTCCTGCCCGACCTGTCGCGGCGGCTGCGGGCGGGCGATGCGACCGGCGGGCGCGAGTCGTTCAACCGCGGCGCCGAGATTTCGCTGGCGCTCACGATCCCGGCGGCGGTGGCACTGGTGGTGATCGCGCTGCCGCTGTGCTCGGTCCTGTTCGAGCGCGGCGCCTTCGGGCCGGACGATACCGCCAGCACCGCGCTGGCGCTGGCCGCCTACGGCCTCGGCCTGCCGGCCTTCGTGCTGCACAAGGTGCTGCAGCCGCTGTTCTTCGCGCGCGAGGACACCCGCCGGCCGTTCCGCTATGCGGTGATCTGCATGATCGTCAACGCGGCCTTCGCGGTCGGCTTCATGCCGCTGATCGGTTTCATGGCGGCGGCGCTGGCCACCACCGTGTCGGGCTGGATCATGGTGGCGCAGCTCTGGCTCGGCTCGCGCGGGATGGGGCCCGAGGCGCGGGCCGACGCGCGGCTTGTCCGCCGCCTGCCGCGGATCGGGCTCGCCGCGCTTGCGATGGGGGCCTGCCTCTACGGCGGCACGCTGCTGCTTGGCCCGGCGCTCGGCACGCCCGGTCTGCGCTACGCGGCGCTCGCCCTCCTGGTCGGGATCGGCATCGCCAGCTACGCCCTGGCCGGCACCGCGCTCGGGGCCTTCCGGCTGGCGGAGCTCCGCGCGGTCCTCAGCCGGTAGCGCGGTCAGGGCGCCGCGGCCCGGCCCGCGCGCAGCGCCGCCCAGAGCAGGCTGCCCCGCCGCGCGAATTCCGACCGGCCCATCCGCCCCTCGGCCACCGCGGCCGGATCGCGGGCCGCCTGCCGCAGCAGGGCCTGCGTCTGCCAGCCGGCGAGCCGCGCGATGCGGAGCGCCGGGCTGCCCCGCCCCGACCGCGCCAGCCGCGCGAGCCCGTCGCGCGCCAGCGCCGCCACCGCTTCGGGGCGCGGATCAACCAGCGGCGCACGGCCGCGCGCGCCCAGTTCCGGCACGGCGCGCAGGAAGGCCGCGAGGCCCGCCGCGCGGCCTGCCTCCCGCGCCGCCGGCTCCTCGTCCGCCCCTGCGCCGAGCGCCTTCGCCGCCAGCCACATCAAGCCGCCCGCGGTGTCGTCGAGATAGGCGGTGAAGGCCGCGTCGTCGGCAAAGGGCGCGCGCCCGATGTCCCACCGCCGCGCCGCCACCAGCCGGTCCAGCACGTCCAGCGGCAGCCGCACTGCGCGCACCACCTGCGCCAGCGGCAGCGCCACCTCATGCGCCCGCACCGGCCCCTCGCCGGCGATCGCCGCCACCGTGTCGCGCCACCACTGCAGCCGCATCTCGGCGATCATCGGCTCCCGCGTCACCCAGGGCGCGCGCGCGACCTCGAGGTTGAATGCGTAGAGCGGGATGAGCCGTGCCCGCGCCCAGACCGGCGCCGCCATCACTGCGAGGAACCGGTCTGGGTCGCCGCGCTCCACCAGCGCGGCGCAGGCTGCGACGCTCACGCCGGCACCGGCGCGCCTACATCGCGAACGAGCTTCCAGACGATCGAGTCGAGCAGCGCCTCGAAGCTCGCATCGACGATGTTGGCCGACACGCCGACGGTGGACCAGCGGCGGCCCTCGGAATCCTCGCTGTCGATGATGACGCGCGTCACCGCCTCGGTGCCGCCTTGCGTGATCCGCACCTTGAAATCCACCAGCCGCAGGTCGTCGATCACCGCCTGATAGGGGCCGAGGTCCTTGGCGAGCGCCTTCGCCAGCGCGTTCACCGGGCCACGGTCCGAGCCCTGCGCATCCATGCTCTCGCTCACCGACAGCATCTTCTGCGACCCGATCTTCACCACCACCACCGCCTCGGACAGGCTGACAATGCGGTCGTACCTGTTCTTCCGCCGCTCCACGGTTACCCGGTAGCGCTTGACCTCGAAGAACTGCGGCAGGAGGCCGAGTTCCGCCCGCGCCACCAGTTCGAAGCTGGCCTGCGCGCCGTCATAGGCATAGCCCTGCTCCTCGCGCTCCTTGACGATCTCGAGGATGCGCCCGAGCCGCGGGTCGCCGGCGGCGACCTCGATCCCGGCGAGCCGCAGCCGCTCGCGCAGCGCCGACTGCCCGGCCTGATT
>Ga0224722_1000955_pt1 | contig 16371 bp, 13 predicted proteins | sample Balambano_FR1_Me_FD_161646 | JGI IMG/M metagenome (GOLD analysis project Ga0224722, IMG submission 161646) | Freshwater sediment microbial communities from Lake Towuti, South Sulawesi, Indonesia - Balambano_FR1_MetaG | ecosystem: Environmental > Aquatic > Freshwater > Lake > Sediment | place... | reverse complement strand
ACGATGCCTTCTGCGCCGCTACGGGCAGAACTAAGCCTGCCGACGAGGGCTGGGGGCGCGGCAAACGCCCCGTAATCAACATAGACTGGTACGATGCCGTAGAATACTGCAACTGGCGCAGCGAACAAGACGGCTTAACCCCCGCCTACGACATCGAAAAAAGACTGGTGGACCCCACCAATCAAAACAAAGCCGACGCCGATGCCAAACGTTGGTATGTGCAGGTGGACTGGACTGCCAAAGGCTACCGCCTGCCCACCGAAGCCGAGTGGGAGTACGCCGCCCGCGAAGGCGGGGCTAAAGTACGCTTCGGCAATGGTAAAGACATTGCCAGCCCATTAGAAATCAATTTTGATGCCCGCGAAAGTTACAAAAAGTCGTACAGCCTTGTCGGTGAGTATCGCCGCAAAACCCTGCCCGTGGGTAGCTTTAAAGCCAACCGCCTCGGCTTGCACGATATGAGCGGCAATGTGTGGGAGTGGTGCTGGGACTGGTATGACGAGAAATACTACAGTGAAAGTAATAACAGCCGTGACCCACAAGGATCAACAAGCGGCACCTATCGTGTGGTTCGTGGCGGGTCTTGGGACGACTATCCTATCAACTGCCGCGCTGCCTACCGCTACAGGGTTCGTCCGACGAACCGGAACGACCTTATCGGTTTTCGGGTGGTACGGCATTAACCCTTTATGATTTTTACTCTTTTACCCTTTGGATGTGGTACGGGTTTGGCGCGAAGTGTCCGACGGCTTGGAGCCGTCGGACACTTTTAAGCACCGGCTGGCAAAACTCCCAGCCTCGCCGGGGATATTCCCAGCCCCACCGGAGCTATCCTAATATAGCCGGGAAGGTTCCAAGACAGGCTGGGAGAGTTCCTGCTACTGCCGGGAATGTGCCGGATAGCATCAGGAATGTCCCCAACCACATTCTAATGGTTCTGGCGTGACTGGAGAAATGCACAGCGGTGCGAGGAATGTTTACAGCGGTCTTGGGAAAAGTGCGGATGGGATCGGGGCTATTCTAAGCAATCTGTAAATTTTTTCGGCAGCAGCGTAGCAAATAAGAAATAGATTGTTATATTTGTAATTCAAAACAGTACCACATACCAGGCTTTTAAAAAAGTCATTTTAAACGTTTTGATTTTTATTACTACCTAAGCAATTTCACATCCACTACGAAGGCAGTTGTGATTGAAGATTTACTAAATCTGTGAGATTTAGCAAATCGCTCCTATTTTATCACCTTAAAATTTACACCTTTTATGAAAGACTATTTACCGCACGGCGATGCCGAATTCCTCATTTGGTTGCACAATTTTTACAACAAATTTAATTTGTATGCCGGTCAATTCAATATTCTACCTTCGGATGTGAGTGATTTGAACACGCAGATCGGCAACATGACCACTTCGGTACAAAACGTTGCCACACAAAAAGAAATGATGGCAAAAGTGGTATCGCAAAAAAACAGTATTCGGAAGGAATTGGAATCGCAAGTGCGACAGGAAGCTGCCCGGCTCAAGGCGCACAAAAATTACACCGACCACATTGGTCAGGAATTGGGCATCGTCGGCAGCAAAAGTAGTTTTGATCCCACTACTGTGAAGCCCAAGCCGGAGGGGAAAGTCACAGGTGGTTTAGTGCGCATCAAATTTCAGAAAAAAGGCATAGGTGGCGTAAATGTGTACCGCCGTCAGAAGGGAGAGGTGGATTGGCAGTTTCGGGCACGCGACAACAACAGCCCCTACGAGGAGCGCATTGTATTGAAAAATGCTGCCGTGCCGGAGCATTGGGAGTATCGCCTCATTGGGGTGATCAAAGATGTGGAGGTAGGGCAGCCCAGTGATATTGTGGAAGTGATTGTGGGTGCGTGAGGGACTGGCGGGCTGATGGCTATCGGGATCAGTCGTTGTAGTAATTGTTTGTCGGCGGCTGAAGTTATTGGTATCTTGTGGACACTTTTTTGTATCTTGGATTGTTGGAAATAAAAACCAATCGCATGAGTGTACAAGTAATATATCAAACGTATTTGAAGTATTTATCTGTAGAGGAGCGCAAGGAGTTGATTCACCTACTCGTGGATGAAACTATGGCAGATGCCATACCGAGCGCGTCAACAGATATACCGCTAAGTGCAGAAGAAAAGATACAGCTATCTAATCGGCTACGGGCAGAAGCAACCCAAGCACAGTGGGCAGCCCTATCCGAGCAACTGCCTGACGTACCCGAAATTACGATGGACGAGATTGTAGCAGAAGTAAAAATGGTGCGTAAACAGCGTAGCCACTAATCTCAACTTATCTATGCGAATTCTGCTGGATGCAAACATTTGGGTAAGTGGACTGATTAGTCGAAGTATGCGCCATCGGTTGGATGTTCTTATTGGAAAAGCGGACATCCTAATATTGGGGAGTCTTGAATTGATGGCAGAAATTGATGCGGCTGTGGCACGACCTAAATTTGCAAAGTACGTTACTACGGAACAGACCCGTGCGTATATGCAAATTATTCAAAACCGCCTTGATTTTATTGTACCTCAAAGTTCTATTCAGATTTGTCGGGACCCGAATGATGACTATTTGCTTGCCATTTGCCAGGACGGTGCTGTTGATTATTTTATTACGGGCGACAAGGATTTAATAATACATGATCCTTTTGGAAAAACGCGTATTATGACATTGACAGATTTTGAACAATTCATTGAAAATGAGGCATAGGGAAATAGTATGAATTACCCTTTCGACCCTTTCAACTCTTCCACCACCTCCGGGTTCAGCAGGGTCGAAATATCCCCCAGGCTATCCGTCTCGCCCGATGCCACTTTGCGCAGGATGCGGCGCATGATCTTGCCGGAGCGGGTTTTGGGTAAGCCCGATACGATTTGAATCTGGTCGGGTTTGGCAATGGGACCAATGGCTTTGGTCACTACGTCGAGGACTTCCTGTTTGAATATTTTTTCATCGGTAATGGCTTCGGTGGTAATTACATAGGCATAAATGCCCTGCCCCTTGATGTCGTGCGGGTAGCCCACCACGGCAGATTCCACCACCGCCGGATGCTCGTTGATGGCGTTTTCCACTTCGGCAGTGCCTATTCTGTGACCGGAGACGTTGATCACATCGTCCACGCGACCGATAATGCGGTAGTAACCGTTGGCATCGCGGCGTGCCCCGTCGCCGGTGAAGTATTTGTTGTCAAATGTGGCAAAATAAGTATGCCGCGCGCGCTCGTGGTCGCCGTAGGTGGTGCGAATCATCGAGGGCCAGGGAAATTGGATGCACAGCATTCCTTCTACATCGTTTTCTAACAATTCATTACCATTTGTATCTACTAAGCAAGGCTGAATGCCAGGCAGGGGTAGGGTAGCGTAGCATGGTTTTAACGGCGTAATATTCGCCAACGGTGAAATCATAATCCCACCCGTTTCTGTTTGCCACCAGGTATCCACAATCGGCACGGTGCCGCGCCCGATGTGGTCTTGATACCAATGCCAGGCTTCCTCGTTGATGGGTTCGCCCACACTGCCTAAGACTTTGATATTATTTAAATCATGCCCTTGTGTAAAATCATCGCCCATTGCCATCAAAGCTCGAATAGCGGTGGGAGCCGTGTAAAAATGGGTGACCTTATATTTTTCGCACACCTGCCAGAAACGACCGGCATCGGGGTAGGTTGGAACACCTTCAAACAAAATGGTGGTTGCGCCTGCGAGGAGCGGTCCATACACGATGTAGGAATGCCCGGTGATCCAGCCGATGTCCGCCGTGCACCAATAAATGTCGCCGGGCTGGTATTGAAATACATTTTCAAAACTGTACTGCGCATACACCATGTAGCCGCCGCAGGTGTGCACCACGCCCTTAGGCTTGCCCGTGGAGCCGGAAGTGTAGAGGATGAAGAGTGTATCTTCGGAGTCCATCGGTTCGGCGGGGCAGTCGGGGCTTTGCGGGTTTACAAGGTCATACCACCAACGGTCGAGTTCGGCGTTCCAGGTAATGTCGTCGCCGGTATTTTTATGAACCAAAACGGTTTCCACGCTATCGCAACCCATTGCAATTGCCTCGTCCACGACGGCTTTCACCGGAATTTTTTTTGCACCCCGGTCGTTGTAATCCGAACAAATCACCATTTTACAAGTGGCATCTTTGATTCGATCTGCAAGTGCCGTTGCCGAAAAACCCGCGAACACCACCGAGTGAATCGCTCCCAGCCGCGCGCACGCCAGCACGCCAATCGCCAGTTCGGGCACCATCGGCATATAAAAACAGACGCGGTCGCCTTTTTGAATGCCGAGCGATTTCAGTGCATTGGCGGTTTTGCAGACTTCGGTGTGTAATTGTTTGTAGGTAAAAGTTTTATTTGGAGCGTTGGGATTGTTTGGCTCCCAGATGATGGCGGTTTGGTCGCCGCGCGTGGCCAGGTGGCGGTCGAGGCAGTTTTCGGTGATATTCAACTTACCGTTTAAAAACCATTTGACATCCAGTTTCCGAAAATCCCATTCCAGCACTTTGTCCCATCTTTGTTGCCAATGGAAAGTGTCGGCAATGGCTGCCCAGAAGCCTTCGGGGTCTTGGGTGCTGTGGGCGTAGGCGGTTTGGTAGTCGGTAAAGGTTTTTATTTGAACTGACATTGTGTAAAGGTTTAGAAAGTTAAGAGGGTGGAGAAGGTGGAGGTTGAGCCGTGGGGAAGTCGCGAGGGAACTAAACCCGCTCAACTTTCTCCACCTCCTCCACGATACAAGCGGTCGTACTCCCCCTGCCAGGCATAGTACCCCATCAGGGACATACCCACCGCAATGGGCACAAAAATAGCGATGATGATAATCCAAAACGTATAGGTTTCCTGCGTGGGCGGGGTTTTGGCGTTAGAAGATAATTCATTCGCAGCTTGGGTGATGGCATAGAAAATACTCGCCGGACCGAGCAGCATCCAAAGGATTCCTAAATAGCGTTTTACTACATTCATCATTTTATGATACCAGATTTTATACGTTGAGGAGGTTTAGAAGGTGGAGGAGGTGAAGTCCCACTCGGAACTTAACCCTCTAAACTCCCTCCACCTCCTTCACTTTTATTAAAAAATTAATCCGAAACATCTGTATCAATTCGATTCGATAAATAAATCATCCCAATCACAAAACATAAGCCCCCAATCGCGATAGGCCACCACAAACCCGCCAGAGAGTCGCCCAAATGCGTGGTTAAACGCGTGGCAATGTACGGCGTAAGCCCGCCAAAAATGCCATTCCCAATATGATACGGCAGCGACATGGAACTGTACCGAATGCGCGTGGGGAAAATTTCCACCAGAAATGCCGCAATTGGACCGTACACCATCGTGACGTAGAGCACCTGAATCGCAATTAAAAAAATCATCGTCCAAAAACCGGTCGCACTCAAGTTGACCGCTTTGGTGACAACGGGAGGCGCGTCAATACTCATTTTTGTGGTCTCAGTGTACGTCGTGCCGTCGGCGTATTTGCGGGTGCTGACCATTGCGGTTGGGTCGGAATTGTAAATGGATTGCTCGATACTTTGCTTTTTTGTTACATCGGCAATCTCATACATTTTTTGATAAATCGGGCGGTAGGTTGCAATTGCCAACAGCATCCCCGTCATCATAATGGCTTTTCTGCCGATGCGGTCACTCAGCCAGCCGAAGAAAACAAATAAGGGGGTTGCAATAAGTAGCGCAATTAGTATAATGTTTCTGGCTTCGACAAATTCGATATTACACGTTTTTTCAATAAAAGACAATGCGTAAAACTGCCCTGTGTACCACACCACGCCTTGTCCCATCGTAGCACCGAAAAGGGCGAGCAGCACCATTTTCATATTGGCGCGTTTGGTGAACGATTCTTTCAGTGGATTTTTAGCAACTTTACCTTCGGCTTTAATTTTGGTAAATAAAGGAGATTCCTGCATTCGCAATCGAATATAAATCGAAATGGCAATTAAAAAAATAGAAATCAAAAACGGAATGCGCCAGCCCCAATCATTGAAAGTCGCGAGTCCAATTAAGTGCCGAGTGGAGAGGATGATGCCGAGCGCAAGAAAAAGCCCGAGTGTGGCGGTGGTTTGAATCCAACTGGTGAAATAGCCGCGCCGATGCGCCGGGGCGTGTTCTGCTACATAGGTCGCCGCGCCGCCGTATTCTCCGCCGAGTGCCAAACCTTGTAACAACCTCAAAATCAGTACGATAATCGGAGCCGCTGCACCAATTGTTTTATAATCCGGCACCAAACCGATGGCAAACGTAGCACTGCCCATCAAAATCAAGGTGAGCAAAAACGTATATTTCCGACCTACCAAATCGCCCAATCTGCCGAAAACCAATGCCCCAAACGGACGCACCACAAAACCCGCCGCAAACGTTGCCAGTACCGACAGGTACGCCGCCGTGGGGTTATCAGACGGAAAAAACTTGGTGGAAATAATGGAAGCCAAGGCACCAAAAATGTAAAAATCGTACCATTCGATGAGCGTGCCGACCGAGGAGGCAAGAATGACGGGCGTAATTTTATGTTTTTGATTGTCAATGAGTTGAGTAGCATCGGTCGAGTTAGGCATTGAGTTTCGGTGTTTTAAAATCGAAAAGTAGGGTTTTCAATTTAAAAATGGTAGTTGCAGTCAGGTGAAATTCCTAAAATTCATCTAAAAAATGTATTTTTGCGTATTCAAAGCAAAATAACAAAGCTGATGCAAACCTGTAAATTATTCATTTTTTTATTACTTTTATTTACCCTTGCTTGCAAAAACCAATCTGCCGAGCAGCAAGCCGCTACGCCCCTACGGTTTGAGGAACGTACCTTTACCAAGCAATCCAGCACCTGTGGCGGCGCGGATTCTACCCGTTGTGCGACGATAAAAGTGACCTACCCGATGGCTACGCAAGGCACCCCTGAAGTGATAAAAGCTATCAACGACAGTATTTTGCACTACGTGACCCTGACGCTTGCTTCCGGCGACGGCGAGTCACCGCCCCCCACCACGGTAGAGGAAGGCGCGAACGGATTTATTGAAATGTATGAAGAATATATCAAAGGTGATTCGGTATATATTACGCCCTGGGAGTTGCAAACCAACGGCAAAGTGCTGTACCAATCGCCTCAACACATCACGGTGGAAATCGGGAGCTATTCTTATCTGGGTGGCGCGCACCCCAGCAGCTACGTGAATTTGTACACTTTCGATGCAAACACCGGCAAGCGACTTACGCTGACGGATATGGTGTCGGACACGGCAAAGCTGCGCCAACTGGCAGAAGTGAAATTCCGGCAAACGCGGGAGTTGAAAGCCGATGAAAACCTCAATCAGGCGGGTTATTTCTGGGACGGGCCGTTTGCACTGCCGGCGAACCTGGCGATGACCCAGCAGGGTTTGTACTTGGTATATAACCCCTATGAGGCGGCAGCGTACGCGCTGGGTCCGACGGAGTTTGTGCTGACGAACGAGGAGTTGAAGGGAATTTTAAAATAGTATAATAGATGCCGGACGTGAGCTGTTGCCCGCGCTCTATATTTTTGATATGCCAGATTAGAACCTGCCGGACGATAACTTCGAGACTGAATAACCAGCCAAATGATACCTGCCAAGAAACCGATAACCGATAACAAAATTCCAGATGCTACATTAATGATTCTAAAGAGTAATTTTATATTCCTTTTCTTTTTATTTTTCTGGTTCACTTTGAATGTGTTACAAGCGGCGTTCACCTACCTTGACCCGGATGAAGCGTATTACTGGATGTACTCCAAAGCACTGGATTGGGGATATTTTGACCACCCGCCCGCGACGGCAGTCTTAATTAAATTGGGGTACAGTGTAATAGAAAGTGAACTCGGTATTCGGTTATTCACTGTTTTATTACAAGCATTTAGTTTTTATGGTATTTGGATTTTAGTAGGAAAACCTACTGATAAATCGAAGGTGTGGACGTTAATGGCGTTGCTGGTGTCCATGCCGCTGTTGCAAATTTATGGTTTTGTGGCTACGCCCGATGCGCCCTTGCTGTTTTGCAGCGTGTGGTTTTTGGTGTTGTATCAACGATTTTTACAAAAGGAAAGCTGGACGAATACATTATTATTGGGTTTTTGCATGGCGGCGTTGTTGTACAGTAAATATCATGGTGTTTTATTGATCTTTTTTACACTATTGTCTAATTTAAAATTATTATTCAAACCCAAATTTTATATCGCCTCTGCTTTTGGTGCCTTGTTGTTCTTTCCGCACTTATATTGGCAGTATGCGCATGATTTTTCCTCGTTTCGGTATCACCTTGCCGGGCGCAATGACGCGTATCAGTTTAAATACACACGAGATTATATTATTAATCAATTGTTGTTATTTAATCCGTTTTTGTTTCCGATTATTATAATTTCCATTATAAAGCAGCCGATAAAAGATGCATTACACAAAGCATTTTTATTTGTAATTGTCGGATTTTGGAGTTTTTTCTTATACAGCACTTCCAAAGGACACGTGGAGCCACAGTGGACGGTCGTTTTGAGTATTCCATTTATCATTTTGCTGTATCATTATACGATTGCAAATCCGAGTTTAACGAAATGGATTTTTAGGATCGGTATTTTTACCATGACATTATTTTTGATTGCAAGAGTGGGCTTGTTGAAACCCGACTTTTTTGAATTAAAAACCAATTTCCACCGTACGGCTTGGGTGCAAGAGTTGAAGAATTTAAGCGGCGAGGCACCTATTGCCTTTGAGAATTCCTATCGGGATCCTTCCGTTTACACGTTTTACAGCGGGCAGCAGGCGTATAGTTTTGCAGATGCCAATTATCGAAAAAGTCAGTTTGATGTTTGGGATTGGGAAAAAAAATTACACAATAAAACGGTTGTCATTGCGGCGCAGGACAGTTTAGGATGTAATAATTGTGAACAAATTAAGCTCACACGCAAGATTTTTAAAATAATAAAAGCAGATAGTTTACAAATTTCGCAAAAAGTAAAGATTGAATTTAAAGAAGTAAATGAATTTAAAGCCGGACAATCCGTTACACTGGATGTAAATATTCAAAATCCGTATGACCACACCATTCACTTTGGCACGACGAATCAACCTTTACAAGTGGATGCCATTTTCTATTTTATTGAAAGAGAACGGATTAAGGCAAGCCCGGAAGTTATACTCCGACCGCCGTTGGTGCGTTTAAAACCCAAAGAAACTTTTGTAACACAGGCACAATTTACGGTACCCGATTCTTTACAAGGTGCTTATCATTTTGGATTGGGCATTCAAACAGGCGAGCTGGCACCGGCGTATAATAGTAAAGTATTTACTGTAAACATCTCGCGCAAAGCCGCAAAGGCGCAAAGGCGCGCGGATTAATTTCATAATTTCTTAGCTTCCAAATTTTACTCATAATGCTTTTCATTTCGCATCAAGTTTTCCAGCGTCCATTGCACATTTAGTTGAAAATCCGCTTCGCGCACCCGGCAATCCGCTTTGCGGCAGATGGTACAATTTCGGGGCGGCTCGCAAGGGTCAATGTGGACGAAGAGTTCAACAGGTTGTTGGGAACTTTCATTCACCGTTTGTTCAAAATCTTTTACTTCGTCGTGAGATTCGCGAGTCGAAAAATAGTACGGCAGTGTGACATGACAATCTACGTGTAAAGTGTTGCCGTATTTGATAATGCGGAAGTTGTGTACATCAATCCAATTGGCACGGCGATGTTCGGCAAGGTGTTGTACCAGATTGTTAATCAATTTATAATCCGCTTCATCCATGATACCGGCAACCGATTCGCGTACCAATTTAAAACCAGTGTATAGAATAATTGCGCCGAAGAGAATCGCCGTGAGGTTGTCAATCCAGGCAATTTTTGTGACATACACTATGGTCAAACCCACCAACAAACCCGCCGAGGAATACGCATCGGATTTCAAATGCCTGCCGTCGGCAGTAAGAATCAGCGAATTGGCTTGTTTGCCGCGTTGTTCTAAAAGATAACCCAACAAGAAATTAATTAAACCGGAAAACCCCACCAGATAAATTCCCAGGTCTAACTGGGCAATCGGTTGCGGAAAAAGCAGGTTGTAAACACCCTTGCCCACAATCAGCACCCCTGCAATGGAAATCATACCGCCCTCAAAACCCGCCGCAATAAACTCTACCTTGCCATGCCCGTAGGGATGGTTTTCATCTTTCGGTTTCGCCGAGAGTGCAAGGCTGTACAATGCAAAAACGCCTGCCATCACGTTGATAATACTTTCCAGCGCATCGGTGAGGATGGCGTTGGAGTTGGTGAGCCACCAGGCGAGGAATTTGGCAGCCATGAGGGCAAGCCCCACGACGATTGCCCACGCAAGGAGTCGTTGATTGTTTTTTATTGGATATTTGAGGTTTTTTGGCACTGCTCGCAAAAGTTCAAAAAAAGTGGAGCGGGTGGAGGAAGTGAGGAAGGTTGAGTTTTGAGCGCAACTCAACGTTCTCCACCTTCTCACCGTTCTCCACTCAAAAGTAAAATTACGATAACCTCCAGATTTTGAGAAAAATTAGAAGTAAAGTAAAGTTGAATTAACAGATAAACCCCAACTTTGTGTAAGCTGCAACCAACTAACAATTAACAACTAACATCAACTAATGCTTACAACCACCAACCCAACCGAAACCCAAGCTTGGAAGCGCCTGGAGTCTCACTACGTGCAGATGCGCGAACGCCACCTGGAAGACCTGTTTGCAACGGACGAACACCGCTTTGACCGGTTTTCCGCGCATTTTGAAACGATGCTGGTGGATTTTTCTAAAAATCGAATCACCGAAGAAACCCTGAATCTGCTGCGCGAACTCGCCGCGGAAATGCAGGTGCCGGATGCTATTCAACAACTGTTCAATGGTGAAAAAATCAACCAGACCGAAAACCGCGCCGTGCTGCACATCGCGCTGCGCAACCGCTCCAATCGCCCGATTGAAGTGGATGGCGAAGACGTGATGCCTGCCGTGAATGCGGTTTTAAAACAGATGGAGGATTTTTCCGGCAACATTATTTCCGGGGAGTGGCTGGGTTATAGCGGAAAACGCATTACAGACATTGTAAATATCGGTATTGGTGGCTCTGATTTAGGTCCGCTAATGGTGACGGAGGCTTTAAAACCTTACTGGCAGCCGGGGATGCAGGTGCATTTTGTGTCGAATGTGGATGGTACACACATCGCGGAGACTTTGAAAAAAGTGTCGCCGGAAACCACGCTCTTTTTAATTGCCTCTAAAACGTTTACCACGCAAGAAACTATGACCAACGCCCACACGGCACGGGCGTGGTTTTTGCAAAGTGCTGAAAAGGAGGAGTTTGTAGCGAAACATTTCGCTGCACTTTCTACCAATGCCAAAGCGGTGCAGGCGTTTGGCATCGCGGCGGAAAATATGTTTGAATTTTGGGACTGGGTTGGCGGGCGCTATTCGCTCACTTCGGCGATTGGGCTTTCGATTGCCTGCACTATTGGTTTTGAACATTTCAAACAATTGCTCGAAGGTTTTCACACGATGGACGAGCATTTCAGAACGGCGGATTTGCACGAAAATATTCCGGCTACGCTGGCGCTAATTGGCGTTTGGTACAACAATTTCTACGGCGCAGAAACCGAAGCGATTCTACCGTATGACCAATATTTACACCGTTTTGCCGCGTATTTTCAACAGGGCAATATGGAAAGCAACGGCAAGTACGTGGGGCGCGACGGCAAGCCGGTGAACTATGCCACCGGACCGATCATCTGGGGCGAACCCGGCACCAACGGGCAGCACGCTTTTTACCAGCTCATTCACCAGGGTACGCGCGTGATTCCCTGCGACTTCATTGCCCCGGCAATTAGTCATAATCCGCTCGGTGAGCACCACCCGATTTTATTATCCAACTTTTTTGCGCAAACCGAAGCTCTGATGAAAGGCAAAAACGAACAGGAAGTGCGGGCGGAACTCGCAAAAGAAGGTAAATCGGAAGCAGAGATTGAATTCATCACGCCGTTTAAAGTGTTTACCGGCAATAAACCTTCCAATTCGATTCTGGTAAAACAACTTGACCCGCGCACGCTGGGCAGCCTGATTGCCTTGTATGAACACAAGATTTTTGTGCAGGGCGTGATTTGGAATATTTTCAGCTTCGACCAGTGGGGCGTGGAACTCGGCAAGCAACTGGCAAAAAATATCCTGCCGGAATTGCACGGCGACGCGCCCGTGACCTCGCACGACAGCTCGACGAATGGCTTGATCAATGCGTGGAAAAAAATGAGGAAGTAATGTGCTGATGTACTATCTCAATATTCATTAGGACAAGTTTCGGACGAGGCTACCAGTCGTAGAATGCGTTTGCGCGCGTTAAAAAAACGTTATTCCATCTTTTCTTTTGCCAAAAAAAGTCCTTCCAAACGTCTTACTGTTCGCAAACAACAAACCAAAACCATTCAAACAAATGAAAAACAATCTAATTCTATCCTTTCTAGCATTCGGCAGCTTTTTACTTCTCCTCAACAGTTGTGCGTCCATCAGCGGTTTTCAGACGGGGCGCACCGTGGGTGCGGAGGCAGGCGAGATCATGTTTTCGGTGAACGGCACCCGCACCCCCGATTTTGATGAACTGAGCCAGGAAGAAAACGCCGACTCGGTTGACACCCAGAGTTTCAGTATTTTTGCGCCGAATATTGAAATCGGCGGTCGCTACGGCATTTCCGACAAGCTGGATTTTGGCATCCGCGCCAATACCAACCTCAACATCTACGCCGATGTGAAGTACCAACTGGTGGGCGACCAGGAATCGCCGGTGGCAGTGGCAGCAGGTGCCGGATTGGGAATGTTCGGGTTTGTGACGGGTTCCGGGGGCTTGTTCAATTTTCAAATTCCGCTCTACGCCTCGTTTCACCCCACCGAAAGCCTGGATTTGTACATTGCGCCGCGCTATGTGGGGCAGTGGGGTACGGCATTGGGAGAAACTTCGGGCTTGATTAATTATTTTGGTGCAAACGTTGGTTTCCTCACCGGGCGGCGCACCAAGTTTGGCATTGACGTGGCATACTACGGCTTAAGCAATGCCGACACGGGGTTTGACGATTCGCTGTTCCAGATTGGCTTTGGTATGAAATTTAAAATTGGCGGCGGACGCGGGGATGATTGATAGACCAAGAGAATTAGAGAACGAGTGACTTGGTGACCGAGTGAAACGGATGAATCAACTTCGTGTCTCTTCTGCGCAACCCGACAGACGATCCTTTCATTTTACTATAATTTTTTTACTTTCCGTCACCCGATTTTTATAATAAAATACCAGTACATACGCCCCGGCTTTTAGTTCTGTTACGTCAATTTGATTATTTTGTAAAGATTTTATAGATCGAATTACTTTTCCATTTATATCAAAAATGGCGTAGTTAGTCGGGGTATTTGCCGTGCTGCTTTTCACCCACACGGTGGTGTCGGCAGGATTGGGTGAAACGGTGACGGTGGAAGTCCATTTGGGTACTCTTGTACTCGTGGTGGTATTTCCAAACAGCCAGCGATACGCCGCCGGAAACTCCCGCGCCCAGTACCACTCGCTGTGCTGCCCGTCGGGGTGGGTGCTGCGCACGATCTCACTTTCCTGGAAACCCGCGCTGCGCAAGGTATTATACAGGGCATTGATGTCCGCTACCACGGAGCCATTGTCTTCCAGGTTGCCCGCCAGCAGGTAAAATTTCATGGCTGCCTGTTTGCCTTTAGCGCTCACATGGGCGTAGGATTCGGGTGCAAACCAAAGCGCAGGCGAGAAAATACCGGCTTTGCCAAATATATGTTGGAACTCCATTGCCGCGTACAGCGAAATCAATCCGCCCATCGAAGAACCCATGATGCCCGTGTTAGTTCGGTCAGGCTTGGTACGATATGTGCGGTCAATATGGGGTTTGAGCGTTTCTACAATGAATTGTACGTATTCGTCGCCCTGCCCGCCGCCATAGCGCGCGTTCACCCAGGGGGAGTATTCGTTGAGGCGCTCGGAGCCGCCGTTGTCAATCGCCACCGCGATGATTCCGGCATCGCCGTTGCCAAATAATTGGTTTAGGGATTCGTCCACTTTCCACTCGCCGGAGAAACTGTTAGCAGCATCAAACACATTCTGACCATCCTGCAAATATAATACCGGATAGCGTTTATTACTGGTGTTATAATCCGGTGGTAAATAAATCCATACGCGGCGGCTGCGGTTGAGTTGTGGCATATTAAAATTTTGTGATAAAATAAGCACATTGGAAGCCGCTGTGCTGTTAGTCGGGTTGTTGCCACTCAAATCTTCCCAGGTGAGAATAGAAACCTCTACTGTTTGGGGCTGCCCGGTGTAAGTGCTGACCCGATTGGGGCGTTGTTTACCATCGGCATTGCCTTCCACGCTTGCCCAGGCACCGCGCGTGAATTTGAATTCCACATTGCCCGCCGCCGGATTCAACACGATTTGCCGACTGCCATCGGGCTGTTTTTTTACAATAAAATTCGTACTGCCGGGATTCCAGTTGTTAAAATTTCCTGCGATGTAAATAGAATCTTTTGCGGGCGTGTTTGCCGGAAGGGCGGTGATCCTGACGGTTAATTGGGCAAGTAAACTGTTGGCAATCAACCAAAAGATTGCAAAAAGAACGATTTTTTTCATTGGTTTTTTTATTAAATATTTACCAAATCTTTATTGAAATAAATAAATTAATCGCCGAATAAAATTGCCTTCCCGCTACCCTCATTCCCTATCGGGACGACCCTCGCGCGCAGGTTGCCCCAACAGGGGATAGGGGTGGAGGGTTGGGAAAATCCAATTCGTCGTTTATTTAATTTAACTCAAAGATTTGGCAAATCTGGACTTGAAACCACAAAACAAAAAAAATTACCCCACATTCCCAACCTTTTTAAAAACGGATTCGGTCTATCCCAGCGAATTTGGTTTTGTAAAATTCAAAAATCCTTGAAACAATGCGTACAACTCTACTCAGTTTTTCCGGCTTATTGTTGATCGGTGCAATGGCGTTGAGCCTCGCCGGTTGCCTACAGGATGAGTGCGAAGCCACCCGCACGTTTATTCAGTTTGAACCCATTTACCGAACGGAAGCCCAACTCCGACAAGAAATTAAAACCGAAAAACCGCGTGAACTAAAAAATCCGGGTAAAATTTATATATATGGCGATTACCTGTTGATAAATGAAGTAAATGAGGGCATTCATATTATTGATAACAAAGACCCCCGAAGCCCGACAAACCTGAGTTTTATTCATATTCCCGGTAATGTGGATATGGCAGTACGTAAAAATATGCTGTATGCCGACCGTTTTATTGATCTTATTACATTGGATATTTCCAATCCGGTGCAGCCTACGGTGGTAAACACGGTGCAAAATGCCTTCCCCTCACTCCATTTCGATCCGGCACGCGGGCACCTCATCGGCTATCGCGAGGTGGCAGTGACGCAGGATGCACCCTGCGATTGGCAGAGCGGCTGGTGGTGGCAGGACGGTAGAATGTTTGTGGAATTAAATGCCGTAGCAGATTTTAGCAAATACAGCGGCGGCAGAGCGACGGGCGCATCAGTATCCAATGGCGTGGGCGGCTCAATGGCGCGCTTTACGCTGGCAGACCAGTATTTGTACACGGTGGACAAGAGCAACCTGCGGGTGTTTGATGTGCAAAATGAAGCCCGACCCAACCAGGTGAGTACCACGCCGGTCGGCTGGGAAATTGAAACCATTTTTCCGTACAACGATAAGCTGTTCATCGGTTCGCGCAGCGCAATGTTCATTTACGATGCTTCCGATCCGACCAAACCCGTGCAACTTTCCGTGTTCCAACACGCCCGCGCCTGCGACCCGGTGTTTGTGGAGGGCGACCTCGCCTACGTGACCCTGCGCGACGGCACCGAGTGCGAAAATTTTAACAATCAACTCGACATTGTGGATGTAAAAGACCTCCGCAATCCAAAACTGCTCAAAACCCACCCCATGCACCGCCCGCACGGCTTGAGTGTGGTGGATGGCACCGTCTATCTGTGCGAAGACGACCAGGGTTTGAAGGTGTTGAACGCCAAAGACTGGAACAAACTGGATGTACAATCGCATCTGAAACATTTTCAAGCCTACGATGTGATTGCGCTGCCGGGTGTAAACCGGGCGATTGTGGTGGGTAAAGATGGGTTGTATCAGTTTGATATTGCCAATCCCGCAAAGCTGAAGGAACTGAGCCGGATTCCGGTGGTGAGAGGGTGACTTAGAGAAAGAGGGACGGAGTGACCGAGATCCAAAGTGATTTTAAAAAAAATCTGCCAACTCTGCGGGAGAAAGTCTAACGTCTATTTTCAAATTTTCAGGTATGAAGCTCATTTGTACACTTTTTGTACTGGGGATGTTGT
>Ga0224722_1000954_pt1 | contig 16375 bp, 17 predicted proteins | sample Balambano_FR1_Me_FD_161646 | JGI IMG/M metagenome (GOLD analysis project Ga0224722, IMG submission 161646) | Freshwater sediment microbial communities from Lake Towuti, South Sulawesi, Indonesia - Balambano_FR1_MetaG | ecosystem: Environmental > Aquatic > Freshwater > Lake > Sediment | place... | reverse complement strand
GGGGTGATGGGAAATCAAGAGATGGGGAGAGGGGGAGTGATGGAGGGAATGTTTGAGGTAGTGTTTTTGTGGAGACTCGGTGATGAGTAGGGGAATTGCTAGGGTGCATCGGGATTTGGAGGTTTATCAATTGGCGTTTAGTTCGGCGATGCAAGTGTTTGAGTTATCAAAATGCTTTCCGGTTGAGGAACGCTATTCATTGACAGATCAGATGCGGCGATCGTCACGCTCTGTATGCGCCAATTTAGGTGAGGCATGGCGTAAACGCCGTTATCAAGCAGCATTCGTCGCCAAATTGTCAGACTGTGAAGCTGAGGCGGCGGAAACTCAAATTTGGATTGAGTTTGCTGTAAAGTGCGGCTATTTGGATGCAGAAGCAGGTAGAGAACTTTACAGAAGCTACGACTGTATCATTGGCAAATTAGTCAATATGCTGACCAATCCATCTACCTGGCTAATCAAACCCCAATCACCCCCTCACTCACTCACTCCCCCACCCCCTCACCGCAGAACCAATTGACCGAATAACCCACCCTCACCCATCCATTCCTTCTCTAGCAACCTGACTTCCAGTTCCAAAAGGCGGCGATAGGTGAGGGAATACTTCAGGACTGGATGTTTCCAACTTTCCTCTTTGCGCCGTTCGTAAATGCCAATCAACTTGCGCCGACCGCTCTCACTGAGCCAAACTTGTTGTCCACGAAGCTCAAAATCCGCCTGAACATCCCATTGACCGCGATTGATAGAACCCATGAGCGGCAAATCTACCAGCGGCACTCGGAAAATCTCCATCAAATCCAGCGCCAACGGTGAGGCTTGCGACCGAGGTTGGTGGTAGAAGCCCAACGCAGGTTCTAACCCCACTACCAAAATGGCATTCATCACATCCTTGAGTAGCAGGGAGTACCCAAAGCTCAGTAAGGCATTGAATCGATCCAACGGGGGGCGGCGATTGCGTCCAGAAAATTGCAACTCGGTCGGTGCTGTCTCAGACAATAGTTGTGGCAACGCTTTGAAATAGAGCGCGGCCAGATTCCCCTCTAGCCCTAGGAGCGATCCGATCGATGCCGCCGATGGCACTTGCTTGAGAACACGCTGCATTTGTTCGATCGCAGATTCTAAGCCTGAATGGGTTGAGTCGCCCCGTTGCCCTCGCATCAAAAATTTGCGCTGGCTCTGGCCTCGACAAGTGACTAACTGACGCACCAACTTCAAACAAAACTCTGGATCGCTCAAGGCTTTGTATTGCCGAATGCGGCGTTGAATGCTGCCGGCACGAGCATCGACGCTGCCGATATATCGCCCGCCGCCCGAAATGAAATGAATTCCAATCTCCTGCTCCGCACAGAAGTAAAGCGCCTGCGTCGAAATTTGAGCATAGCTGTGGAGCACCACTTGGCCCACTTGACGCGCTGCGATCGCCGTTGTGGACTTATCCCGTTTGGTGATTTTTAGTTGTTCCCCGCTTTTGCCAACCGAGGTGCCAGCTTCTAGAACATGAATCACCTGGCGATCGTCGTCTTCAGGAAACAACCGAATTGGTTGGTGGCTTTCATCCTGAGCACAGCGAGTTTCTTCTGGTAAGCAGACGGGTGCAAGTGAACAGCGGACACACAACCGCTCATTGGACGTAATGGGCGGTCGCTCAGTGGTTTGCTTGAGTTGGCGGGCACGAGCGATCGCATCTCGCACCTCCTGACGACCTCGATCATCCAAGGGTATGTGTACCAACACATTATCGGTGTGATAGCGAATCCGGCCTTCGGGAACGGTAATTCCGAGTGCAACTTCAATCAAGCAAGCGTAAGCCAAGATCTGCAGGCGATCGCTCTGCCATGCCTGGGGTTTATTGTTGGCATCTCGATAACACCGTCCTTTCTTGTGCTCATAGGGAACGGTTTGTCCATTGCGAGTGCGGAGGGCATCGACTTTGCCCCGTAACCCTAACTCGTTGTTTTCTAATACGAATTCTTGCCATTCCTCCCCTTCCTCCTTTTCAATTTCAACGTGGAGTCTGCGACCCGCGAAGACGGCAGCATCCTGGGTATAAAGTTCTTCCACTTCTTCCAGGTAAAACAATCTGGGACAGTAAGCTAGCGCATGAAGTGCATTCACGCGCAAGGTATCCTGCTCCTGGGCAGGAGCTATGTTTGTATTCATTGATTGAAAAACCTCTTAAACCGTTGTAAGGGGTACTGTGTGTCGATGCCCCTATGACTACAAGGGAAAATTTAAATTTCAACTAAAAGAAAACACGGGATTTTAACGGCTCAATACATCTGTTTCTCTGCATTTATAGCTATGGTCAGAAAGCTTAGGATCATGGATTAAATAAAGTGGTATGGCCGTCTCGGCTGTGAGTGACAGGCAGGATGCCCATTCCACGGAATTTGCTACTTTATTTAATTCTTATTCCTTAGGACAGAGGTAATTGGTCAAATGCTGTACCTAGGTAGGCTTTTCGACTCACCGCCACCACGTTGCACATGGCTACGGCTATACAGGTAGACGAATGCAGTCAAGCAGTGGTAGCAGGGAAACCCAATCGGCGATCGCGTTACGCTTCTTCCACAGGTAAGAGTGGCGTTAATTGAGCTAAAAATGCGGGAATATCTCGCTGTACAACTTCCCAAACAATGACAAAATCAACGCGATCGTATTGGTGCGTTACCTTATCTCGCGTTCCAGCAATCTTTCTCCAGGGAATGTCTGGATGTTGCTCTCTAAACCCTGGAGAGAGCCGTTTGATGGCTTCCCCTAAAATGGTGAGTTGATACAGCACAGCGGATTGAGTCCGAAGATCGGTTTCCAGTGTTGACTGATCAATCCCTTCCATGAGTTCCAAAATGTTATTGGCAAACTTGGCTGCATCCAGTAAAGAGGCTTCATCCCGCCGCATAATACACCTGGGCTGTGCCCAAAATTTCTTTGCGGCGAATCCAGTTATGACTCTGCTCGATCGATTTTTTCATCACCAGATCGACCTCTCGCCCCAACAAATCCTCTAGTTCGTGTTCCATTGACACTAAATCAAACAAACTCCAATGGCTATCGGGGGCAAAGGTGACAAGAAAATCAATATCACTATCGGGACGAAAGTCATCGCGCAGGATGGAGCCGAATAGTGCCAGTTCGGTGATTTTCCAGCGCTGGCAAAATTCAATGATTTGCGGTTCGGGTAGGGCAATGGGCAGGGTTTTCATGAGGCATCGGTGCTGCATCTGCTTGAATTATATGGGCGATCGCGCGGAGAGAAAAACGCCTAATGGCATCTGAGGGGTGCGATCGTTTTTTAGAGTTATCAGTATTTAGTTTTCAAGGTGCGAAGCCTCGCGCATAGACATTAACCTTTTTTGGGTGCTCGTCTTCCTTTTGCTTGAGCAGGTGGAGATGCTTCTGGTTTGGGAATCATCACTTTGCAGTCTTCCTGAAAATCATCACTCCAGTCAAATCGCTGAAATGTTCCCTGTCCAGTTTCCCGGTTAATCCAGATGGGTAAACCAATCAAACCCCGGTTATCCTTCACTAACCAACGAATGGCACCATCGATTTCTCGATAAGGACGAATTCCATTTACCATCGCCCAAGATTCTCCCAGGCTCAAGCCACCAAAGCGAGTGATTTGGTCAGGAGTAGAAAGCGCGATCGCCACTCGATCAATTAGCTTGAGCGTTGCCATCTCCTCACTGGAATCAATTTGAATTACCACCTCTAAATCTGTCAACAGTTCATGATGGTTGGGCTTGGAGAATTGACCCGTCGGGTAGGTGCCCATGTGATTGCGGCTGAATTTATGATGTCGCTGTTTGCGAACGATGCGAGAAATGGGCGGGTCATTGCCAATGATGCCGATCGCTAGTTGCACTCCAAGATGAGCCTTCATGTCCGTTTCACCCACCAGTGACAGGAGAAAGCCGTAAATGGTCGATGGAGGCGGGTAACGGTAGGTTTCTTTGTAGTCCCGTGCAAAGCTGCGAGGGAAGCTCGTGCAGGGACAGTCTAAATACAACTGCATTAGACGGTCACCTCCGCTTTGAGAAGGTCTTTAGCAGTTGCGATCGCTTCTTTCACACCCCGACAGACTTTAACCCCCAGATTGCTCAACTGCTCCCCGTAGGGCGTATCGGCAATGTCACCACCTACAATCAGTTCCTCAGCATTCACGTCCCCAACTTCCACTAGGCGAACTAAACGAGAACAACCTACCGAGTCCCCCACTCGCTTAAAGCAATCTATGATCCAAGGGCTGGGGTCATCTGTCACCCGAATCACGATTGACTCTGGGCGAAAGTCATACAAAAAGCGGGCATGGTTCCCACCCACATGACGCACTGCCCCAACAGCATCGAGCGCCAAGACTGCGCGATTTGGATCTTTCAGACTTTCGGGTGTGAGGGCGATCGTGTATTGGTAGGCGGTGCAATGCACTTCGGTACTGTGAATCGAAGTTTTACCCTTTTCACCCCCTTTGGAACCAAACGCTGTATCGCCCCAATAGGGATCAAGACTAATCGCACGGCTGATTTCTAAAGCGCCCCGTCGCTTGGTGGTTGCGTCTTCGTTGTCTTTCCCCTTCTTGGCATCCATATAGCCAAACAGGTCATCATCAATAAAGTCTTTGGCACTAAACCGTTCGCTTTTGAAACTGTATTTGTCTGTGTCGGGGTTGAAGGTGCGATTTGTGGCAGACTCATTGTGGTTCTGGAAATATTCCCGCATTCCCCAACGAATTGCTTCAGCGCTGATGGTGGTGTATTGATCGTTACCGCGAGTGATTTTTTGCAGTGTGGCAAGGGTACTGCCGTCTCCTTCGCCCCGGTTGTTGGCAGCAACAGCAGTCGCAGTGACGATCGTGGCAAACAAATGCTTAGACATGAAAAAACTCCTTAAGGTTAAGTGTTTGTGGGCTGGCATGACGGTTGATCGCCCTCATCCCCTAACCCCTTCTCCCAACGTTGGGAGAAGGGAACCGAGCCGGAAATAGTCTTTTAGCTTCCTTCTCTCAAGTTTGGGAGAAGGGGAACCGAACCCAGAAAAAGTCTTTTAGCTTCCCCCTCTCCCAAATTTGGGAGAGGGGGACTGAGGGGGTGAGGGCGAGATTGACACAACTGGTCTCTTAATTGAGCGACGATCGACCCAGTGCTTTCTGATAAATTACGTTAAGTACCGAGTCCAAATCATTAAAAATCTGCTGGTTCTCAAATCGGATCACTTGATAGCCATAAGCTTCCATCTCCTGTGTCCTGGAAGCATCATAGTCCGCTTGATTAGCATGAGTTTCTCCATCCACCTCAATCACTAACTTGCACGATGGACAATAAAAATCAGCAATGAAGTTGCCGACAGGATGTTGACGGCGAAAACGCAAGCCATACAGCTTTTTGTTTCTCAGTGCCTCCCATAAGTAGGATTCTGCTGGCGTTTGTTGTTTTCTGAGATGCTTGGCAGCTTGCTCAATATCAGGTGTAGTACCACGAATGCGATTGAAAGTCTTTTTTACCATGCCAAATTTAGATCGGTAATAGGTTTAGATTATTCAGCTACTCATCGAAAACATTTCAACGTCTTCGGACTCAGACTCAGTAGACGACTCGATCGGCACTTCTGCTCCATCCAAAGCATCCCCTTTCTTGCTGGTGTAGGTGGCGATCGCTAACAGTGTCAGATCCCTTGCCTGCCGCCAGTTCGCTTCCCGATGAATCCAGTGATAAATTTGTGCGCCTGCTGCTCTCCCGGCTTTGCTGCGAAACTGACTCAAGAAATCAACTAGGGCGGTAGCAAATTCCTGTTGAGTGCTGGGGCGTTGCATCCGATAAATTACTTTGTCTGTGACCTGTCCATAGTCCAGCGGGCGACCCTGCTTTTGAGCCTGTTTGAATTGTCCATACAGGTAATTGCTAAAAGCTCCCTGCACAGCATCAAACAGCACTTGTTCTTCAGCGTTGAGATATTCAGTCATTTTTACCAATCCTTTGCGTTCATAAACACCATTCCGTTTGCGAAATTCAAAGAATCCCCGATACCAAGGTTTTGCAGCCACCAAGTTGTCACAAATCCAGGGCAGTATTTTTGAGATTGCCAACCAGGTTTCGCCTTTGTCGGTTTGCTTGACCTGGGCTGGAAAGAGTTGCCGAGCAATGTCGTATAGCTCTAGCACGGCATCATTCACCTGCACTCGATAAACCGCCTGTTTGAGAAATGACTGATTCGCATCCCAAACTTGCTTACCAAGCTGGTAGACCTCGCAATAATCGACTCGAAACTGTTGAGCATCTTCGATCGTTTTCTCCTGCAACAAAAAGTGCAATGCAGATTCGCCTGCCCCACTGCTGCGGAAGTCTCGATAGGTACGACCCGACAGATTTTGACGACTTCTGACCCAATGCGTTAGATGGGTGATATTAGGAATCACGACCGCCGATCGCCCCGCCAGTTTGCCACCGACAGACTGAGCCGGAAGCTTGTAATACCCGCAGGCGATCGGCAGAAACAACAGCGCCAAAAACCCTTCTGGTGACTCTTGATAGGCACCGTTGACAAAGCACTCCACTAATCCAGGCAAATGGTGCCCTTTCAGCGAAATCTCTCGCTTGAATGCACCTTTGCTGTTGAACGCCTCCTTGATGTCATCGGTGTAGTAACAGTTCAACAACGGACGCACATCAATTCTGATTTCTGGTTGTCCTTCATCAATGGTGAAACCTCTAGTAATGGGTGCATCCAAACTCCGCTGTTTACTATGTTGCAAAAACGTTGACAGCACACCCTGAGTAAAGGTGTAATGCCCTTGATCATCGAGCTTCAGGGCTGGAACCTTGAGATAGCCATCGGAAGTGATTTGATAAGTCTGGTAGAGCAGCCATTTAACCACTGCAAAATCGCTGCCATCCCATGCCAGTTTCACAGCATCGTCTGTCACCTCCCAGGTCAATGGCGCACCCTCACGAGGTAGCACAGAGAGTGACAGCGCCAAACCTGCAATGCCTGCCCGGTGGGGTAGCAAAGTATTTGGGTCAAAAATCGATAGCGTAAATTCTGCCAAGATTTCACCTCTTCTTGAGTGCAAAAGCGCCTAGCTCGGACGAGTAGCCCCACTGCTCGGCTGGTGCGATTAGATAGCCTTTTTTGTGCCGCTGCCAGCCTTTGATATCCTTAGTCGGCAAAGGCACTGTGTAGCGTGGTAGATCGCTAGATTTGAGCGTTGAAATCGTTGCTTGATCCTGCTCCAACAGCGCTGTCACCGTGTAACCTGCCTCCCGTAATGCGGCTGGGTAAGTCCGCCACTTGCCATCCAGTAAGACAAAATGATCCTTTGGGTTGCTCTGAACATTTAGGTGTTCTAACCAGGTAGCCAATTGTGACTGATTGATCTGACCAGAGAGCGATCGCACCAACGCCAAGCCTGCATCTAGCTCGTCCTGGCTGTAAGGAAAGCCAATCATCTTCGGATCTTCGGGATAAAACATGGCATCTAAAGCGTGACCGCAATAACGGCGATTTAGCCTGCCCAAGCGCTGAATTAACCCTGCCGGATCAGCAATCTGCGTCACTAGCAGCGTTGCCGACAAGTCCAGCGACATTTCCGCTACTTGAGTCGCTATTGCTAGAACAGGTGGCGCATCTGGCTTAAACCCATCCACGATCGCTCGATGATGCTTCACGCGATCGCCATAGCGAAATCGACTGTGATACAGCAGTGCATTCAAGCCGATGCTTTTAGCATGTTGGTAGACTGCGAGCGCCGTATTCACCTGATTGCAAACCCACAGCACCTTGCCGCCGTTTGCAAGTTCCTGCTGCACTTGCTTCCAATCTGGTTCTTTCCCCTCATCAAAACGATAGCGAGGCAATTCCTCTAATTTTTGATCACCGGGAATGATGGGAACAGTTTCGCTTTCACCCACTGCGGCTCGAATAGCATCCACTTGCCACGGTAGAAATGATGCAGACATCAGCAGGATAGGTGCTTTGACCACCTTGAGAAATCGCAGCAATGCCCCAAATAGCGCGTCATCATAGCAATGAACTTCATCAAATACAAAGGCAGCATTGGCGATCGCTGGGAAGCAATACATCGGGCGGCGATTGCATTGCAGTAACCCCAGCACTGTATCCACCGTGCAGATGCTCACTTTTGCACCCCAAGCTTTGAAGGAATCGAGCTTCTGATCGGTTTCATTGACGGTTTCATCCCCGTTATCAACTTCTTCGCCTGTCCTCGCTAATTCCAAATCAACTTCTGAGCGCGAGTGCAGTAGCACTGCCTCTACTTCATCCTGCACATAGTCCAAGAAGCCCTCGGTACTGGTGCCAGTCGTGGGATAGCAGAAAAACAGCTTGCGACCGATCGCGTGCTTCTGCGCCCAGTTGTAAGCTCCAAGCGTTTTGCCTGTGCCACAGCCTGCCCGCGCCATCGTCACCCGCGTAGACTTTTCCTTCAGGTCAACCTGAAACTGCCGCAGAGGATGATTGCCACGTCGGGCATCAATCACATTCTGAAGGTCAGCCTCAGTGAGGGTACTAGGTTCTTCTGGTGTCCCAATCAGTTGCTCCTTGATCCATGTGTGGATATTGACTGAAACTTGTGCGGAGGCAGAACCAATCGAATCTCCAGCAACCACTAGAGCTTTCATCACTGCCAGCAGGGTTTTATCTGGCTCCCACTTTTTGAACTCCTCCAATATTGCCTGCCGCTTCTCCCGCTTGATTTCCCCAACTTCCCATCGTTGCGGCAGTTTCAGCGGTGGAATGGTGCGCGGTAAGCCCAATGACCTCATGCCATAACGAATCAACTTCCGAAAGTAAGGATGGTAAACATACCAGTACAAGCAGGTATCGCCTGTACCCTCACGGAATTCACCTAAATCGTCAGTTGCCTTACCGCCTCTACCACCCAGTTTAAGGTGATGCCCCCCTGCTGCTGCTAGCGCTACCATAAAATCAGCATCCGGGCACTGCTGAAGCCACTCTCGAAACTCCCAAGCTAACAATACTGAAGCTATTTCATGACGAATCATTTGGGGATGTTCTTGTGGATTCCGCCTGTACTGTTGATCCAGAGATTTCAGGTCATTCCGCACCACCATTTGAAAGTGGTCGTTTGCCTTGCCCCAGTCATGTATATAAGCTGCCAGTCGTGCAGTTGCTCTCAAGGTTTTCAATTCGCATGTCAGCCCGAATTGCTCGATTAAGCGCAGACCCAATAAATCAACTAGCGTTGTTACTGATTCAACAACGGCAGCAGTATGTCCAATTAGATGATGAGTTCCTTTCCAATCCTTACTACCTGGAAGCGATGATTTCGCAAGTAGAATGTCAGGTTGCAGTTTTGGTGGGGTATGTTTAGGCGGCATCAAATTCCTCCTTTGCTGGATAGAACCAGCCACAGCCAAAATGTTGGCGACCGCCTAACCCATGCCATTGCAGTTTTAGCGAATCCTCATCGTTTAGCCCTTCGACCACAACGCCGTAGCCCAGAATCTTTTTGTCTTTGACTTGCACGGTGCGCCGCGCCAAATCGCCCTCAGCCGTACTGTCGATCGAGGCTTGAGCAGCAATCTCTAACCGCTCTAGTCCTTTTTTGCAGGATTCTAAGAAGTAGTATGGAACTTCGGCATGGTCGATCGCCTCCAGCTTAAACGTTACCAATCGTGCTCTCAGCGTATCGCTGGGTTGAGGTAGCGTCAGCCGGGGCTGAACCAATCGAATTAAATGCCCATGAATATCCAACACTTGATTTTGCATGAGTCGATACCAGAGCTGCACTTGATCGGCTGGGCACCGCAACCGCATTCGTGAGCCTCGATTCAGATAAATCATGCCTTTCTTATCTGGAATTCCTGAAATGCTGCACAGCCGCACATCGGCTGGGATATTGCCTGCAAGCGCCAGCGATTCCTCAGCATTTTGCACCTGTTGTTTCACGGCTGAATAAAGTGCATAGCCATGATCCGCAGGCAGAGTTTTACCACGTAGTTGAAACTGAATCTCTAGAAAATTGGTCATACGTCCTCCTGATATAGTTCAGCCATTACCTGAGCCTCTTTCCGTACCAGTTCCACCAACTCCGGCGGCTCCCGCACGATCGCCCCCTTCCCATAGCCCAACACCCACCGCTTCAGGTCATTCAACCCGCGCACAACCATGCCCAATGTCAGAGATCCATCTTGGTGTTCCTGAATCTCCTGAGTCGGATGCCAGCGCCGCTCTCGGATGTAGGGGGCTGTGGGGGCATCAAACCAGATCGCAACCGGCTGCGGCACTCCTCCTGCCTCATGCTGAAAAATCAGTTCCAGGTGATCCCTGGCATCAAACGTTGGGTCTGGCACAAAGGTTTCTGGCAACACCTGCAAGTGTTTAATTCGGTCTACCCGAAACCAGCGAATCTCTTCCCGCCGATGGCAATACCCGATCACATAGGGATTTGTGCCTCGATAAATGTGCAGCACATAGGGGTCTAGCTTGCGTTCCGATACGGCATCCCGACTGGCAGTGTAATAGGTCATTTCCACCGTCTTCAAGGACTGGCAAGCATCCTCTAGAGCGTGCCAAACCTCTGGATTGAGATCAATTTCTGCCCCACCCCGAAATAAAATCCGTTCCTCTGAAAGCTGTTGCAGGTCAACCCAGGTCTGCTCCGGCAATCGCTCACTCAGCCGCTCAATTGCCGATCGCAAATCAGATGTATAGGTTGACCCGGCGTAGGCTTCCAACATCCTGGCTCCCAGTGTCAGGGCAAACAGTTCACCTTTACTCAGGGAGATTGTGGGTAATCGCCAATCTAAGTCGGTATAGTGATAGCCCTTTTGCCGAGTAAACTCTAAGGGAGCATGGTAGCGATCGCGCAAAAAATCTAGATCAGTCCGAATGGTTCGTTCGCTGACTTCTAGTTCTGAAGCCAAGCTATCAGCCGTGTGGCGCTGATTTGAGCGAATCAATGCATCAATTTGCAGCAGACGTTCTAGGTGTCGGGACATGACTCATTCGACTCAACTTAGCCACTATCGTAGAGAGGCAACCCTGCAAAAAACTTTCCGACTTCCGAGAACTAAAAAAGTATTTTGGCAAGTTTGTCGTTCAGTTTGGCTGGTTTGGCAACAAACTTCCATACAGTGTGCCCTCGTATCCTAGTTACTGCACTACTGCATTGGAAGATTTCGTCCGGGGAGAATACAGAATCTCCACAGCAATTGGCGACTGCATTAGGTGCTTTTGCTGATCCCGTACATCTGGTCGATGGCATTCCTATGCCGTTGTGGAGTTTTGGTCGTGCTCCTCAGTGTCGTAGTTTCCAGAGGCTTATCGCTCAATCGGATTTAACTCTAGAGAGTAGGGTGGTTGAAACAACAAAATCACATTCTCTGGCACCACGCCCTGATGGAGTAGTCAAGATGAAAGGTTCTGATCAATCAGAACGTTCGGGTCAACTCATGCCACGCCTGAATCACTGTCTGTAAGTTGGTGGGCAGTTCCGCTTGAATGCTGTCAGCATAGCGAATCGTGCAAGACTGGCAGGAAAGGGTGGTTGTGATGAAATCGGCAGAACCAGGCGTGGGCCGGAAGTCAGCGCGATCGAGCTTGTGTAGCCGGTTCTGGCGCAACACCTGCATGAACTGGCGAACTTGGGCTAAAGGCACCTGCTGAACTTGGGCAGATAAAGATGCTTGGGCCACGGGAATTTGTTCTTGAACCATTGATTGAACACGAGACTGTGTCAGGGCTAAACCAGTGCCCGTTGTTTGAGCGCGAATCAACCGACCATCACGATAAAGGGTAATTTGGGTCGTCTGGCCAGTGAAGCCGCCAGACGCGATCGCCCGAAACACGATATTTTTTTCCACCCGGGGTGGAAGTTCCGCGATCGGAATTTTCGCTGCTGGCATTGAGTTGACGTTGGCAACCAACCGCAGTGGCTTTGTTTGGGCAGTTGTTTGAGGTTCCAGGCGGAAGGTGCGTCCGTTCCCGTTGGTGCGGTATACCCAACGTCGATCGCCCTGCGTAAACACTACTCGCCACCCGTTCACCATCGCCTGAGTACACATTTCATCCGCTTGCGCTAGGCCCAGGCAGCCATCTGTCCAGGTTTCAGCACTACTTTCCACAACTTTCAGTTGATTGGCCGGAATACCCGTGCGTTGGCTCAAATCTTGTCGCAGTCCATCCACAATTTCGGCCGGAATTGGTGTGACGCTGGCGATCGGGGTTGACGTGGGGGCAGCGGGACTGGGCGCAGCCACTGGCGATTCCGGTGTGTTAGCAAGACATCCTGGTGTACTCGTCAAAACGCCAACGATTAGCAACAGGGACATGAATGGGTGTAGGCGGCTCAATTGGGGGGTCATTGTTATACTCCGTGCAAGGGTGCGGACACACACATAACCAGACGCAAGTAACCGTCGCCCAAGTTCCACGATCGTTTGAATCAATACCATCCAGGTCATCTCTGAGTACCAACAAAGGGAAGAGTGCGCCAAAACTGGTCAAAACTGGTCGGACTAAAAAAGCGCCAGGTTGCCGCCACGATCACGAGCAAAAAGACTAATGCTACTAGATTAAACAGTAAGCCGAAAATTCGTCGTGATAATACCTCCGCCCGTTGGCGCTTGGCGGTGTACTGTCCTGGCCGAACAGATGGCGTGGCGCCTCGGGTTGTGGTTGCCGATCGCCGAGTGGCCGAAGTTGGTTGGGCTGTGCGCTTGGCGGGTAATGAAGTTGAGGCCACAGACATTTGATTCACGGTAGTCCGCATCAATTGCAGGTGATGATTCACGACGGGTGGACGACGTTGCGATCGCACCCATTGCAGCAAGGCGGGCACTGGCATACCACACAGGTTTTGGGTTTGCAAATTGAGAACTTGCTGCAACATGGGTTGATCATTAGCAACTAATACGATCAGTCGATCGGGATAGCGGAGAGCCATCCCATAGGCAACCTCTACCACTTCTAAAGCGAGGCGTGCCCGTTTGCTGAGTGTATGGCCAGGTGTGGGTTTCAGCAAAGGGTGTTCAGCTTTGGTGCCTGTTTTCTTCCAGCCACTGATCGGGAAAAATCGCATGAATTCGCGGGCAACACGCTCTGTTTCTGATTCTGAGGCGCGATCGCACATAAACTCGATTTGCGCAAACACGACCTCTGGCACATAACAATCACCCAGGCGAGAAAATTCCTGCCAGTCGATCGTTTTACCCACGATCAAAGCCGTTGTATCAAACACAAGGGAGAAGGGGGGAAGTAACGTCATAAAAAAGATCTGTCCTGATGCAAAGGCTAGTTCATCCAACCATCGAAAGAGAGATTCGCTGCCGTACAAACTGTGAAGCTTCGTTACGATCCTTGCAAAATGATTGAGAAATTCCCCAACTTTGAATGAGCGTTCTACCGTATACTTTATAGGTTTAAAGCTCGTTTGTTTGAGTTACCGAGGCAGGTCATGAGCAACATTTCAAAGTATCGTTTAGTCTGCACTCTTTCCTTTGGTGATATTTACGGTCAAATTGTTGTTTGGCTTATTGTAATCTTTCTTAGCCTTTCCGTTTCAATTGGCTTTATGGGTGCCAGTAAGCCCATCTTTGCCTTGGCAACGGTTGGTTTGATCCTGGTCTTGACCGTGCCATTTTTGCTCTTTGCGTTTGTTACAACGTTACTGAATCATATTGACCTCGTGGCTGTTGATCCCGCTGCATCTAGAAGTCCCACCGTATCAACCGAAAGTATCCCGCATCAACGAACAGTGCAGACTGTTAGTTAGTTTGGCTCGATCGCAGCCATCAAACAAGTTCAGTGATGCATCCTACCGTGTTACCCGGTTCCCTACCTTGTGGTGGGGAATTTTGTTTATTCATGATTCTTTGAACATTTCCCATGATTGACCACGATGTCATTATTGTTGGTGGTGGCCTGGCTGGTTCGCGAGCAGCCCTGGAAATTGTGCGGCAAGCTCCCCAATTGCGCGTTGGCTTAGTGGCCAAAACTCACCCGATCCGATCGCACTCTGTCGCTGCCCAAGGTGGAATCGCGGCTGTGTTGCAAAATGCCGATCCTGCCGACACCTGGGAAGCCCACGCCTTCGATACCGTCAAAGGTTCCGATTATTTAGCCGATCAGGATGCTGTCGAAATTCTCACCCGCGAAGCGCCCAGCGTCGTGTACGACCTGGAACACATGGGCGTATTATTTTCTCGCACTCAGGATGGCCGTATTGCCCAACGAGCCTTTGGCGGTCATTCCCACAATCGCACCTGCTACGCTGCTGACAAAACCGGACACGCGATTCTGCACGAACTCGTTTGTAATTTGCTAGCCAAAGGTGTGACGATTTACGACGAATGGTACGTGCTACGGCTGATCCTGGAAGAGGGACAGGCAAAAGGCGTGGTGATGTACCGCATTTTGGATGGGCAACTGGCCGTGGTGCGGGCGAAAGCCGTGATGTTTGCCACGGGCGGGTATGGGCGCGTCTACAACACCACATCGAATGATTATGCCTCTACCGGAGATGGGCTGGCGCTGACGGCGATCGCGGGGTTGCCCCTGGAAGACATGGAGTTTGTCCAGTTCCATCCGACGGGTTTGTATCCCGTGGGCGTGCTGATCTCGGAAGCAGTCCGGGGGGAAGGAGCCTACCTGATCAACAGCGACGGGCGCAGATTCATGGAAGATTACGCTCCCAGCCGCATGGAACTGGCTCCCCGCGATATTACATCCCGTGCCATTACCCGCGAAATTCGTGCTGGACGTGGCATCAACTCAGATGGCAGTGCGGGCGGTCCTTTCGTTTACCTGGACTTGCGACACATGGGCAAGGAAAAAATCATGAGTCGGGTGCCATTTTGCTGGGAAGAAGCCCATCGGTTGGTGGGGGTGGATGCAGTGCAGGAGCCAATGCCAGTGCGGCCAACGGTGCATTATTCAATGGGCGGAATTCCGGTGAATACGGATGGGCAGGTGCGCCGTAGTGGGGATGAGTTGGTAGAAGGTTTTTTTGCGGCAGGGGAAGCCGCCTGTGTGTCGGTGCATGGGGCGAATCGGCTGGGTAGTAACTCGTTGCTGGAATGTGTCGTGTATGGCCGGCGGACGGGAGCCGCGCTCGTTCAGTACGTCCAATCTCGCAAGTTACCCGACCTGGATGAGCAAAGTTACCTCACCGCCACCCGCCACCAACTCCAAGCTTTACTGGATCAAGCGGGCCCCTACCGCATTGCTCAAATCCGCCAGCGCTATCAAGATATCATGACGGAATACTGCGGCGTGTTTCGCAGTGAGGACGTGATGCAGACAGGAATCACCCACCTCAAGGAACTGCAAGCCTTGTATGACCAGATTCAACTGGACGATCGCGGCTCTGACTGGAACACCGAAATCATTGAAGCACTAGAACTCCGGAGCCTGATGATTGTGGGCGAAGTTATCCTGACCGCTGCCCTCAACCGCAAGGAGAGCCGGGGTTCCCATTCCCGCGAAGATTACCCCGATCGGGACGATCCCAACTTCCTGCAACATACGCTGGCTTATTACTCTCCCGCTGGCATTGACTTGGCGTATCTGCCGGTCAACATCAGCCTGTTTCAACCCCAGGAACGCAAGTATTAGAGATGCAACCAAGAAAAGAGAACTGAGAAAAGTCAGTAACCGTGGCAAACATCGCGTTTAACGGCTAAGTTGAGCGGCGGCTGGTATCCTTGGCATCCTCACCAAGATCTCTCGTCCGTCCGCTCCAACGTGTTGTTAGACCGCGCTTCCGCGACAAATTGACAACCTCTCTACCACTTTCAGTTTGCTGCTTTTGCAAATCTGCAAAGATGGCTTTCAAATCATGATTGAATGACCGAGAGTACTCTTCACGGATTCTGTGGATCTCTTCGACAATCTCATCGTGAAACATGGCTAACCTCCGAGGAGTTCATAGGGTGTAGGGGTTTGAGTAGTAACGGAACAGAGACTCACGTTAAGGCTGTAATGTTCACCATGCAATGTTTTCAGCTATCGAAGTCAGTAAATTAATTCCACCTCTAAATTTTGGGTTGATTAAGCAGGTTGCTGTGAGAACCAGAATTGGTGCCACTGACCATTGAGTTCCAGGACTTTGAGCAATCCGAGTGCGCGACTACCTTGAGGTCGCCAGCTTGTGCCCTTGTGCTTTTGACGATGTCCAATGACTTGGTCTACCGCTTTTTCGACCCTCCCACTGCCAATCGGTTTACTGGCTCTTTGTCGGCGTTCATAGTCAATGATCTCATGGTGATGTTTGGGCTTTGTTGCATAAATGATTTAGAAACCGCAATTTCCTCTGCCAATCAGTCCCTAGTTTTCTACTTTGTCACTATCGGGCTTACCCAACTGAATCATGCGATTCAATGCCGCACATTTGAGCAAT
>Ga0224722_1000953_pt1 | contig 16398 bp, 16 predicted proteins | sample Balambano_FR1_Me_FD_161646 | JGI IMG/M metagenome (GOLD analysis project Ga0224722, IMG submission 161646) | Freshwater sediment microbial communities from Lake Towuti, South Sulawesi, Indonesia - Balambano_FR1_MetaG | ecosystem: Environmental > Aquatic > Freshwater > Lake > Sediment | place... | reverse complement strand
ATCTGGCATCTTACAATCTGGCATCTAAAGTTGTTAACGGTTATTTGGCACGTACTACTAAGTCACTTGGTCACTCGTCTGGCATCCTTCGGTCGCCATAGGCTTGCCGAAGGCGATGCCGGCATCGCCTTATCTGGCATCTACAACAGTATTCCATCCATACACATCTTCCGCCGCCCCGGTGCGAATGTCCGTCAGCCGTTTTTTAGCTTGCACATGGAAACTATTTTCGGTATAATTGACTAAGTTATAATCTGTTCCTTTGATATGAATGCTGGCAATGGGAGCCGCCACCGCCGCCGTACCCGCGCCGAACGCCTCTTGCAGCAGACCTTTCTGGTGGGCTTCCGCCAGTTCAAACGCGCTGATGGTGCGCTCCTCCACATCGTAGCCCATTTCTTTTGCCAACACGAGGTAAGAATCCCGCGTTACGCCATCTAAAATCGTATCTGATAAAGGCGGTGTAACCAACACATTGTCTATTAAAAAGAACACATTCATCGTACCCGATTCTTCGATGTTGAGTTGGGGCGAACCGTCCGTCCACAACACCTGGTCAAAACCTTCGTTTTCTGCCAATTGTGCCGGGTAGAACGCGCCGCCGTAGTTGCCTGCGCATTTTGCAAAACCCGTGCCGCCCCGCGCTGCCCGCAGGTAGTGGTCTTCGACTTTCACCCGAATCGGTTTGGGATAATACGGACCCACCGGACCGCTAAACACGATGAATTGGTACTCCTCCGAGGGCTTGGCGCCAAACACCTCCTCGGAGGCGAAAGCAAAGGGGCGAATGTACAAGGAACTGCCCTCGCCCGCCGGCACCCAGTCGCCATCCAATTGAATCAGAGCTTTCAAACCCTCGGCAAACAAGTCATACGGCACTTCCGGCATACACATCCGCACCAGCGATTTTTGAAACCGGTCGTAATGTTTGTCCAAACGAAAGATGGAAACCCCGCCGTCTTGCATTTTAAAGGCTTTCATGCCTTCAAACACCGACTGCCCGTAGTGCAGGGCTTGCATCGTGGGCAAAAAAGAAATGGCGCCGAAGGGTACAATCTCGGCATCCTGCCAGTCGCCCTTGCGGTAATCGGCTACGAGCATATGGTCAGCAACGTATTTGCCAAATTCTAACTGATTGAAATCCACCTCCGACAGGCGGCTCTGTGCGGTGCGCTGAATGTTGAAATCTATGGCTGTAGTCATCCTATTGAAATGTGGTTTGTATTTGGTAGAGGGTAGAGGGTATAAGATAGAGGGACACTAAACGAACACGCCGTGAGTGCATCCCTCTACCCTTATCCTTCTACCTTCTACTAACAAAATTGCAGAGCAAAGTTTCTGCCATTTTCAAAAATAAAACAGATGCAGATTTTAGAATTTTGAGCGGAACAGATTTTTGCAAAATTGGATTTAAACTTTTCTAAATCACATAAGTCGAATAAAACAAAAAAAACTTATGTTTATGCATCGCTTTTTTTACAGTCTGCTGCTTTCATTGTCCGGTTTTCTAGCGCAATCTCAAACGTACCAGGGTCCCGTGCCTGCGCCTGGGAGCGGTTACGGCAGTTGGGGTACGAATGAAGTGGCAGTGGCATCGTTTCCCAGTCCGCTTTTTACCGGTAAAAATGTAACGGTTTTCTACCCGAAAAACGCCACTGCACCACGTCCTACTATTTTTTTCTCGCATGGTTTCGGGGGCAATCAATTTGAATTTTACGAAGTATTGCTGCGTTTTTTTGCCAGCAAAGGCTATGTCGCGGTTTTTTCACCCTACCAAACCACCGGTGCCAGCCTGACAGACCGTTATAACACGCTATGGGAAGGTTTTCGCGCCGCTGCTGCCGCTTATCCGCAGTTGATTGACACCAGTCGGGTGGGTTTTGCCGGGCATTCTTTCGGCGGTGGTGCCTCGTTTGAAATGGCACAGCGAGCCATTGTGGAGCGCGGCTGGGGTAAAAACGGCAAATTCATTGCGCCGTACGCACCCTGGTACTTACTGGAAATTAGCCAATCTGAATTGGAAAACTTTCCCTCTGACACCAAACTGCTCATGCAAGTGTACGAAACCGACAACATCAATGACCATCGCATTGCCATAGATGCTTTTGAAAACATCGGTATTCCTAATAGTGAAAAAGATTTTGTGCTGGTAAAAGCCGACCGGGTTGCCGCTTATGATTATGAAGCCGGACACAACGTACCCACCAGTTTCGGCGTTTATGACGCGCACGACAGTTACGTGGTTTTTCGGCTCACTGAAGCGCTGGCGGATTATACGTTTACCGGCAACGCCACCGCCAAAAACATCGCACTGGGCAACGGCAGTGCCGCTCAGGTGACCCTGCCCAACCCGCTAAAACCCTTGCAGGTAAGTGACCAGCCGATTGCTACCGAGCCGGAAACTTTTTATCAATATCCTTGCAGCGGTTTCGCCAATCCGCGCCGCAGCTATTGCAGGCAGCTGACGACCGGCACGAGCGATTTTTTAGAATCGGATATTGAAATTTTTCCCAATCCGGCTAAAGACCAGATTCGCATTGCCGGTATGGACGTTCAAAATATGCACGTGCAAATCATCAATCTACGCGGCGAAGTTCTACTACAGCAAGCCTTACAAAATACGCAAACAGTTAAAATTGCGACCTTACCAAGAGGATTGTATATCATGCGGTTGATTGATTTGAAAAGGGAAGGGGTGGTGACGAAGAAACTGGTGGTGCAGTGATGATTACTTACTACATCGGCTTTTATGTTTTTACCAAAAAGTGTCTGGATGCAAATGCTCTGCCAGAACCGGCTTTTAAATATTTTTCAAATTCAAAAGCGTGACTCTTGTCTAAAAAAGTAGTATAAACTACTAATTGAACAGGTAATCTTGTACTGGTATATTTTACTTCGCCTTTGGAATGTCGGCTGAGTCTGCCCCTCAGGTTACCGGTGCAACCGATATAAATCGTGCCATCTGCACATTTTAGCAAATAAACGACCCACATGAGTTTTTTAAGAGTGAGCCGCAGGAAAACAACGAAAGTTACAAAAGCAAACTCAATTTCTGAACAAAGTAGAAGAAAAAAACCGAACGTTAAGAAAAGAACGAAGCATACCGATGGCGAACCCGCCTTCGCTCTTCGAGCTTCAGCGGGCAAAGGCGGAGAAGGAGGGATTCGAACCCCCGGTACCCTTGCGAGTACTTCGCATTTCGAGTGCGACCCGATCGACCACTCTGGCACTTCTCCGAAAATCGGATCGTAAAAATAAGACATTTCCCAAACTCTCTCGCTTTTTGGGCATCAGAAATATTACGCATACACACTACTGGAAAATATTTTGCACTTTTTTTAAAAAAATTTTAAAAAATACTTGCTTTTGTGTACTTTTTACACTTATCTTTGCAGCACATGACTATGAACAACGGTCGCCTGGCGTTCTATCCACAAACACACATTTTTGGACGAGCCGCCAGGCTTTTTTATTTTCCGGCATTTCCGGCAAAATTCCTACCTTAGGCATTCCTTTTTCTTTGTATCCTCAAAAAAAACCTTTCATGCTTTATACTGAAGTGTGCATTCTGGGCGCGGGTCCGGGCGGCGCAGCCACAGCACTCAAATTGAATCAACTCGGTATTCCCTGCATTTTGATGGACAAAGCCTCTTTCCCGCGCGACAAAATCTGCGGGGATGCCATCAGCGGCAAGGTGTTAACTTTGCTCAAACGCCTTGACCCCGCTCTCCTCCGGCAATTCGCCGCCGAACCTTACCAAATCGGCATCAATGGCATTACCTTTGTAACTCCCAATCTGCGCGACATTCACATCCCGTTCCAACCCATGCAGGCACAGAACGTGCCGACCACCCCCGGCTATGTGGCAAAACGCCTTGATTTTGATCATTTTCTAATCGAAGAAGTCAGAAAACATCCTTCTATCCGCTTGTTTGAAAATACTTCGATTGAACAGTTCATCCGCACACCCACCGGTTTTCAACTCTCCGATGCGAGCGGTCAATTTCAAGTGGAAGCCAAACTGGTGATTGATGCTTCCGGGGCGCATTCGAGCTTCAGCCGCAAAATCGCCGGTTTAGAGAAAGACCCCAAGCACCACGCCGGTGCCATTCGGGCGTATTATAAAAATGTGCAAATGCCCCAACCCGATGCCATCGAATTGCATTTTATAGCGTCTATCGTACCGGGTTATTTGTGGATTTTTCCGCTGCCGGGTGGCGGTGCCAATGTGGGCCTGGGTTTGCGCACTGATGTGTTGAGCAAACGAAAATTCAACCTGCGCCAGGAATTGCAACAATTACTGACATCCCACCCCATTTTAAAAGAACGCTTTGCAAATGCCCAACTGGAAGGCGATGTCAAAGGATTTAGTTTGCCGTTGGGTTCTAAAATCCGACCGCTTTCCGGCGACCATTTTATGCTGGTGGGGGATGCCGGGCATTTGATTGATCCGCTTACGGGCGAAGGCATCGGCAATGCGTTTTACAGTGGCTTTCTTGCGGCGGAGCAGGCACAGGCTTGTTTGAAAGCCAATAATTTTTCGGCAAGTTTTATGAAGACTTATGATCAGCGGGTGCAGCGGGTGTTGGGCTCGGAGATGCGCTGGAGTTACCGCCTGCAACGCGTACTCGCCTACCCCTGGCTGGCAAATCTACTCGGCAGCGTATTGGCAAACAATGCGTATTTCGTGCGTTTCTGCTCGGAGTTGATCGTGGATTTGGGCAACCTGCAACGGCTGTTCCGACCGGGATTTTGGCTGCGGGCGTGGGTAGGGAGGAAGGAATCGGCGGGGTTGAAAAAGTGAATGAAGTACCCGCACCGCGTCCGGCGGCTCATTTACACCGCCAACACCATGGAAGGCAATTCGTAAAACTACCAAATTCAAGAGCGTCGTGCCTTCCGATACGGCGGTGTTGAAGCTCGTGTTGTTAGTGGCGAGAAACGGTCCTGGCAAAATGAACCATGTTGGGCACTGGTCGCCAACAGCCTGTCATCCATTTTGAAGGGCGTTTAAAAACTTAACCTTACCATCAAAAATGACCAGCTTGCTGTTGAAAAAAAATTGACACAGTTTATTGAACATATCCCCGCCCACTGCTACAACTCACCTCTATTCTTTCACCATTCACCTCTTCCCCCCTACATTTCACGCAAAAACGCTGGTTTTCTCCCTTTATTCCACCCACTTTTGCCATGTCAACCGACTTTTATTCTCATTTAAAAAAAGAAGCCATGTTCAACCTAAAACAATCTACATTTTTCCTTTTGCTATTTTTATGGGCAAATGTTGCCCTTGCGCAAAACACGCAGACCGTGCGCGGCACGATTTTGGACAAGCAATCAGAACTGCCGCTCATCGGCGTGACGGTGGAACTCCTCAGTGTGGAACCCACCCAGGGCGCGGTGACCGACGCGGAAGGTCGCTTCGTGCTGCCGGAGGTGCCCGTCGGGCGGCAAGCGTTTCGGCTGAGTTATCTGGGATACAACTCGATCACGCTCCCCAATGTGGTGGTCACTGCCGGCAAGGAGGTGACGCTGAATGTGGGTTTGGAAGAAGCCGTGACACAACTGAACGAGGTGGTCGTAACCGCCCAAACCGACAAAGACAAAACCGTGAACGACATGGCGAGCATCTCGGCGCGTAGTTTCAACCCCGAAGAGGTGACGCGCTTTTCCGGCGGGCGCAATGATGTGGCGCGTTTGGCGGGCAACTTTGCGGGCGTTTCCGTTGCCAATGACTCGCGCAACGACATCGTCATTCGCGGCAACTCGCCCACCGGGGTGCTGTGGCGCCTGGAAGGCATTCCGATTCCGAATCCGAATCACTTTTCGACGCTCGGTACGACGGGCGGTCCGGTGAGTGCCCTGAATCCGAATTTACTGGCAACCTCCGATTTTTTGACCTCGGCTTTTCCGGCGGAGTATGGCAATGCAGTGGGCGGTGTGTTTGACGTGGGTTTCCGCAGTGGCAACCGCGAAAATTACGAAGTGACGGCACAACTGGCGGCGTTCAGCGGCTTGGAGGCGATGGTGGAAGGACCTTTGAATGCCAGGAAAAACAGTTCGTTTCTGGTGAGTTATCGGTACTCGTTTGTAGGGATTGCCAATGCGCTGGGCATTCCGATTGGCACGAATGCGACTCCAAATTATCAGGATTTGTCGTTCAAATTGGATTTTGCAAATGGCAAAGCGGGTAAATTTTCCATTTTTGGAATTGGCGGCTTGGCGAATATTGATTTTTTAGGGAATGAAATTGACGAAACAGACCTGTTTGCCAATCCGAATGAAGATGCCTACGCCGATTCGCAACTCGGTATTTTGGGTGTCAAACACAATATTCAGGTGGGGGAGAACGCCTACATCCGCACGATTTTGTCCGGTTCAACCAATCGCAACGGTTACACGCAGGATAATTTACGCGACGACGGTGCCAGCAAACTCCGCGTAACTGATTCACAAAACACCACCAATACCTACCGCTTGTCTTCGTATTTTAACAAAAAATACAACGCCCGTTTCACCCTGCGCACCGGCGTGCTGGCGCAGTATTTCAACCTCGACCTGCAAACCGACGATCGCGACGACCGCCCCGACCTCGACGGCAACGGCGAACCGGATTGGGTGACCCTCACCGATTTTAACGGCGGCATGGCACTCGTGGAGGCATACGCGCAAAGTCAGTACAAACTGAGTGAAAAACTCACCCTGAACACGGGTTTGCACGCGCAGTATCTGGATTTTAATGAATCTACCGCGATTGAACCGCGCTTGTCTTTAAACTGGCAATTTCGTCCGAATCAAACCCTGAGCGCAGGCTATGGTTTGCACCACCAGATGCAGCCGCTGCCGGTGTTCTTCTTCACGCAGGAGGTGCGTCCGGGCGTGTACGAGCGCACGAACGAAGATTTGGACTTTGTACGGAGCAATCATTTTGTGTTGGGCTACGATGTACGCTTTGGTACCGACTGGCGTACCAAATTGGAGGCGTATTATCAGGCGATTGACCAGGCGGCGGTCGAGCGCGCGCCGAGCAGTTTCTCGCCGCTGAACGCCGGTGCGGATTTTGTGTTCCCGGAGCGCGGTTCGCTGGTGAATGAAGGCACGGGTACGAACATGGGTTTGGAACTCACGATCGAAAAATTCTTTAGCAAAGGCTACTACGGCTTGCTCACGACTTCCCTGTTTGATTCCAAATACGAGGGCAGCGACGGCATCGAGCGTAACTCGGCGTTTAACAACAATTACATCCTGAACGTGCTGGCGGGCAAGGAATTCAAGGTGGGCAAAGACAAACGCAATGCCTTCACCCTCGACACCAAACTGACCACCGCCGGCGGACGCTACTACACACCCGTTGACCTCGAAGCCTCCAAAGCCAAAGGCGACGAAGTACTACAGGAAGACCGGGCGTTCAGCGAGCGGTACGATCCGTATTTTCGCTTTGATGTAAAAGTGGGCTTTTTGAAAAACAGCAAAACCCGCAAGTTTTCACAACAATTTTTCCTCGATTTTCAAAACATTACCAATCGGGAAAATATTTTTCAAAAACGATATAATAACCTGACGAATCAGGTAAATGACGTGTATCAATCGGGCTTTTTTCCAGATATTTTGTACCGAGTACAATTCTAATGTGCTAATTTGCTGATGTGCCAATCTTCGCCGAGCATTAGCAAATTGGCACATCGAATTATCCGCATTTTCTGATAAACCGGTGCTGGTTGCTTGTAGTAATCAGCACCTTTTAAAAAAAAATTGTATTTTACCTCAATTTTTAAAACCATGACCACCCAAGAAAAACTCCTTGCATACATCGGCGTGGACGACCGCAAAGCCCTGCTCATCGGTATTCCGCTGCTGGCGTTTGTCATGCCTTTGTTATTACTGAAAGAGAGTTTGTCGGATGGCTTGGTCGCTTACCTGCCCAAATTTATCGGCTCGCTCATTCACACAAGTGCTTACTGGCTCATCATTCGCTGGATGATTGTGCAATTGCGCCGCCGCTTTCCCGAACAAAAAGACACGCAAAAACGGATTTTGTATTCTGCGCTGCTTACGATTGTTATTTACATTGTGCTCCATCCAATTCTGGATATTTTACACACCGCTGCGGGTGACCCGGGCAATCCTGACCTGACGGAGTTTGACTATGCAGTAGCAACGTTTACCGTAATTATCATTTGTGTGACGATTTACGAAAGCATCTTTTTTTACGTGCGTTGGAAACAAACGATCCTTGAAACCGAACGCCTGCGCCGCGAAAACATAGAATCGCAACTCGAAGGTCTGCGCAATCAGGTCAATCCGCATTTTTTATTTAACAGTTTGAACACGCTTATTTACATCATCCCCGAAGACCCCGACAAAGCCGTAAAATTCGTACAAATGCTATCGAAAGTATATCGTTACATTTTAGAAATTCGGGATAAAAAGCTGATTCATTTAGAAGAAGAGTTAGAATTTTTAGATGCGTATAATTTTTTATTAAAAGAGCGCTTCGGCGATAACCTCCACATTGAAGTCAACATTCCGAATACCGCCAAAAACGACCAAATCGTACCGCTTTCCCTGCAAATTCTGTTTGAAAACGCCATTAAACACAACATCATTTCCAAAGACAAACCTTTAAAAATTGAAGTTTTTTCGGAAGATGGCAACTTAATCATTCAAAACAATTTACAAAAAAAGAAACAAACCATGCCCTCCACCAAAGTCGGTTTGGAAAACATCCGCAATCGCTACGCCTTCTTCTCCGCGCAGCCCGTCGGCATTTCCACGGATCAAAGCTATTTTCGGGTGAGTTTGCCGCTGTTGAAAATTTAGTGCGATGATGTTATGGTGTTATGGTACTATCGCACCAAAACACCACTGCACTATCGCACCATAACACTATCGCACCATATCACCAAAACACCCAATAATGAACTCTTTTCCTGCGTTTGTAGTTGTACGTTCAAAAATACATCAGAAAAATGCGACTGAGCTACATCGTCCTGTGGGCGGGTTTACACTTTTTTGCACCCGAAAAAGGCGAAATCATCGTACAAGTCAAAAACATTGAAGCACCCAAAGGCTGCCTGCGCATTGCTTTGTATAATCGGGAAGAGGATTTCCTTCGAGAAGGGAATGAACTGGTGGATAAAGTCGCGCCGGTGAGCCTCGCCGAGTCCATGCAGGTTGCCATTCCTGACCTGCCTTTCGGCAAATACGCCATTGCGGTGTATCATGATTTGAATAACAACGGTAAGTTGGATAAAAATTACTTAGGCATTCCCACCGAACCCTACGCGTTTTCCAACAATCCGAAAGTAAAATGGCGCAGCCCTACCTTCACCGAAACCCAGGTAGAACTCAACGCCGCGCACAAAGACCTAAGTGTGGAATTAAAACGCTGGCGCAAACATTAACGATTTGCTAATTTGCCGATGTGCTAATGTCGCTCTATGCTTTGACATTAAACCTCGATACTTTTTTGTGCGATAAAATTTTTCTACCCCTTGCAAAAGTGTAACAAAAAGCCGACCTTTGCAGTCGCTTTTAAAAAAATAGGAAGTACAAGTGCTTTTTCCAGGTTTTCAAATGGCGCGGTAGCTCAGCTGGTCAGAGCGTGCGATTCATAATCGCAAGGTCGGGAGTTCAAGCCTCCCCCGCGCTACTACATAATTTGTTGATTGTCAGTATATTGTAAAATTATCTGCAATTTCTTACTCACGCAGCTACCAAATCTGTGATGTTCCTATATGCGGCTGAATAATAGCCCAACACAACGTCCCTGCTAGAGATGCCTAGTTCTACTAACAAATCTACGATTCCTTCTTCCGACTTATCTTCAAATACCCATATTTGCCCGTTTTCGATAGATAAATGAAAAACCGGGAAATGGTAAAATATTCTGCCTTCAAATCCCATTTCAAATAAGACGTATCTTTTTTGCGTTGTATCCAGAACCAAATGGTAAGGAGAAGGCGTTGGATTTTGCCACTTTTGGGTATATGCATTCAATACTGATAGTATAGCTTCCTCTAATTGATTTATTTTATCCATTCCTTTAATGATTTATCGGTTACATCAAAAATTAAAAGTTTAACATCGTAATCTTGGAGTGATGCTTTTATGAATTCACTTTTCATCAAACGCTCATGCACTTCCAAATCTATTGCAAGAAACAATGCCCTGTCTTCACCTATTAATTTTAACGCAGTCAAGTAATTTAAATATTGTCCCAAAGCTTCATGAAAAGCATAGACAATAGAGTGCTGAACAAAGGTTTTTACTTCCACCGCAATTTTTTCTATACCTTTTTCGGCAATGATAAGCTTTTCGGCGGCAAAGTCAATTTCCAATTTGCTTTTGCCTTGCTTTAATATGAAGGGATCAGCCGTTATCGTCCACCCATCCTTGGTCAACGCTTCTTGCACAATGTTGTGTACAATATCCTTTGCCATAGCATGAAAATAAGGAATTGCTTTATGAAATACAAATCTGGCATATTTTTAGTTTAGAAAGTATTTGCCAACGAAAGCGATAACATTAATTTGAGTATGTATTATCAGTGTCACCAACGATGTAGAAGAGTAAGCCAAAGTACCCGGAGGTAAGGATAGTATGCTGAGATAATTTAAGCACTTAACCTACTGGAAATCAATGCTATTAAGGTGTTCAAACTCGTACTCTTGTGGGCTATAACTGTTTTTCAACACTATGTTGCTAAGACCAGTTTTGTGTTCTTTCGCGTATCTTCCGGTTGTGTTGTTCGCTTACCGCTTGGTCCAACTCTACTTTTCTCTCTCAATCAATCGTAGTGATATATCGGTTATTAATTCTTATTGAAAGAGAAGGAAACAAATCCCTGTCGAGAGGTAATCTGTCACTTAGTCTGATTTCTGAATTCCAACGTTTAATATTCAAAGATTTCCATATTTTCGCAAATTAAAACAGCCGTAAAAAAATGAGTGTAATTTTCCGGCTCGACCATTTAAACAACAAAAGCGACGGAGACACTTTAAGATTATAAAAATAGCCCATGAATGTGAAGGATGAACAAAAGCCACTGCCCGCCACTTCTGCCGAACCCACGCCGCCAGCCGTTTTGTTGCTGCTGACGGCGGCGACCCTCCTGGGTACCGTTTTGGGCAATCTGCTGGCACTGGGCTGGATGCAAATGCAAGGCTTGGATGCACAAACCGCGCTGTACAGCCTGGATGAAAACAGCCCCCGCTCTTTGCGCGATGCCATCCGCATGGCAAATTTACTTAATCACCTCTCTACGTTTACTATCCCAGCCTTGTTGGTAGGGCTATTAATGTACAGAGGAAACTGGCTTAGAGCCTTGAAACTCAATTTTGTGCCACCTGCTGTGTTGCTGTTGCCAGCTTTGCTTTTCGTGATGGCTTCGTTTCCGTTTACCCAGTTGACGTATTGGTTCAATCAGCAGTTGCCGCTGCCCGACTGGATGCGGGCAATGGAGGACGCGACCGAACAAATGGTGAAGGGATTGCTGGTGATGAATGCTCCGGCAGAACTGGGATTCAATCTGCTAATCATCGGGGTGGTACCGGCAATCGGGGAAGAACTGGTGTTTCGGGGTATTTTGCAGCCACAATTGCAACGCTTGGTGCGCTGTCCGGTCGCGGCGATCTGGCTCACTGCCATTCTGTTCAGCGCCATTCATTTGCAATTCGCCGGTTTTCTGCCCAGGGTAGTACTCGGTGCGGCGTTGGGCTACATTTTTTATTGGACGCGTAGCCTTTGGGTACCCATTCTGGCTCATTTTATCACCAATGCAATGCAGGTAATCACTCAATATATGACGAATGGCAAACTGACGGAGAACGAGCTGGAACATTTGAAAACCAGCGATTGGATCATGGGAATTTTATCTTTTGCTGTTACCTTCGCCCTGGGCTATTATCTGTGGAAACGAGCAAATGAGAGGCCAAGTGATACGCTGCAAATAAACGATCATAAAAATGCTTGAGTGAATACCTGTAGCTGAGCGACCAGGTGACCGATACATCAATACACCGACACACCAATTACCACATGAAGCGCCGCGTTATTACATCCATATTTTTTGTCGTAGCCATGCTGGCGGGGGTGTACGTAAGTCCATACACGTTTGTGGGCTTGTTCGGTTTTATTGCGGCTGTTTGCCTGTGGGAATTTTATCGCATTGCAATGGTAAACGGCGCGGTTCGGCTCGCATTGAGTATTCTGCTGGGGATCACACCGTATGTAGTAGTAGCGATTTTTCAACTCACAACTATTGATGCAGAAACAGATACACTCATCTCAATTCTATTGCTTTTCCTGCCTGTACTTTTTCTGTTTTTTTTGTACGAATTGTTTTCGTCGTCTGAAAAACCATTTCATCACATTGCGGCAGTTACGCTGGGCATCCTGTATGTGGGGATTCCATTTGCGCTGCTCGAATGGATTGCCCTCGACCGGGGCTACCAGCCCAATATTGTGTGCGGGTTGCTGCTGCTCAATTGGGCAAACGACACCACGGCATACCTGGTGGGTTCGCGCGCGGGTAAGCAACTCCTGTTGCCGCGCATTTCTCCCAAAAAAACCTGGGAAGGTACGCTTTCGGGCATGGGAGTCACGCTACTGTCGGGGGTGGGAGCAGGTTGGTTGTTTCCGCAGTTAAGCCCTACCGATTGGATCATGATAGCCGTCATTATTGGTCTCTTCGGTTCTTTGGGCGATTTGATCGAATCCATGTTCAAACGAGGGGTGCAGATGAAAGATTCCGGCACCTTGCTACCCGGGCACGGCGGGCTGCTGGATCGGTTTGATGCGTTTATCTTTATGTTGCCCTTTACAACGGCTTACCTGTTACTAGCAACATAAATTGGAGTTCACCTGCGTTATTTGCTCAACCCGCGTTCCGGTAGATTCACAAGGGATGCCTGAGTTTTATATTAAAAAATAATTTAATTAAAAACGACTTATTTAAAGTATGCCATCTTCTAAGTCAACCAAATTGGTTTATTTGATATAATTTTATATTGTAGCAATTGAGATATGGTTCTGACTTTGTGTTTCTGTCACAAAATTGATAAAAATAAGAAATCTTACAACACTGGCTTAATTCCAAAAAGGCAATGTTGTATAATAGAAATGTATTGTAAATCAATTGCATTTGAATGTTTGTTGTGGTTTAAATTACGAAAATTTTAATTTGAAATATGTATTAAATCTTATTCAATTTTCCATTATAAAGTCTCCGCCAGTTTATCCTGTCACAATTTTATATTTTTTGTTAAAAATATTTTTTGGCAATTATTTTGTTTTGTATCAACGAAACCAGTGCAGGCTGGCAATCATGAATAATAACAGGTGACCATTGTTCAGAAAATAGCATCTCCGCTCTACTTCACGCAGGAGGTGAAAGATATATAACTTAGTGTTGTTCATAGTGTTTGTTTTTCCCTTGTCCGGAGCAATCTGCGGCAAGGTTTTTTTTTAAGTAACTTACCGATTCATCCTGTCACAACTTCCGTTATTTTTGATACTGGATACTGGATGTGGAAGATGCGAGCAGTAATTTTACATTAAAAAAATCATTATACGATGTTGCTTAGCATAGAAAATCTTCGGCAGGATTACCGGCGTGCCAGCCTGGATATTGCCGATGTACCCGCAAACCCCTTGGAGCAATTTAGAAAATGGTTTCAGGAAGCTCTGGACGCGCAATTGCCCGAACCCAATGCCATGACCCTTGCCACCGCTACGCCCGACGGAAAAGCTACCCTGCGGGTGGTGCTGCTCAAAGGTGTTACGGAAAACGGATTCGTGTTTTACACCAATTACGACAGTCGCAAAGGCAAAACCTTGCTTGCTAATCCCTACGCCGCCGTCAACTTTTTCTGGCAGGAACTGGAGCGGCAAGTTCGTATAGAAGGGAAAGTAGAAAAAACCAGCCCGGCACAATCCACCGCGTATTTTCAAAGCCGTCCGAAAGGCAGCCAGATCGGAGCGTGGGCATCCCCGCAGAGTGCTGTCATTGAAGATCGGAAAATGCTGGAAATCAAAGTATTAGAACTAGAAGATCAGTACAAAAGCGAAACCGTGCTGCCGCGCCCGGAACACTGGGGCGGTTTTTTGCTGCAACCAAACCTGATGGAATTCTGGCAGGGTCGCCCTAATCGCCTGCACGACCGCATTCAGTACACGCTGCAAACTGACGGCGACTGGCAGATCGTGCGTTTAGCACCTTGAGCAGTGCGATAGTGTTAGAATGTTATAGTGCGATAGCACCGTGACAGCCTAACACTACCGCACCATTTCAACAATACTGATCGAATGCCATTTCCAGATTGGCGGCAATGATTTGTGCCGAACGCCCTTCGATGTGGTGGCGCTCGAGGAAATGCACGAGTTTGCCATCTTTGAACAGTGCAATGGAGGGCGACGACGGCGGGTAAGGAAACAGGTACTCGCGGGCTTTGGCAGTAGCTGCCTGATCTACCCCGGCGAAGACCGTGACGAGTTTCTGCGGTTTTTTATCGTTTTGCAAAGCCACGAGTACCCCCGGACGCGCATACGCCGCCGCACAGCCGCACACTGAATTTACTACCAGCAGTGTCGTACCTTCTTGATTTTCCAGCGTTTGGGCTACCTGCTCAGCACTTTGCAGGCTTTGAAAACCACTATCGGTTAGTTCGCGCACCATCGGCTTCGTCAATTCTATTGGATACATATTGCCAAAATTTTATCTGCAAAAAAGATTTTTCTCTTTGTTGAAAAGCGGTGGAAATACCTCACTTTTATTTCAAAATTTATATACACCCCATTTTTAGAATAGTTCAAACAACTGTTTCAAATCGTGTTTGAACTTTTAAACGACTAACTCCCAAACCTTCAATCTTCTCTCTCCGGTCGCATTTGCGGAAAAAACAGCACCTCCTGAATGGATTGCTGATTGGTCATCAACATCGCCAGCCGGTCAATGCCGATGCCGATACCTGCCGTGGGCGGCATGCCAAACTCCAGCGCACGCAGAAAATCATGGTCAATGAACATCGCTTCGTCGTCGCCGCGTTCGAGGAGTTTTACCTGTTCTTCAAAGCGTTCGCGTTGTTCGATGGGGTCGTTGAGTTCGGAGTAGGCATTGCAGATTTCTTTGCCGTTGACAAATAGTTCAAAACGCTCTACCAGCCCGGATTTACTGCGGTGGCGTTTGGTGAGCGGACTCATTTCCACCGGATGATCCATAATGAACGTGGGCTGCACGATGTGCTGCTCGCATTTTTCGCTGAAAATCTCGTCAATCAATTTGCCTTTGCCCATCGAGTTGTCCACTTCAAGGTGTAATTTTTGACACACTTCTCGAATACCTTCTTCGTCCATATCGTGCAGGTCAAAACCGGTGTGCTGTTTGATACTATCCAGAATACCAATACGTTGAAACGGTGCTTTGAAATGGATGGTTTTGTTGCCAAATGTTACATCGGTGGTGCCGTGCAGGTCGAGTGCCACGCGTTCGAGCAGTTGCTCGGTGGTCTGCATCATCCAAAAATAATCCTGGTAAGCCACGTAAAATTCCAAAATGGTAAACTCCGGATTGTGGGTGCGGTCAATGCCTTCATTTCTAAAATTGCGGCTGAATTCATACACCCAGTCAAAACCGCCTACAATCAAGCGTTTCAGGTACAATTCATTGGCAATGCGCAGGTACATGGGGATGTCGAGCGCGTTGTGGTGCGTAGCAAACGGTCGCGCAATTGCCCCGCCGGGAATGGTTTGCAGCACGGGGGTGTCCACTTCCAGCGCGCCGCGTTCGTTGAGGAATTGGCGCATGCTGTTCATCATCTTGGTACGCAGCACGAACCGCTCTTTCACGCCTTCATTCACAATCAAATCTACGTAGCGCATGCGGTGGCGCAGTTCGGGGTCCACAAACGCATCGTACACATTGCCTTCCGCATCTTTTTTTACAATGGGCAGCGGGCGCAAAGATTTTCCCAGGATGGTCAGTTTCTGCACATGCACGGTGAGTTCGCCCGTTTTGGTGCGAAACACAAACCCTTGCACGCCAATGAAATCGCCGATGTCGAGCAGTTTTTTGAACACATTATTGTACAAATCACTCCCGATGTCGTCGCGCTGCACATAAAGCTGGATGCGCCCGGTGGAGTCCTGCAATTCGGCGAAAGCGGCTTTGCCCATCACGCGCGTGCCCATGAGCCTGCCCGCGAGGCGCACGGTTTGTTCTGCCGTCCCTTCTTCAAAATCGGCTTGGTCATTGCCGCTGAATTGGGTTTTAATATCTGCCGCAAAAGCCGTCACCTCGAAGGCTGCAGGCGGGAAGGGGTCAATGCCCAGGTCACGGATTTTCTGGAGGTTGTCACGCCTTACGAGTTCCTGTTCACTCATATTTTGGTGTTATGG
>Ga0224722_1000952_pt1 | contig 16399 bp, 12 predicted proteins | sample Balambano_FR1_Me_FD_161646 | JGI IMG/M metagenome (GOLD analysis project Ga0224722, IMG submission 161646) | Freshwater sediment microbial communities from Lake Towuti, South Sulawesi, Indonesia - Balambano_FR1_MetaG | ecosystem: Environmental > Aquatic > Freshwater > Lake > Sediment | place... | reverse complement strand
ACGCGACATTTCATCATGGTGGACGGATTGCTCAACTGGTTGAGTCAGCAGGTTGTCGTTTGTTGTATTTACCCGCTTATTCTCCAGATTTCAATCGGATTGAACAGTGCTGGGCTTGGCTGAAAAGTCGCATTCGCCAAAGTTTATCCAACTTTGAGTCTTTACGCCAAGCAATGGAGTCGGTACTGAAGGATGCTGCGTCCTAATAGTCCTGTCTATAGCTATAATTCATAGGCGAGCTACACTTTTCTAACCATTCTTCGCAAATCATCTCAAACACATTGACCAACTCTGCTTTTGCTTCATCGGGCGTAGCACCCCAGGCATGACACCCAGAAATGGCAGGCACATAAGCTACGAAAGTTCCATTGCTATCCAGACGAATAACGGTGGTGTAGTCTTGCAAAGATCTCATGGTAATTCCGCGATCGCTCGTTTCTCAAGTCTAACCTCAAAACCGCGAGCGCCCCTTCTCCTCACCTGAACCGCGATCGTCCCCACGCAATCCTACGAGCGATCGCTCCGCTGAGAATGCATTACAGTAAGAGGTGAAAGCGCTGAGTGGCTGATTAAATACCGCATGAAATCATCGATCGCAGACCATATCGAAATCACACCGGGAGTGTGTGGCGGCAAGCCGAGAATTGCAAACTATTAGATTCGGGTGCAGGATGTCATTATCTGGCATGTGAGGATGGGAATGTCACCCGACGAGATTGATTCCCATACAATCCTGGCATTCACGCTAAATGTACTCCTGCAACGGCTTCACGGTTAAGGGGTCGGACTGGAGCGATCGAATCGCAGCAGTTGTTGCTTTTGCGCCAGCCAGAGTGGTAACGATCGGGATTTTGTATAACAAGGCAGTGCGGCGGATGGTGCGGCCATCAACTCGGGCTTCCTGTTCTCCAGTCGGGCTATTGATGATCAATTGAATCTGACTGTTTTTGATCCAATCCACCACATGGGGACGACCTTCGTGCAGCTTGAACACCAGTTCTACATCTAACCCATGTTCTATTAAAGCGCGGCGGGTGCCTTGGGTCGCCACAATGTGAAAGCCCAGGTCAATCAGGTCTTTGACGACGGGGACGATCGCTTGTTTATCGCGATCGCCCATTGAAACAAACACCGTTCCCTTCAAGGGCAAGCGCTGACTGGCAGCAATTTCAGCTTTGGCGTAGGCAGTCCCAAAGTCTGTGTCGATGCCCATCACTTCTCCCGTCGATCGCATTTCAGGGCCGAGAATCGGATCAGTGCCAGAAAACTTTTCGAAGGGCAACACCGCTTCCTTCACCGCAATATGATCGGGAATCACTTCCTGGGTATAGTTCAGTTCGTTCAACGTTTTGCCAGACATGATGCGAGCGGCATTTTTTGCCAAGGGCACCCCGATCGCTTTCGACACAAACGGCACCGTCCGTGAGGCACGAGGATTGGCCTCCAGGATAAACACTTGCTCACCCTGAACGGCAAACTGAATATTCATCAGGCCAATCACGTTCAAGGCTTTGGCTAACTCGATCGTCCAGGTGCGAACTTGCTCTAACACAGCAGGACTGAGGGAAACCGAGGGCAGGGAACAAGCAGAGTCGCCGGAGTGAATCCCGGCTTGCTCGATGTGTTCCATAATGCCGCCAATCACCACATAACCGGTGGCATCGGCGATCGCGTCTACGTCAATCTCGACGGCATTTTCCAGGTATTGATCCACCAGGATGGGATGTTCGGGTTCCACCTGCACGGCGTAGGTCATGTAGTGTTCCAGTTCCGCATCGGTGTAGACAATTTCCATCGCCCGCCCGCCTAACACATAGCTGGGGCGGACGACGACGGGATAGCCAATCCGCCGCGCGATTTCTAGTGCCTCTCGTGTACTGCGGGCGATGCCGTTGGAAGGTTGGCGAATGTTGAGTGCCCGCAAAATTTTCTCGAATTTCTCCCGGTCTTCAGCCGTGTCGATCGACTCTGGTGAAGTGCCCCAGATTTTAGTGACGATCGCGTCAGAATTGGCTGCCAGATAGGTTTTCAGCGGCACTGCCAACTTCAACGGCGTTTGTCCCCCAAATTGAATAATTACCCCTTCCGGTTGTTCCGCTTCAATGATGTTCAGCACATCTTCTTTGGTAAGTGGTTCAAAATAGAGGCGATCGCTGGTGTCGTAATCGGTGGAAACGGTTTCGGGGTTGGAGTTGACCATGATCGTCTCAAACCCATCTGCCCGCAGTGAAAAGGAAGCATGACAACAGCAGTAGTCGAACTCAATCCCTTGTCCGATGCGATTAGGCCCACCCCCCAGGATCATGACTTTACGCTGGTCGGACGGCAACACCTCGGTTTCACCTGTCTCATAGGTGGAGTAATAGTAGGGCGTCAACGCTTCAAACTCGGCAGCGCAGGTATCTACGGTTTTGTAGACAGGAATAACACCGAGGCTCTTGCGGTAGGCACGCACGTCATCTTCGGTGGTTTTGGTGGCGAAGGCAATTTGGCGATCGCTGAAGCCTTGCCGCTTGATGTCGAACAGTTGCTCTTTAGACAACCCTTTGAGCGTCGAGCGTTTGAGGAATTTCTCGGTTTCCAGCAATTCCTGCAATTTGTCCAAAAACCACGGATCAATCGCCGTCAGTTCGTAAATATCTTCAACGCTCATCCCCATCAAAAAGGCATGGCGAATGGAAAACACGCGTTCTGGGTTAGGGGTGCGCAGATTGGCCCGCAGGTACTCCAGGCTGGGGATCTTTTCTTGTTTGTCGCAACCCCAACCCGCTCGTCCCGTTTCTAGCGATCGCAAGGCTTTCTGGAACGACTCTTGGAACGTACGCCCGATCGCCATTGCCTCACCAACGGATTTCATTTGCGTCGTCAGAACGGGCTGGGCATCGGGAAATTTTTCAAACGCAAAGCGAGGAATCTTCGTCACCACATAATCGATGGTTGGTTCAAAGCTCGCAGGCGTTTTCTTGGTGATGTCGTTGGGAATTTCGTCCAGGGAGTAGCCAACTGCGAGTTTGGCTGCCATTTTAGCGATCGGGAAACCCGTGGCTTTCGAGGCCAGGGCTGAACTGCGGGACACACGGGGATTCATTTCAATCACAATTACTTCGCCCGTGTCGGGATTGACCGAAAACTGGATATTGGAGCCACCCGTCTCCACACCGATCTCGCGAATGATCTTGATCGCTGCATCTCGCAACCGTTGATACTCTTTGTCCGTTAAGGTTTGGGCGGGAGCGACGGTAATTGAGTCGCCCGTGTGTACTCCCATCGGGTCAAAGTTTTCGATCGAGCAGATAATCACCACGTTATCCGCCATGTCGCGCATCACTTCCAGTTCGTATTCTTTCCAACCGAGCAAGGATTTTTCAATCAAAATTTGCGATACGGGGCTGGCATCTAATCCCGATTGCGCAATGGTTTCAAATTCCTCCTGGTTGTAGGCAATGCCGCCCCCGGAACCCCCCATCGTAAACGCCGGACGAATAATCAGTGGATAGGAGCCAATTTGCTGCCCAATTTCCCGCGCTTCTTCCAAAGTGGTCGCCAAACCGGACGGACACACGCCCACTCCAATCCGCTGCATCGCTTCTTTGAAGAGCTTGCGGTCTTCCGCCATTTCGATCGCGGGCAGCTTTGCCCCAATCAATTCCACGTTGTATTTCTCTAAAGTGCCATCCTTTGCCAGTGCGACCGCCAGGTTTAACGCTGTCTGACCGCCCATCGTTGGGAGCAGGGCATCCGGGCGCTCTTTCTCGATGATTTTTGCCACAATTTCTGGTGTGAGCGGCTCTACATAGGTGCGATCGGCAGTTTCTGGATCTGTCATGATCGTGGCGGGGTTAGAGTTCACCAGAATGACTTCATATCCTTCGTCGCGCAGCGCTTTACACGCCTGAGTGCCGGAATAGTCGAACTCGCAGGCTTGCCCAATCACGATGGGACCTGAACCAATCAAGAGAATTTTGTGGAGGTCGTTACGACGAGGCATGGTGAAAAACGTCCAATCGATCGCTTGAAAAATCCCACATATTGTAAAGGAAAGCTTCCACGAGATTGGTAATCGTTTAACTTAATCTCTACTTTTTTGAGGGGCTAGGGGTTGGGGATTAAAAGTCAAAGAATAAAAAGCTGAAGGAGAATAAAGGAGGAAACGGTATACAATCGTAAAGGTATGTATATTAACAGCGAAACCATTCACCAACCTTCTAGTTTGTGTCAGTATGCTGGAAGCCCATATAGTATAACGTGGCACACAGTAGGAGCTGATACATGAAACACGATTGCTGGCGGACTGTTCTCATTCTGCCGCTACTGATTTGCAGTAGTACATTTCTGCCAGCGTATTCGTTCCAACTTGAAAAATTCGATAAAGCATTACAAGGTCTTCAGCTTTGGGTGCAAGAACGTAATCCTTTTGATACTTCACCACCTACAGAATTTGTAGGAACAGACTTCAGTTACAGTAGGAAAGTAGCTTTTCCAGAACCAAAAACTTTTGTTGCCTGGGCATTTCCTGAAGAACGTACAGAATGTGTAAGCAATCCCAAAAGCATATCAAATAGTCCTATTCGGTATGTTCCGCCAGAGCTTAGAAAGTGTGTGGCAGAAATTGCTCAAAAAACTCAAGTACCAATTCTTTTACCTGCAAAGCTACCTCGTAAATTGTCGAAGAATTTCTTTTTTATATCTATGTTCGGATGAAATCTATCGAATTCGAGGAAGGTTACTTGATTGGTATTACTCATCATCCAAGTGACTACTATCTCGCCAATGTAGGCTTTATTAGTGGAAAAAAGATAACTTCTCACACTCCAACGCTAGAAGCTATACGTCAAGACTGGAACATCAAAGGTAGGGGAGTAGTATTTCACCATGATGCTCAAGCGGTTGTGTTGCGGGATGGAATTTTTGCTTATCACTTTCCACCTATTTGTGGAGCAAATTGCCTTGGCGCATATGGCAGAGTGGTATGAGAGCAGAATGGGTATCAATACGAAGTCAGCAGGAGAATGGGTAGTCAACAAGAGGTGGTTGAACTTGCCAATTCAGCAATCTCAAACCAAAAATAATTCGATCTAGCAAAACCCAACAATTGCAAGCTATGGACTGCTTGCCGCAAGGGCGATCGCCAGATGGAGCGATCGCGGTTGAGTCGATTTGGGCCGTCTTGGCTCCGATGCTTCTCGTTGCGCCTGCTCCAACCACAGCACCAACACTTCCACCGACTTACTTTCCAGATACATCTGCTTCATTACCCCTTGGTGTGGATGAGAGGTTAAATACCCATTCCAGACAATCCGTTTTCCCAGGCTGCATTCCTGAACACAGCAAATCATCCTGGAGTTGATAGCGGTGAAAGGTGAGATCAATGCCATTGCGGAGGGAAATATCTCACTTATAGCCCCGACCAAACAACAGTGGACAGGCGATAAGGCGATCGCTCTCATCCTGTGAATCAAGCGGTTGTGCCTGCTGCCGACTTTCATCCCACAAATCACACCAGGTTGTATCCGAGAGCGCGATCGCCATAGAGTCACTGACCCATTCAAGTTGCATGTAAGATTCTTTCCATAAACCGTATCTTAAATGCAAATTAATCGCAATAGATCTTAGGATTCAGCATTGCTAGATTAGCAAATGAATTGTTGTTCCAAGCGCAACTAATCTCCGGGTTTAAATGGCTTTTGGATCTCAAACGAAATCGGTTGCGCGACACGCGCTTTAGAAGCTGTTTGAAACGGCTGGCTTGAACCGGAAGTCACTGTTTTTTGCGGGGGTTCCGGTTCTTCGTACTCTAAGTGAATTGGCAAGTTTTTGAGTTTGTCATAGTTGGACGCGATTGCCAAAAATGCTCCGCCCAACACAAAAATCGGCAGCGGCAACGTTAGAGTCTGGGCCCAATTGTACAGTTGTGCTGCGCCAAATAACAAAATAAAACTTGTTAACCACACTCTCATGCCAGCCCAACCATTCGCAACTCAATTACCTCGCAGGATAGCCGATCTTTTTGAGTTTGAGGCAGTCTAATCGTTCGTACTTTCTCGCTAGACTATGTGGGAAACCGAGAAACGTACCAACCGCATGGACGCAGCAGAACCACTTTCGATCGTCGCAACGCCAGTCTCAATCGAGATGACGCAACGGGTGCAAGAGCTGCAGCGCTTACTGCAGCAGGCTAGTTACGAATACTACGTCCTGGATGCACCCACGTTGGAAGACGCAGTCTACGACAAGCTGTACCGCGAACTGGTTGAATTAGAAACGCAGTACCCGGCCCTGATTCGTCCCGATAGCCCAACTCAGCGGGTGGGCGAGCGTCCGGCCAGTCAATTCCACTCGGTGCGCCACAACATCCCCCTCTACAGCCTGGAAAATGCCTTTGGGAATGCTGAACTCGCCCAATGGGAAGAACGCTGGCAACGCCATTCTCCAGTCCCGCCTTCCGACTCTCCCCGTTACGTGTGCGAACTTAAAATTGATGGCAACTCTCTGGCGCTGACCTACGAAAATGGCTATTTGGTGCGAGGGGCGACTCGTGGAGATGGCATCACCGGAGAAGACATCACCCCAAATGTCAAAACAATCCGCTCCATTCCCTTGCGCTTAAACCTGGACAATCCGCCTCCTGTCCTTGAAGTGCGGGGAGAAGCCTTTTTGCCATTGGATTCGTTTCAGCAAATGAACCAGGAGCGAGAGCAGGCCGGAGAACCCCTATTTGCTAATCCTCGGAATGCTGCTGCTGGCACGCTGCGTCAACTCGACTCGCGAATTGTGGCCAAGCGTAAACTAGCCTTTTTTGCTTACACGTTGCATTGGGCGGAGGTAGGAGACGAGGGTCGGGAACTAGGAACTGGGGAAACAGCCTCACCCCCTGATGCCCAACACCTAATTCCTAATTCCTCCCCGCCCCAAACCCAGTGGCAGGTACTCCAAACCCTTAAACAGCTTGGGTTTCGAGTGAACTCCGAAGGCGAAGAATGCGCTGATTTGGCGGCAGTGATGGCCTATTGCGATCGCTGGTCTACCGAGCGGATTCAACTCCCGTACATGACGGATGGCGTGGTGGTGAAGCTAAATTCACTCGCTTTGCAGGCACAGTTGGGATTTACCCAAAAGTTTCCCCGCTGGGCGATCGCGCTTAAGTATCCAGCCGAAGAAGCACCGACGCTCGTCGAGCGGATCAGCGTCAATGTAGGCCGGACGGGCGCAGTGACTCCACTGGCCGAAATGCAACCTGTGCAATTAGCAGGCACTACAGTTTCGCGGGCCACCTTGCATAATCGCGATCGGGTGGCGGAATTGGATATTCGGGTGGGTGATACGGTGATTGTCCGGAAAGCAGGCGAAATTATTCCGGAAGTAGTGCGGGTGTTGTACGAGTTGCGCCCGGAAGGAACACGTCCGTTTGAAATGCCCACTCATTGCCCCGAGTGTGGCCAACCGTTAGAGAAACCCGATGATGAGGCGGTGACGCGCTGCATTAATGCTTCTTGTCCGGCCATTCTGCGCAAATCGCTGGAGCATTGGGCTTCTCGGCAAGCGATGGATATTGCTGGACTCGGTGAAAAGTGGGTGGTGCAACTGGTTGATAATGGTTTAGTACAATCGGTTGCCGATTTGTATGACTTGACGCAGGAACAATTGTTGACCCTCGATCGCATGGGTCAAAAATCAGCCGAAAAGTTAGTGAAGGCGATCATGGAGTCAAAACAACAGCCCTGGTCACGAGTACTATATAGCCTGGGAATTCGCCATGTGGGTAGTGTCAATGCGCAGGTGATTACAGAGGTATTTCCCAGTGTAGAGGCTTTGGCGCAAGCGGCGATCGCCGACATTGCAGCCGTTCATGGCATCGGCACAGTCATCGCTGAATCCATTTTCGACTGGTTCCAAACTCCCGCCAATCAAGAACTGATTCAACGGCTCAAATCTGCCCAACTTCAACTAGAATCCTCCAACCCTCCCCCTAACTCTCCCCCCTCCACTTCCGTCTCTGGCAAGACTTTCGTGATCACGGGCACGCTCCCAACGCTCAAGCGGGAGGAAGCCAAAGCCATGATTCAGCAAGCTGGTGGCAAAGTGACTGATTCGGTTAGTAGGAAAACTGATTACCTGGTTGTGGGGGAAGAGGCCGGGTCTAAATTGGAGAAAGCTCAAGCTTTGGAAATTTCGCTCCTCTCAGAAGCAGAGCTGTTAAACCTACTTGAAATTAATTGACAGAACTCTCGAGATCCTGATTCTACGGCATTTTCGCCATCGAGGGTTGGCTCAGCAGAGGAACGTTCAGTCAGGCCAACTTCTCGCCAAATCCTAAAGATTCTTAGCGAGAATGTGGATCAGCCAGGTGAACGCAAGATGATATGAGAGAAAAACTTAATTCCCTTTTGATGTTGCCTTAGGAATGAGAATTAAATAAAGTAGCAAATTCTGTGGAATAGGCATCCTGCTGGTCATTCACAGCCGAGACGGCTATGCCACTTTATTTAAGCCATAGTCCTTAACTGTTGTCATCTATTCCACGGAAGGATAAATGTGATGAAAAAGTCACTTGCAATCAAACGATATGCGATCGTTCCCATCCTCCTTTCGGCTGCATTGCCCTTCATTCAACAAGCGGGATTCACTCAAGTGGCTCCCGCTGTAGATGGGACGAATACAAGTGTTAGTCAGGTAAACAATACATTTAACATCAACGGCGGCACTCAGGCAGGCACTAACTTATTTCACAGTTTTCAACAATTTGGACTCAATCAAGGACAAATCGCTAACTTCCTCTCAAATTCAGCGATCGCTAACATCCTTGGACGAGTCACGGGCGGCAATGCTTCGGTAATCAACGGACAAATTCAGGTGACAGGCAGCAACGCCAATCTCTATCTGATGAATCCCGCTGGCATTGTCTTCGGGGCCAACGCTAGCCTGAATGTACCCGCGTCCTTTACCGCCACCACTGCTAATGGGATTGGCGTTGGCAATACCTGGTTCAATGCGAGCGGCAATAACAACTATGCAGCGTTGAGTGGCACTCCCCAGCAATTTGCGTTTACAACGCTCCAACCCGGTGTCATTATCAATGCCGGAAATTTAGCCGTCGGACAGGGACAAAGTATTACTTTATTGGGCGGCACAGTAATCAATACAGGCACGCTAACCGCTCCCGGTGGCACAGTGACGATCGCCGCAGTTCCGGGTGAGAAGTTGGTGCGGATCAACCAGGCAGGCAGCCTGCTGAGTTTAGATTTGCCTACGGAAACTAGAACTGTTCTCAATCCTGCCACGATTACGCCTGTGTCTCTGCCTGCGCTTCTGACAGGGGGCAACTTGGCTAGTGCAACGGGTTTAACAGTGGAAAATGGCGTAACCAGGCTCACGGGATCAGGAGTAGCAATTCCAACGGGTGCAGGAGTGGCGATCGTCTCTAACCACATCAACGTATCCGGAGAGACAGGCGGCGCAGTCAACGTTTTGGGCGAAAAAGTGGGAGTTGTTCGTGCGACCATTAATGCTTCTGGAACTAATGGTGGCGGTACAGTGCTGCTCGGTGGTGATTATAAAGGCCAAGGCACCGTTCCTAATGCTCAACAAACTTACGTTAGCCGCGATTCTGTGATTAACGTAGATGCGCTGCAAACTGGGAATGGGGGACAGGCGATCGTTTGGGCAGATCAAAACACTCGCTTCTATGGCAACATTAGTGCCCGTGGTGGAGCGCGATCGGGCGATGGGGGCTTTGTGGAAGTGTCCGGCAAACAAAGTTTGGCATTCGATGGCAACGTAGATTTGCAAGCACCCAATGGAGTCGTTGGACAGTTGCTTTTAGATCCAAACCGTGTAGTGATTAGCTTTACAGGAACAAATGATGATATTGCTGAACTAGCTGATGGCGAAATTTTTGCCACTGATTCAGGTGATACGTTGTTTATTTCAGTTGATCGAATCAGAGATTTACTTGATTTAAGTGATGTGAGAATTGCAGCGACTACTGAAATTCAGGTGCAGCAATCGATTAATTTCACCGATTTCAGTAGTTCTAATGGGTTGTATCTCACTGCTCCTCAGATTCAAATTAGCGGTGACATTGATTTAGATGGTACTGGAACGATCGCCATAACAGCCTCAAATAATCTCACTGTTGAAAACGCAATCCTCAGCACCGGTGGCGACGTGAACTTAAACGCTCCATCAGGCTCCCTTCTGCTAGAAAACAGCAGAGTTCAAGCAGGAGGCAACTTGACTGCCCAGGCTCAAACAACTCTTACGGTAGACGAAAGTCAACTACAAGCCAACCAAACCTTAACATTGCAAACTCCAAACACCTTAACGGTACGATCGAGTCGATTAGAATCAGGGCAAGATTTGCGCTTGATTGCCGCAAATGCATCAGGACAAGTTCGGGTTGAAGACGCTGCTATACCCGAACAAGAAACTGTTTTGCGGGCAGGTAACGACTTGACTCTTCAGGGCAATCAAGCCATCACAATCAATGCTCTTAACAATCCGCTGTCAATTTTGCAAAGCGGTAGAACCCTCTCATTGATTAGCGATAATCCAATTGTTGGTAATGGGCGGTTCAGTAGTGGTGGTAACCTCTCAGTACTTACAACATCCGGTGCAGCGGGCACTCTACTCTACACTCCTATAAGTTCGCCAGGGATTATTAGTTCAGGGGGCGATGTTAGCTTTGGCAGTTACACCGGAGCCGCCCTTAAAATCGAGGCACGAGGTAACATCATTGCCAGTGGGGACATTACGATTAACAGTGCCAATACGACTCTTTCTGGTACCGACCCCGATATTCCCATCCTTGTCGCTGGACCTGCCTTAATCTTGCGTGCCGGAGTCACTCAGCTACAGAATGCGCCCCAAACGAGCCAAACTCTTGCAGGTACAGAATTTACCTCGTCTACCAACCCAACCTCCTCCGCAAGTATTTCTGTACGCAATATTAATACAGAACCCGGTGGCGAAGGTGGTGCCATTATTTTATCTGCACCAGGAGATATTCAAGCAGGCAACCTTAACACCAGAGGTGATCGCTCAGCTGGGTTCCCCTCCTTCGTTATAGTGCCTGGGTCTATAAGCTTACGATCGGACGGCAATATTACGGTACAAACCATTGACACCAGTGGCAACGATGCTGGAGATGTCACCATTAACGCAGGTGGAACATTTCGTGCTGTAGGCAGTTTTTTAGCAGCAGATTTTGTGGATGGGAGTACGAATGCCAACAATGTTAGTGGGCGAGCAGTATTAGGGGCAAACTTGCTAACTAGCATTAGGGCAACTGGTATTAGCGAGGGTGGAGCCAGAGTGCAAATTCGCCAAGCAGGAACAGCATTCCAAGTTGGTCCAAATTTTACCCTGGATAATGCAGGAGAGGTGATTTATCGCGAGTTTACAGACATAGGCGGAGCAGTTGTTTTGGGTGAACGAGTGACACCTGCCCTAAACCCAGATGGTTCGATTGACTTGAACAGATTTGTCAGGGCAGATGGTACTGTAATTACTCGTTTCACTGTAATTGCAGTGAGCGCACCACTCAATATCACTGACCCAACTGTAAGCTTCACGGCTGGGGCAATTACTTCCAATCAAACAAACGCAGGCTTAGTTGTGTCCATACGCGATCGCCCCTTCAATAATGATCTTGCAGTGGGGGGACGGATTTCAATTACCTTTGGACCGCGTATTATTGGTGGCGGGAACACGGGTGGTGGCACAGCTAACGGAAACACGGGTAGCAATAGTGGCACAAGTAATAATCCAGTCAGCGGAGCCAGTAGCACAATTATTTCTGTTGACGATAGTCAAATAGTGCAGCGTCAAATCAACAATCAAACCTTGAACTCTGTATGCGACCCATCAACGACGATCGCCTCTGCCACCATACCCGAAACACGATCGCCCAACGCTACTAGCAATCCTTGTACAACGACCAATGACAATACTCAGATTTTGAAAATCCTGGGCGAGGATGGCAAATGATGAGCCGATCATGAATGTGTTACGGTAAGGAGCATGAAACACACCACAGTCCAACTTCCAGATCAGATTGAACATTCACTCAGCCAGCTTGCTCAGAGAATGGGGCGATCGGAAGCAGAGTTAATTCAGGAGGCGATCGAGCAATACTTAACGCGCCAAACAAGACCACTTCCTCGCAGCGTTGGCATGGGCGCGAGTGGTATGGGAAATCTATCGACAAGAGATGAAGAACTTTTATGGCAAGAGGGCAAACTGTCTTAGCGGATACAAGCGGCATTATTGCTCTTTTGGATCAGGACGATCAGCATCACATCGCAGCCGTTCAAGTCGCCCAAACTGCAACTCTCTCAGTTCCGTCTACAGTCTTACCAGAAGTTGATTATTTAGTCAGCAAGTATTTGGGCGAACAGGTTGCCAAAGCGTTTCTAGAAGACCTCTCAGCAGAATATTTTGCTTACCTAAGTGTTGAACTTGAAGACGTGCAACAGGCTCTAGAAATCATGCTTCAGTACCAAGGTGTTCCGCTTGGCTTGGTGGATGCCAGTTTGGTTGCGTTAGCAGAACGTCACCAAATTCAACGGATTTTAACTTTAGATCGAAGACACTTTAGCTTGATCAAACCAAGGCGTTTAAGCTATTTGGAATTGTTGCCCTAATGCCAGTTGCAAGATAAAGAACTCGTCTACCAGTCTTCGTACAACGACCAATGATGAGGCTCAAATTCTAAAGATTCTTGGCGAAGATACGGAATCTGACCCACAAAGGTGATGAAGTAACCAAATAATGGGCTACTGGCTAAATGGTTGGGAGATGCCAATCGTTCACAAAGGGAGGGAGTTTGATGAGAAGCAGACATTCAGGAGTGGCGATCGCTTACGCTCTACTCCCTGCGATCGCCTTGCCCTTGGCTCAAACTCCCGGACTGGCCCAAATCTCAGCCGCTGTGGATGGCACCAACACAACGGTTAACCAGGCGGGTAACAGCTTCAACATCACCGGGGGGACTCAGGCTGGCTCTAACCTGTTCCATAGCTTTCAGCGGTTTGGGCTGGACGCGGGACAGATTGCGAATTTTCTCTCAAACCCAGCGATTGCCAATATTCTGGGACGAGTCACGGGCGGTGATGCGTCCATCATCAATGGGCAGATTCAAGTTACCGGCAGTAACGCCAATCTCTATCTGATGAATCCGGCGGGGATTGTGTTTGGAGCCAACGCCAGCTTGAATGTCCCCGCCTCCTTTACTGCCACGACTGCCAATGGCATTGGCGTTGGCAGTGGGTGGTTTAATGCGGTGGGGAACAACAACTATGCGGCATTAAGCGGGACTCCTAATCAATTTGCGTTTAGCACACCCCAACCCAGCGCGATCGTGAATGCCGGCAATCTTGCTGTGGGGCAGGGACAGAATATTACGCTGATGGGAGGCACCGTCATCAGCACAGGCACCGTGACGGCTCCAGGCGGGACAGTGACGATCGCGGCCGTTCCCGGTGAGAAGTTGGTGCGAATTAATCAATCTGGTAGCCTGTTGAGTCTCGATTTGCCGATCGCCGATCGAACTCAGCTCAACCCAGTTGTTATACAGCCCGTTGCCTTACCCGCCCTCCTCACTGGTGGAAATGTTGGCAACGCCACTGGCTTAACGGTTGAAAACGGTGTGACGAAGCTGAGCGGTTCTGGAACTCCGGTCACGCTGGGAGATGTGGTAGCGAAAACGATTGAAGCCCGCCAAGCCAATCTCTCCGCCCACCACAATGTGACGTTGGTAGAAAGCCAAGTTCGGACAACAGGTGACTTACAGGTGGTGGCCAATAACACGGTCACCATCCGAGATAGTGTGGCAAGTCCGGTCGTGGTTCAAGCTGGTAACAGTCTCACGATGCAGGGCGATCGCGGCATTGACATCCTGGCGTTAAACCATCCCCAACCCGCCCTAAGAAGCGGGAAAAATTTAACCCTGATCAGCGATGGTCTAGTTTCTGGCGACACGCATTTTGCCGCGGGAGGAGATTTTTCTATCCGCAACTTAGCTGGTGGAGCCGGTAACTTCGTTAGCCTTTATGATCCCATCATTAGTGCAAATGGAGATGTTGCGTTTGGCAATTACTCTGGTGCATCGCTTAAAGTCGAGGCCAGAGGCAGCATTACAGTGAATGGGGATATTACAATCACCAACCCTGATACGACTTTACCAATTTTTGAAGGGTGGACCCTGACTGGAAATGTTCGGTTGGGGGCAGTTCCTTTAACTGCAGCACCTACCGCAGGCACAGCTCAAGCGGTTTTGAGAACGCCTTTCTTTCCAGCCACGGCAAGTTCTGTTAGCACAACCTTCACCGCAGCCGCAGGGCAGGAAATTACCTTTAACTGGAATTTTGTCACCTCTCAATCGACTGGAACGCCAGTTGCTGATCGCGATCGCGCCGTTGTTGTCATCACTCCACCCGTTGGGCCTAGTGCCACGTTGTTTCTCGCGGATGTAGGTAATACAACCTCTTCAGGCAATGTACCAGGGTTATTTTCTGGTAATAACACAGGAACAAGAACCTTCTCTGCGATCGCTCCACTTGCCGGAACCTACACGTTGGAAGTTCGAGTTGAGGATCTTGGAGGGGTAACTGGGGGAACTGGGTTAGTGGTAGAAAACGTCGCACCCAGACCTCTTGCAGTTTCTGATCGCTCGCTTCTGGCCAACAATTCTGCCTTAATCCTACGGGCTGGGGTGCCAATGCTTGAAAATCCGGCAAACGTGCCTGTATTGGGGGTGCCAACTTTAGGGACGAACTTCATAAGTCCCGGTGCTGCCTCATCTCCAGCTAATATTAATGTGCTCGGCAATATTAATGTTCAAGATGCAGTTTCAACAGGGAGTGGCCCCGTGATTTTAGCGGCTCCCGGCAACATTACCCTCGGAACGGCGGCGGTTCCGACCAGTGGCAATGTCCTCACAGCAGGTGGGTCAGTTGGGCTGTTTGCTGGAGGCAACTTGACCACACGGGACATTAATACCGGCGGGTTATCTGGAGCCTTAGGGAGTTCCATCACACTCAATACAACCAGCGGCGATATTGTTGTTCGCACCGTTGATGGGGGAGGTGGCGGCATTGATATTCGTTCGGCTGGAGCATTTCGGGCGATCGGCGCTGATCCAGAAACGTTCTTTGATATTCGGATTAATAATCCCAGTTTGATTGATTTCTTGGTTGAGCAAGGCTATTCAAGGGAGCAGTTAATTGCAGCGGGTGTCCCTTCCAGAGCCAGCTTTCCGGTGAGCGTTATTGCCAGACCTGGAGTGGGTAACGCTCCCATTTCGATTCGGACTGGAAATGCGGCTCAAACGATCGCCAACAGTGGCCGGATCAATATTCAGGTAGATAGTAACCAACCATTTGTCTTAGGACCTGCTTTTACAGGTAACACAGCGTTTGTGCCGCTAGACCCTGCGAACAATCTCAACCCGTACAACCCGGTTACCAATCCCAATGGATTTGATATTAACAACCCGTATGTTTTTACAACGAATACCAGTGTGCCCCTCACTTATCCATCGGATACGTTTCCCTCAAATGCCAGTGGTACGGTAGGGGCGATCGCCATTGGAGCAGGCTCAGATGCAGGATTGGTGTCGTCGTTCCAAAGTCGCATATTTACACCCAGTAGCATTCCAGTTAATCCGGAGGGTGGTTCTCAACCAACGCCGACTCCATCCGAACAATCTACAACTGCGGCAACTGGAGCAGCTACCACCATGTCCAGTACGGCAGTCACAGCGGGAGTAGACGGGCAAACGATTCAACGCCAAATTGATAGCCAGACTCAAGCATCTGCCTGTGCGGAACCAGGTCAATTTAATTCTCAATTAGTTGCGAGTCGTGGCACTGCCGCAGCCAACCAAACGCCCTGTAGACCAATCAGCGGCGATGAGCAAATTTTGAAGATTTTAGGGCAAGACCCATAATCTTCATCGCCAAGAACAGGTGAGACACCCACTCCACAGAGTATTGAGTCCACACTTGCAGTTCCGAACATGATCGCTCCGCTTTCAGCGGCGATCGTTGCAGTTCCAAACTCAAAATTTGCAGTTCCAAACGCGATCGTTGCAGTTCCAAACTCAAAATTTGCAGTTCTGAACTCGATCGTTGCGGTTCTGAACTCGAAACTTGCAGTTCTGAAGACGATCGTTGCAGTTCAAAGTAGGAACGTTCCACTTTAGAACTGGAAATTTGCGGTTCCAAACGCGATCGAGTGCATCCCAGTTTTGCAAGTTTGCCCTCAGCCCCCAACCCCTGCTCCCATTTTGGGCTACCTTGTACACCGATCTCCTACTTCAATCCAGAACCTCTGCCGGGGGACTTCCCCCCGTGCCCCCGCTTCTTGGGGGCCTCACTCCCCCAAACCCCCCGAAACAAAG
>Ga0224722_1000951_pt1 | contig 16417 bp, 12 predicted proteins | sample Balambano_FR1_Me_FD_161646 | JGI IMG/M metagenome (GOLD analysis project Ga0224722, IMG submission 161646) | Freshwater sediment microbial communities from Lake Towuti, South Sulawesi, Indonesia - Balambano_FR1_MetaG | ecosystem: Environmental > Aquatic > Freshwater > Lake > Sediment | place... | reverse complement strand
CGCCCTGCTGCGGTGCAATGTACTTATCCAAAAAGGCTCGCATAGAGCCATTGGCCTCCACTAGACATAGATCCTGGCTCTCTGGTTTTTCTGCTGTGTGCAAACCATACTGAGCCGCAATTTGGCGCGTTTCTGCTTTGGTTAAACCGCCTAAGGGAAACAGTACCCGTGCCAGAACGGCTTGATCCAAATCATAGAGAAAATAGGATTGGTCTTTGTTGCGATCGACTGCTCGCAGCAGTTGGTAGCGATCGTTCTCGGCATCATAGCGAATTTGGGCGTAGTGACCCGTAGCAATGCGATCGATGCCCAATTGGGTCTGGGCGTAGTCCAGCATCGGGCTAAACTTCACTGCTTTGTTGCATTGCGAACAAGGCAACGGCGTGATGCCATCGCTATAGCCCTGGACTAGATAATCCACGATGTTGGCCTGGAAAGTATCACGACTGTCCACAATATGATGGGGAATGCCCATCTGCTCACACAGTTTGGCCGCATCCACCATACCTTCTGAGCAACATTGCCCTTTCCCGCGCATTAACCACAGGGTAAGACCCACCACGCCATATCCCTGGTGGTGCAAAATTGCTGCTGCTGTTGAACTATCGACTCCACCAGAGAGTCCAACCACCACTTGATTCATTGGCTCAATCAACCATGCCTGCTGTTCTAGGCTAACATTTGCAGATTAAAGCCATGGGGCTTTTCTGATGACCTGCCAATCTGGGTGACCTATACCAACAAATGGGTGAGCCTAGTTGCAGGAAGCACCACTAATAAAGGAGATTTTAGAGTGGCAGTGATGAGTTCAACCAAGTACACCATGATGTGGAAGGCTGGTCAGCGAGTAGTTTGCGATCGCCCTAGGCAAGCGTTAGTTGGTTGCGTTGTTGCAGCAGAGCACGATGGCTGGGTAACGATCGCCTGTGCCTCATCACGTCTCTTGGTCAGTCGTTACCAAACTCAGTTTGAGCAAGAAGGCTGGCGTGTGGCTTCAGACTTTCTATTGGAACCAATAGAACCAAAGGTAGAACTAGCTAGGCAGACAACTGCCCGGAAGTAGTACTTATATGCTGGGAATTTCCTAAAGTTGGCCAAAAACACAGGCCAGCGGCTCCATATTGAGGGTAACTTTGAGCACTCGTGTCACCTAAGGCGTAGGCTGTCTGAGTATGAATGACAACCCTGGAGCCGCTTGCACTAATCAGCAGTTTCTGGGGACAAGGGCAGTGCAGCAGGTCTCCTATCAGCAGAATTTGGCAGTAGCCAGCTCAACAAGATAGCCGTCAACCCACCAGTCGAGGTAGCCGAGCTAAACATATTTTTGATAATGGCTGGCTGATTGGCCAACAACTGTGGCACAAATACGACTCCCAGTCCCGTTGCCAGCGAAACAGCAATGATGATGGTGGCACGTCGATCCAAGTTCTCAGAGGCAATGATTTTGACTCCAGCTACTGCGATCGACCCAAACATCACAGTAGTAGCGCCTCCCAAAACTGGCTGAGGTATAGACTGAAAGGCACCACTGACGATCGGCAGTAACCCCAGCAGCGCCAACACACCCGCCACAAAAAAGCCAACGTAGCGGCTGCCCACTCCTGTCATTTGAATCACCCCTGTATTTTGACTAAACGTGGTGATGGGAAATGTATTGAGTAACGCAGCCAGAGAAGAGTTCAACCCATCGGCAAGCACACCCGCTTTGATCCGCCGCACATAAACTGGCCCGGTAATCGGTTCCTTAGAAACAGCAGAGGTTGCCGTCATATCCCCTACGGACTCGATCGCTGTCAGCGGGTAAAGAATCAAAAACGGAATCAGCGCACTGAAATCGAAACTCATGCCATAGCGAAAAGGAACAGGAAGGCTAATTAGTGGTAGCTTGCTAAAAATGCTGAAATCGACCTTTCCCATGAGAGCAGAAGCAACGTAGCCAGCCAATAAACCAATGGCGATCGCCCCCATACGAATGTATTGGTTCTTAGAAAGCGTTAGCACAATCACCGTTAGAAAGACACCGATACCCAACAACAAATTCTGAGGACTGGCAAAAGTATTGTCCTTCAGCGCCGCGGCACCTCCACCCAGACTTGTCATCCCTGTTTGAAGCAGACTAATTCCAATCAGCATGACCAAAGTCCCGGACACGATCGGTGTTACCACTTTGCTCAGCAAATGTAAAAATCGACTCAGCAATACGTTAGCAAATGCCCCAAAAAAACAAACACCAAAAATAAGAGCAAGAGCCTGTTCAGGAGTTTTTCCAGACTGAATTGCCGTACCACCAACTCCTAAAATTGCACCCAAAAAAGCAAAACTAGTACCTTGCAAACTTAGCAAGCCAGAGCCAACTGGGCCAAAGGTTTTGCATTGAATGAATGTACAAATGCCAGAAGCAAACAGTGACATACTAATGATGAAACTTGTGTTTGCTGGGTCAAGTCCCAAGCTATTGCTAATAATCAAAGGCGGCGTCACAATTCCAACAAATGCGGCCAAGACATGTTGAATTGCCACAAAGATTGACTCAAGTAGTGGCGGCCTATCATACAGCTTATAAATCAGTTCTGAGCCTTCCTCGTCAGGATTTTCCGACAGATCCTCAATGTTTTGATGATCAGAATCAGAGTTATCTGGAATATCAATGCTCTTTCCCTGCGCCATTACTGCAATCTCTCCTATGACTAACGTACAAACTTACCTATAGAAAAGTTCATGTACTGTATTGCTTGCAGCTATACGGTATACAGTAGCCGCAATTACACAACGTAGTTTGTTGGGCGATCGCGCTAGCTCCAACTACAGATAAGCCCTACACTCAGAAAGCAAATCGGCTGTTCCAGTCCTAGCCTCAGCAAATTTATTGCCTGAGGATCGAGAAAATTTGCTAGTGGACGATGACAACCGCCTAAGATAAAAAGTTGTGCTTTCAGAGACGCTTGGGTATGCGGATTTTGATTATGGGGGGAACCCGATTTATTGGGGTGTACCTGACTCGGCTACTGGTCGAGCAGGGTCACGACGTTGTGCTATTTAATCGGGGCAATCGGCCTGCGCCGGTAGTAGGCATACAGGAAATTCATGGCGATCGCACGGATGCTGCCCAACTCACGTCTTTGCTTAAAGACGAAGCCGTAGATGTCATTTTTGATAATAATGGGCGAGAGCTGAGCGACACCCAACCTTTAGCCGACTTGTTCCAAGCAAAGGTACAGCATTTTGTTTACATGAGTTCTGCGGGTGTGTATCGCAAGTCTGACCAAATGCCCCACTGCGAGGGGGATGCGATCGACCCCAAAAGTCGTCACAGCGGCAAACACGACACAGAAGCCTATCTAGCCGCTCAGGGCTTACCTTACACCTCCATTCGCCCTACCTACATCTATGGCCCCCAAAACTACAACGATTTAGAAGCCTGGTTTTTTGACCGGATTGTTCGCGATCGCCCCATTCCTATTCCCGGCCACGGTCAGCACCTGACCCAACTAGGCCATGTGCATGATTTGGCTCAGGCCATGACTCAGGTAGTGGGCAATGCCGCCGCAATCGGCAAAATCTACAACGTTTCGGGCGATCGGGCCGTTACCTTTGATGGACTGGCAAGAGCCTGCGCTGCTGCTGCTGGCAAATCGCCCGATGACATCAAACTCGTGCACTACGACCCCAAACAATTTGACTTTGGCAAACGCAAAGCATTTCCCATGCGTGCTCAACACTTCTTTGCCTCAATCCATGCCGCTCAAACAGATTTGAGTTGGTCACCCCAATACGACTTAATTTCTGGCCTACAGGACTCGTTTCAAAATGACTACTTGAAAGCCGGACGAGACACCGCTGAGATTGATTTCTCCGTGGATGATGAAATTCTGGCAACCTAGGGCGCGTCATCAATTAACAGTCAAACGTCTGAGGCATAGACCTTACCGCGCCCGCCTCAACAACTAGGCTAGGGGCTGTAAGCTTTCTATCGTTGGGATTCTAGCTGGAATTGATCACAGCCCCTAGTAATGTGAAGGATTTGGATTCAAGACTAGATCGCTCCTCTGAGCCGCTAAACTAATGCCCAGATAGTCCGAAACACCCTTGCCAGCGGAATTGAGCTTTAGCCACAATTCATTGTGCGGCTGTCCCCCTCAGCTAGTACCTTAAGGAAGAGAGAACCCAATAAGGATTTTTGTGATTCAGTTCGTTGCAATTATTCTTGGTGCGATCGCGCTCGTGATCGGCCTTTATTTACTGGCTCTGGAGCTTCAGTACCGTCACAGTCCAAAGAATCGGCTTGTAATGACATCAGGGCATTGGCACCTGACAGTTAACGAACCGCAACGGTATGTTCTAGTCGGTCACCTAGACCTAGTCAACCAGACCCAACGACTGGAACTCATGGTGCCGCAGGTTTGGGCTGATGCTTCGTTGCTATCGGGTGGTAGTTTAGAAGGAATCTCGACTAAAGTGCGGGTGGCTTCTCGCCACGAGGATGTGCCTGCTCGCCCCGATGGCTACTGGTATGGCTATATTGTCAAAGTCAAGGGCAAAACCAGCCTAGAAGTAACTATCGATATTTCTGGGTCAGATTTGAGCCAGCTAAAGGCTGTCTGGATTCAGGTTCACTACATTGTCTATGGGCCTGTTGGTTGTACTCCCAACGTGCGGCATGTGGTGTTCCCGCTCCAGCATCCTGACCCAGCCGACTCAAAAAATTGGCGGATGGCTACTGGGGCAGAAGTTTTGCCAATTCGCACACATTTGCTGACGCCGCTGGACTCGCCTGTGGAGGTGGTACGTCGGTACGTACTGCCCCACGCCAAACCTGGTGATGTGGTGACGATCGGGGAAAGTCCCGTTGCCATCATGCAAGATCGGTTCCGAGATCCCCGCCAGATTAAACCGGGCTGGGTTGCTACACGGTTGTGTCTGCTGTTTTTGCCTACGTCTAGTCTAGCTACGGCCTGTGGCATGCAAGCCCTAGTCGATTTGGTGGGGCCGCTGCGGGTTTTGTTTGCCTTTTTGGTAGGGGCGATCGCTAAGCTTGTACTACGCCAACGAGGCGTTTTTTACCAATTGGCAGGAGAGCAAGCTCGCTTAATCGATGATCTTACTGGCACCTTGCCACCCTACGATCAGTTTATTGTGCTGGGGCCAGAGGATCCGCAACGGGTGGTGGAGGAGATTAAGTACGAGACGGGAATCGCTGCCGCGATCGTCGACGTAAACGATTTGAAAGCAGTTAAGATATTGGCAGCAACGTCGGAAGTTTCTCCACAATTGCTGCATAATGCTCTGCTCAAAAATCCGGCAGGCAATGCCGATGAGCAAACACCCGTCGTGTTGATTCGTCCTCTCTCTAATGCCTGACTATGACTCGCCCCGTCTCCCAGCGCAATGAAATCCAAGTCCGCCCAGTGCAGCATCGGGATCTAGAACTCATCAATCGGTTGAGTCAGGAGGAGTACGGGGACACCATCAGCTATTCGATCGCCCCTGATCGTTGGTTCCAAACCCTGCAACCTTGGAATCGGATCCGCCGCGTCTTCAACCTGCTGCTAAATCCCCTGAAGCAGCTTCCCTTTGCTTATCTTGCTGAGCAACAAGGCTCAGTGCTGGGGGTAATTCGCGTCGCCCCGTTCAACCGCACTCGGACTACTTGGCGCGTCGATCGGGTAGCTGTAGGTGAACCTCAAGAAAATGAACCTGAAGCACCTGCTGCATCTAGCTCTGAACCCATAGCCGTTGTGGCTGCTACTCCAGCAGACATTGGTTCACAGTTGTTACGCTACTGCCTGGAAACCATTTGGGACGCACGCACATGGTTGGCAGAGGTAGCTGTGACGGACAACGACTTACTGGCCTTATATCGGCAGACGGGGTTTCAGCCGCTGGCTCAGATTACCTACTGGGACATTGCGCCAACCTTACTGCAAGAGTTGGCTGAGCGCGAACCTGATTTGCCTAATTTACTGCCTGTTAGTAATGCCGATGCAGCCCTGTTGCATCAGTTAGACACTTACTCCATGCCACCATTGGTGCGGCAGGTGTTCGATCGCCATGTCGATGACTTCAAGACCAGCCTGCTGCGGTCTATTTTGGATGGTGTGACGCACTGGCTTGTCCGTAGCGAAGCAGTGAGTGGCTATGTGTTTGAATCTCAGCGCAAAGCGGCGATCGGCTATTTCCGCATCTGGCTGTGTCGCGATGGCTCCCGTCCTCACCAAGCAACATTGACTGTTCACCCTGCTTACACTTGGCTCTATCCAGAGTTGATGGCACAGCTTGCTCGCCTCACCCAGACAGTACCTGCGCAATCGCTGCAAATAACCTCGCCAGACTACCAGCCAGAACGAGAAGAATACCTTGATCGGATTGGAGCAGCCCGCATCGCCCATACCTTGCTCATGTCTCGCTCAGTTTGGCACAAGCTACGGGAGTTTAAGTTTGTTTCCCTGGAAGGTTCACCTCTGTCGGAAGTGCTGCAAGGACTGCAACCTGTCCGCAAACCTGTACCTGGACGCATCACCCTGCTGCGATCGATGAAAATGGATTTGACGAATTCAGCTAAGCCCAAATCCCAGTCTGGGGGGCAAAGAACTGCTGGCCCTAAGCGATTCTATTCTCGGATCCTGCCATTTCCTGCTCAGGGCAGTTGCTCCAATCTTCCCCCTAAGGATCCTTGCTGCTAGGTCGGTAAGCTCGAATGCCTATTTCTGCCCTCGGTTTGGATATTGGTCGCAGGCGGATTGGAGTAGCAGGGTGCGATGGTACCGGGTTGATTGCCTTCGGTATCACCACGATAGAACGCCAAACCTTTCCCGAAGTGCTAGCATCGCTGCGACAAATTGCCGACGATCGCAAAGCCCAAGTCCTTGTCATAGGGCTGCCCTATAGGATGGATGGTACTATTGGCACCCAAGCAAAACAGGTACAACGGCTTGCTGAAGCGATTGCTGCCGACCTCGAACTTCCGATCGAGTACGTGGATGAGCGACTTACTTCTGTTCAAGCAGAGGAAATGCTGCGAGCTGAGGGTGTGTCGCTCCAGCACAATAAAGCCTTGATCGATCGCAAAGCGGCTGCCCTAATTCTGCAACAATGGCTAGATGAACGGCGGCAAGCTGTGCTTAAATCCAGTCCCCCAGCAGAGTAAACTGCTGGCAGAGGCATTCACCTGATACCACGCCCCACAATTAACCGCTTGTAACTGGTCTAGTGATGAAGGAGAGTTTGGAATGTACGACGATCGAGACGATCTGGAAATGGAAGAGGATGTCGAAATGGTAACCGTGGCCGACGAAGCCGGACGGACAATTAGCTGCACTGTAGAACGGTTCCTGGATATCGATGGACAGGATTATGCCTTGCTACTCCCAGTCGATGCTCCTGTGGAAATCTTTACCTGGCCTGGGAAAGACGAAGAGGAAGAAGAAGCTATCCCTGTCAATGACGAAGAGGATATTGAGCGCCTGTTCCCCATTGCTAAAGCTGTGCTTGAAGAGCAGAATCTCACGCTTAAGCGCAGCGCCGTCGTCCTTACTGTAGAAGGCGACTTGCCTGAACTTGATGATGAGGATGAAGAAGTGGACGACGAAGGGGAAGAAATCGAAGAACTTCAATTCCTGGCTAGTTTCTACCATGACAACCAGGAGTTTGCGGTTTATGCTCCCCTTGACCCCTGCTTTATTTTGGCACGGGTTGAGGATGATACCAACTACCACTTACTCACAACTGATGAACTGAATCAGCTTCAGCCAATGCTGGCCATGATTGAAGATCAGTTCTTTGATGAAATTGAATAACCAACGCTAGGAGATCCAAACTAGACTGGCAGGCGATCGTCCAAAAGCTCACTATAGAAGATCTCTGTCATGATGTTGGGGTTTGATCGACCAAACCTGAGCCCATTGTCCACTCTCGCTTGTTTATGACTAAACTTGCCCCCTCTTCTCCACCCACCAAGCCCCCCAAACAGGCTGCAATTTGGTGGCTGCCATTGGTGATAGCCGGTCTCGTTGCTTGGCAAAGCTGGGCTTGGTGGACGCGCGAAACAGCACCCGTTGCTTCAAATGTCAACAATCCCAAAACCGTCCTTGTCAACATCCCACCTGGTACATCGGCTCAAGCCATTGGTGAAAAACTTCGTCAAGCTGGGCTGATTCGTTCTGTTGTAGCCTGGGACGTGTGGACCCGCTGGCACTCCAAAATTAGATCGGGAGGCTTCCAGGCTGGTACCTACCAACTCTCCCCTGCAACCTCTTTAAATGAAATTGCTACCACAATTTGGGAAGGCAAAGTTACTACCCAAACCTATACCATTCTTGAAGGCTGGTCGATGCAGCAAATGGCTACCTACTTTGAAACTCAAGGGTGGTTTAGTGCTCAGGAATTTCTTGCTGCTGCGGCCAATTTCCCGATCGCCGAGTTTCCCTGGTTACCCAAAGTCGCTGCGAGCTTGCCTCAACTGGAGGGGTACCTCTTTCCCGACACCTACGAAATTGCAGAATCACCCACCCGGCCAGACGCCGTTATCCGGCAAATGCTAACCCGGTTTGAGCAAGTGGCTTTGCCTCTCTACAAGCAGAAACCTACCAATATCCGACTCAGCCTTGCTGAATGGGTGTCACTGGCCAGCATTGTGGAGAAAGAGTCCGTGGTTGAGCGGGAGCGCCCTCGCATTGCCGGGGTGTTTCACAACCGCTTGAAGCAAGGCATACCACTGGGGGCTGACCCAACGGTAGAATATGGCTTGGGTGTACGCCAAACAGCCGATCGCACCCTTACCTTAGCCCAAGTGCGCACCCCCTCCCCTTACAACACCTACCTGAACCCTGGCCTTCCACCAACGCCGATCGCCAGTCCCGGCAGCGCTAGCCTCAAAGCAACGCTAAATCCAGAGAAAACTGATTACCTGTATTTTGTTGCACGGTATGACGGGACGCATATTTTTAGTCGTACCTTACAAGAACATGAAGCTGCCCAAAACGCTATCCACAACAGCCGCGAGGGAAATCAAAAGCAATAGATTTGATTTGCCAGGATAGGTTGGTTCAGTTCTGGAGGAGGGCTTGCTATATCATTGAGCAATCGCTGTGGCAACAACTAGGGACTGGCGATCGTGTATGTTTTGTCAGCAAGCAGCCGTTCCCTTTGACACCAAGCCATCTAGCCACTACTCCCCTTTCCTTATGACTTGGCAGAAGTTATTACAACCTGATCTGGTACTGCCCGGAACGATTTTGACCTTAACCCCGGAAATTTTGTATTGCCATAACCTCAAGGCACTAGTACTGGATGTAGATGAAACGTTGCTGCCCACGCGCCGCCGGGACGTTTCTGATGAACTCATTGCCTGGATTACTTGCATCCGGCAGGTTGTGCCCCTATGGCTAGTGAGCAACAACATCAGTGAAGTGCGAATTCGTCGGATTGCTGGGATGTTAGAAGTGCCCTACGTCTTTGGTGCGGGCAAACCTTCTCGCCGCAAGCTGAAGCAAGCGGTCGTCGCTCTGGGATTGCCTGTGGAGCAAATCGGCATGGTGGGCGATCGCTTCTTTACTGACGTGCTGGCAGGCAATCGCATGGGTATGTTTACCATCTTGGTACAACCAATGGTGCCCCCCAACGAAACCCCCAATCCCTGCTCTATGCACAATTTAGAAGTTTTTATCTTGCAAGGGTTAGGTGCCTCTATTGCCTCTAAGCAAATTAATGCCTCTAAGCGAATTAAATAAAACTAATTATAAATTTTTAATGATTCGTCATAAATCAATGAACAAGAAAATAAAGAAAACCTTACGAAATCCTAGTGATCCCCAACATCCTGTCATCCTTGTAACAGATTAAATGAGGTCAGCAATTAAATAAAGACCTTAACTATAGATCCCTGTGAATACTATGAGAGAGCGCTAGACCTTGATTGATAAAGGTTTAGCGCTTTCTAGTTAGTGTCTTTTCTGGCAAGAACTTGAAAACTATCGAGAAGCCTTGAAAACTATCAAGAAACCGATCGAAATGTAAAGGCTTGGACATGGTCGTGGTCTGGGAGGTAATGACCGACCTGCAATTTTGATGCTATGCCCGCAGGTTCCATTCCGCTCTAAGGTTAAACGTCCATAGCAGGAAACATGTTAGCTAGGACTGTTAGCTAGGACAGAGTGCAGGGGTTCTACCCCTAGCTGGGGGAGTTGCCTCCACACCCCCTGTTAACCAAACGTCCTAGCCTGCTTGACGATAGCTATAGCTATAGTGATTGTCCCCCAGCTATGTCACAAACTCTTGTCGTCAAAATTGGCACCTCTAGTCTCACCCAGCCTGAAACAGGAGACTTGGCGCTGTCTACGATCGCCAGCTTGGTAGAGACGCTGTGTCGGCTGCGGCGGCGGGGATATCGTATAGTCTTGGTGTCATCAGGCGCAGTGGGTGTCGGTTGCACTCGCTTGGGTCTGACGGAACGTCCCCGTACTATTTCTTTGAAACAAGCTGTAGCTGCCGTTGGGCAAGGTCGCCTCATTCGGGTTTATGATGACTTGTTCACAGCCCTGCAACAACCGATCGCCCAAATTTTGCTGACCCGTAGCGACTTGATTCACCGTGCCAGCTATCTCAATATCGAGCGCACCTTTCAAGAGCTGCTGCATATGGGAGTCATTCCGATCGTGAATGAAAATGACACAGTGGCGATTGATGAGCTGAAATTTGGCGACAACGATACCCTGTCTGCCTTGGTGGCTAGCCTAGTCAGCGCTGACTGGTTGATTTTGCTTACTGATGTGGATCGGCTCTACTCTGCTGATCCACGCCATAACCCCGATGCACAGCCCATCTTGCGGGTAAGCCGGATTGATCAGTTAAAACGGCAGGTGCAAACGGGCGATCGCGGCTCCCAATGGGGCACGGGCGGTATGATGACCAAAATCGCAGCAGCAGAAATTGCTACCGGCGCTGGCATTCATACGGTAATTACTGAAGGGAGCACTCCCCAAAAGATTGAACAAATTTTGCAGGGAGCGGCGATCGGCACCCACTTTGACCCTCAACTACGCCCTGTCAGCGCCCGCAAACGGTGGATTGTGCATGGATTGCTGGCTACAGGTAAACTCTACCTGGATGACGGAGCCGTACAGGCTATTCTGTCTGGTGGTAAGTCGCTGCTAGCCGCGGGCATCACTGCCGTAGAAGGCGAGTTCGATAGTCAAACCGCTGTACAACTATGCGATCGCACTGGGCAGGAAATTGCCCGTGGTCTAGTCAACTACAGCAGCCTTGAATTGGGAAAAATTCTTGGGCAGCAGTCAGACGACATTCCAAAAATCCTGGGTTACGTTGGCGCTGACACAGTCGTCCATCGCGATAATCTAGTCGTTACCCAAACAGCACCCGCGTAACAAGGTGCCCTAAGGTATAAACTTGTTTCAATCTACAGGGGACTTTGCACACCTTTGCCTGCATTGACAAGATCTAGCGCATTTCGGAGGATTTCACCATGTCACCTACAGCGTTTGACCAAGCAAACCTTAGTGAAGCAGTAGTTGAGGATCTCTGGAAAGCATTTGGTGTCTTTGATAAGGATGGCAGTGGTGCTATTTCTGTTGAGGAGCTTGGTGGCGTTATGCGATCGCTGGGGCAGACTCCCACCCCCACAGAATTGCGTGATTTGATCAAAGAGGTAGACATCGATCGCTCAGGCAGCATTGATTTTGAAGAATTTAAAGTCCTGATGATTGCCAGACAAGGAGATAGCAAAAGCCGTCTCAGTCTTGCTTTTAGTGTTTTTGATAAAGATAAAAGTGGTCGAATTACAGCAGATGAGATGCGTGATGTCATGAGCCAAGTTGGCTTAACTGACGCAGAACTAGATGACATGGTTAAAGAAGTTGACATTGATGGTGATGGATCCATTGGCTTTGAAGAGTTTTGCCAATTGGTGATGGAAGAAGCGTCGACCCAGGCTCCTACGGCACCACCTCCTAGCACAGCCACGATCTCCCCTGGCACGGCTACCAGTGCAACCATGCCACCACCCCAAGCATCTGTTGGGAATAGCAGCACTGCCACTGAGCAACCCCAGCAACCGACAGACACACAGGCTACAGACCTTTCTGCCGAAACTAACTCAGAACTGGCTAGACTAAAGGCTCTGCTGGCCAAACATCCCCAAAACGAGAAGCTGCACGGGACATCTCGCTTGCAAATGCAGATTGGCTTGTTTCGGCTCATTCAAGGGGCGGCTTATCGGTGCTTTCGTGAAAGCTTCTCAGCCAACCACGAAACTCATCTTCGAGTGAGAAACCTGCCCTATCGCATTACCGATTTTGTTGCCTTTGTACAGACCGCGATCGCCCTCTATAAAGGGCTAGGCATCGTAGCTGTGGAATGTCATCCCGTGTTAGATGCAGTGGTGGAGTCTATTTCAGCAGAATATACCCGCCTCCAAAAGCGCATCCAGACGTGGTCAACCCTGGAAAAAACCCCTGAAATGCTTGCCGAAGCACAGGCCATGCTAGCAGCTCGCAGCAAGTCGGCCAACGCCAGAGAAAAGTTTGCGGCGGGAGTAGAATTTGCCATCACGCTGAAAAAGCAAAAACTGACGCTGGGAGATGTTGTGGAAGGTGTGCTGGCCTCCCATGAACTCAATCGGCTGCGAGAAATGGAACTGCGTCAGGAATTTTCGCCACCTCTCGGCCAATTGGAGGGAGACGCCAAAACCTACCTTGCCTGCTGGCATCGGGTAATTTTGGACAATGCCCTCGAAACCATAGACGGAGCAATGATGCCTGTTGCCTACTGGTATGAGGATTTTATGCCTAAGTTATTGGCTGCCTTTAGCGTTAGCACGGCTGTTGATGTGGCTAGTAATACTTTGCCTGATGAAACAGTTTTGAATCAGTGGTATGAGCACACCCGATCGTCTGGTGAATTCGATCGCTATGGTGCAGATGTAGCAGAGCACTTTCTCAACGGCACACCTGACCAAAAGCTCCGGATCCAGCAAGCCTGGAAGCTAACCCACCACTACTTAAACGGTGTGCAAAAACGGCGAGAACGGCTAGAGTTTGGCCGAGAATCTGGGGCGCTGTCTCAGTACGTCGCCTTCATCGATGTCTATTTAGGACGCAGTGATGTTAGGGATGCCCAAATGCGCGTTAGCTTTCCCTATTACCTCGGCCCTGCAGTATGGCGGTTTTTCCACACTACGGCAGAAATTGTAGATAGCTATCCGATCGAGCAGCAGACTCAGTTAATTGCCATCTTCAAAGACTTTTTCAAGCTATTTGCCACGATGTATCCCTGCCCCTACTGTCGCCATCACCTGAATGCCTACGTCGTGCAGAACCGTGAGGTAGATATGTATCCGGTTGAATACTTACTATTAGGGCAAGACAGCAATTTAAGCGACTTCAGAATGTCGATCGATGAGAAACTCTCCACTGTCACTGATGGCGCATCCCTACGACTATTTTTCTGGAAACTGCACAACACGGTATCCTCCTCCATTGCCCGCTCCGAAGAGTGGTACCACCGGGATGAAAAAGCCTTCTACACTACCCGCTATTGGCCAAGTATTGATTCTGAACTTGCCCGCGCTAGTGCCCTCAAGCAAATTAGCATTGCCACCGATCGCATCTACGCTATCTATGGTTTGCTCAAACCCGTTGCCCGGTTAGCAGCGGTTCGTTTGGAGCTACAAAAGCTATTAGATAAAGGCGACACTCAAAGTCTTGAAGCCGCTTGCGCGATCGCCCAAACCTACATTCAAACCCTGGAAGCTGCCGTAATCGAGGGACGTTTTTTACAGGAAACGTATCGCTTTGACCCCAACTTAGCTGACCAAGCTCCTGCCTTCACTCCAGAAGAAGAAGCCTTTGGCCGAACTAATCTTTTTATCGAAGTTTAAGCCAGTTCTGATTCCACAGTCTTTTTGATCAAATGAGGCTTTACCATACGATGGGAGGGTTAGCAAGAAAAACTAAATTTCTTGTTAGCCCTCTTCTCTATAAAACCTCACTTTGCAATCGTTGTAATCCGGCTCCCCACATTCTGAATTTTCCAAAGTAAGTCCTTTTGAATTAGTTGTAATCCAGAAGCTTTCTCAAACTGGCTGAGTACTGTTAGAGAAGGACGATACAAAAAAACTTGAGCCGATGGACTAACTGTTTCAGGTATCCTCGGAACTGATGCTTCAGGTGCAATCAGAAGTTGTACATCAGGTCGTAAGGAATGGCTTAGTGACAAAATATTCACAAAATAGGAGCTACTGACTACTAGAGGTTGTTGGGATTGATTGATAAAAGCTGCAATGGTGCGATCGTCATTGCCTCCAGCCTTACTCCACCAAAACTCTGACTGAGAATAAGCAAGACATGATAAAAGGCCAACAGATAAAATCCCTACTAGACCTAGCCTTTGCCAGTTTAACCATTTAACTCGATCCTGGAAAGAAGCTACAAACTCCGTCAAAAAATAGGCCATCACTAGTTGAGCAGCCAATACAGAGGGAACACTGTAACGCCCTACAGTCGAGCGAGAGGTTGAAAGGCATAAATCTGAAATGATTAACACAGCTAGCGGAAATAACCCTGTGACAAGTAGAAACAACCAGACTCGCTCATTCGTAGATTTATAGACAGCATAAGCTGCTACCAAAAGTGCCCCTAATATCAACAAAACAATACCTAGATAGGAAACAAAATATAGCTTTGGATCTGTCTCATTCAAACTAAAGTCAACAAAGGGCAAAGAAAGATTACGAATCCAGGCCTTAACAAGGGTCGGCAAGGTAGATGGTACGGCTAATCCATCAGTAAACCTATTAGGCAGAATAGCTGTGAAAATCCAGGGAAGAAACGAAGAAAATCCGACAGTAGATGCGAACAAATAAGAACGAAAGAGTTTAGTGAATCGGAATCTCTCAGTTATAAAACAGTAGATAGCATGCCCCACAAAAACCAGCGCTGACAGTAGAAATGTGTAAAATCCCAAAGAAATTGTGACTGCATATAAAAGCCAGTTTACCAGACCTCCTAAACGCATAGCGCGTAGCAATGCAATGCTAGACAAAAGAATCATAACCGCCCATAGGGCTGGTGGTCGCGCCTCTTGAGCATAAATCAAATGAAAAGGAGACAGCGCTACCATAGCCGTGGCAATCCAGGCAACATTAGAAGACTTAAATAACTCAATGCATAACCAATAGACTAATAGCAAAACCATTAGACTAATAACTGCTGATAAACTGCGAATCACTACAACTGATGAACCAAACCACTGCATCCAGAATCGAGCAACTATAAAGTACAAAGGTGTGAGTTGAGGCTCTTTCTTAGCAAGCCCATTAAGTGTGTTGGTCAGAGGTTTGTCTGCATTAAAGGATTGATATTTAACTAAATCGCTGACATAAATAATCTGCCCTGTAGTAATTTCCTGCATTACTTGTTGATCAGAATAACCTGATAGCTGTAATGAAGCTGATGCTTCATCAAACCAATAGGGCTTTAAATCTAAATTTGTGAACCGAAAGAAGATGCCGATCGCAATGCAGATAATTGCAAGCACTCTCACCCAATTGGTTGAAGTGTATTGACGATTCTCTAACGTGCGCTGCTCGGTAATTGATGATGGAAACATTTTAATAATCCTGCAATATTACTAAGGGTGACGAGTTACAGCCGTTGCCAGCATTACTCGGTACAGTCAAAGTCCTTAAAACCTCAGCAGAGATAGGCAAAATTGTACTTGATGATCGAGGGAAGGACTGTACTCACAAACCTAAAGCCAAAAACACGTGCTGATTTTGCCGAGAAAACGCCTCACACATCCTCTAAAACAGAAAGCTTTCTCAACGCTAAAATGAAAACTTCTACCTGCAATTAGAAGAAAGTCTGCAACACACCCGTGTCTCCAAACTGCGCCTAAAGCAGGGAGAACTACCTAGAATATTTCTGCTACAGCGGAATTATTCACTAAACAAACCTCAAGGCAAAGCAACCTAGATGCACCAGAAGCCGCCACTAATAAATACTGCACTTCCACAGTACGCTTCTTTCTGAGTTAGCACTGCTAACTTTACTTAGAGCCCTGATAAATACCATACCGTAATTTCACTGGTATAATATGCTATGCCGTAATTTCACTTGTAAAATATTGTGACTGTTTGGCTAAATTGAGGTTAAGTTAAATCTAAGGTTTAATTCATATGGATGGTTTTGCCTTGCAGACAAGATAGTCTAAGTTTAGATTTATCCAAAAGAATTGAGCTAGGTGCAGTTAAGGTTATCTAAAGTAGAGCGTTTTTCAATCAACCGAGGCACATTAGCACTAGATGAACAGGGAGCTAAAGTCCTTTGCTTGTGCCCCATTAGAGCAAAAAAGCTGTACATCTTTTTAATTTCTTTAACCCGCGGTGTAGTGGATGATTGTGGATGAC
>Ga0224722_1000949_pt1 | contig 16436 bp, 10 predicted proteins | sample Balambano_FR1_Me_FD_161646 | JGI IMG/M metagenome (GOLD analysis project Ga0224722, IMG submission 161646) | Freshwater sediment microbial communities from Lake Towuti, South Sulawesi, Indonesia - Balambano_FR1_MetaG | ecosystem: Environmental > Aquatic > Freshwater > Lake > Sediment | place... | reverse complement strand
CGCAGGTTCCGTAGGGGTAAACGATTCAAAGTCCTCGGTGATAGGAAGTCGTGGAACCACACGTCCTCGGAACGTTCCTTTGAAGTCCCCGACTGTTGCTTGGTACGCCCCTGCGGACGGTTTTGCGTTCGGAGCGGCAACCAGTTCCCCATTTTGGAAGTTGGCATCCATCTCAGAGCGGACTCGTGCGGTGGGCGGAATAAACTTTTCCCAAGTCACCTTGCTATTATCGAAGGTTTGTGTCACAAAACCGTTGGCATCAATCCCACGCACCGTGAACTTTGCCTTCTCACCGGGGCGAAGCATCACCTCTGCCGGGACAATTTGCAAAGCAACCGTGGGACCGGGTTTGGGATATTCGGTTCCCTTGACTTTGGCAGGAGCAGGATTCTTCCCCTTTTTGCCAAAGCAGAACAGTTTTTCGGTGCTAAAGACATAGACCTTACCGTTCCAGACCGAGGGCGCACCGATACATCGTCCCGGCAGTTGCACCTTCGTTAGTTCCTTGACCCCGCTATCCGAGGGTTGCAGGATAAAAAACAGCCCATTTTGCAGGGGGACATAGAGTTTGCCATCGGCGTAGAGCGGCGAGGCATGGAGTTGGTCGGGTCCGAGTTTGTACTCCCAGAGGATTTTCCCGGTATCGGCATCCACACAGACCAGTTGCCCCGTCTTTAGCACCTGATAGATGCGGTTGCCCACAATCACCGGCGAGCTAGAGACAGTCCCAATTCCAATACGCCATGCTTCCGCACTCTTATCCAAATTCGCGAGTCCTTCGGCATCCGGTTTGCCTTCGGAGTCGAACTTGATAGCCACCATCCGCCCCGCCGTGGATGAGTCGAGGTTTTCGTCGGCGTGAATCCCGATGATGGTGTCCTTGTAGGGAATTACGCTGGCGTTCATGCCCCCGGCAGAAACGGGATACCGCCAGAGGGGTTTTCCGGTGCGAGCATTGGCACAGATAATGCTACCATCGCCTGCGCCCGTGTAGAACACCCTCTGCCCCTTGCGCCAACCAAATACGGGCATCGCAAAGGAGTTGTCTTTCGGCGCACCACTAGGTGTACACGACCAGACTAACTGCCCGGACTTCTTATCAAAGGCATAGAGGCGGTCTCGTGCTGCCCCTTCCCCTCCCCAGTTGGAGGTGATGCCACGAACAATCACCAAGTCTTGCTCAATGATGGGACCGCCTGTTCGCCCATTTGTAAAGGTCAGACGACCATATTCGTCCATCATGGAGTGTTGCCATAACTCTTTGCCATCACGAGTGAAAGCGGTAAAGAGTCCGGCAGAGGTCAAGACATAGACATTGCCTGTTTCCGCATCTACACACGGGCTTCCAATGGTGTACCGGTCATAGACAATATCGCTGATAAAGTCGTTGAAGCGGCGTTCCCAGAGTTTCTTGCCCGTTTCGGCATCGGCACAGACCAAGACTTCCTGTAGTTCCGCGCCTTGTCCCTCATAGCCGAACGCATAGACACGCCCATCGGCGATAATCGGGGTTCCTCCGCCCCCTAAGTTCATTGTCCAGAGGTGGTTTTCCCCGTCGGGTTTCCAGACGCTTGGCAACCCCTTTTCTAAGGAGATACCCACTTGGCTAGGTCCGCGCCAGTTCAACCAACCATCTACCGCGAACGCGGTTCCGGTATATGCCAACGCTAGGGTCAGCGTCAATGCACCGATAATTCGTTGTAGGCTTCTCTTTGCTATCACAGTTCGCAAAATTTTCCTCACTCGTTGCGGTGTTACGCTATTTTTTCATCTCCAAACAGACTAAATCACCTTGATGGCTCCGGCAGTAGAGCATTCCGTTTGCCAGAACGGGTTGTGTCCAACAGGTACCTTCCAGCACTTTTGCCCGTCCCAACTCTTTGAAGGTGGCAGGGCTTGCGGAAATCAGCACCAGTTCCCCCTCCCCGGTCAAAGCAATCAGTTTATCTCCGGCGGCAATTAAGCCCCCTTTGTCCATGCCGCGCATCTGCCACTTCTCGCGCCCATCGGACAGACTGATACAGCGCAAGCGTCCCTCATCGTTGCCGTAGAGGTGTTTATCTATAAGGACACAGGCATTAAAGTGGTTCTTCATCTCACGGGTGCGCCAGAGTTCGGTAGGCTTGCCCCCTGCAAGACGTATCAGTGCGCCCCCCTTGCCATAATTGGAAGAGATAAAGACGGTATCTCCGGCGAAGATGGGGTCAGCCGCGTTTACGTCATAAGACGTATCCCACGGGTACTCCCACTGCTTGCTACCGTTGGTGGGATTGACTGCCACTAAGCCTTTTCCCGCGAAGATGGCAACTCCACTTAATCCCCCGGCAGAGTAGGCAACGGGCGAGGCATAGCCCGTGGGTCCTCCCCCGGACTTCCAGACAATACGCCCGGAGGCTTTATCTAAGGCGGTTCCTGAAGTTCCGATATTAAGAATGACGACGTTCCCTTGAATCAGGGGGGAAGCCGAAAAGCCCCATTGCGGAATGGGTGCGCCGACCTCTTGGGCGACTTTGCGCTCCCAAACCACTTTTCCCGAAGCGGCACTTAAGCAAAATACCTGCCCCTCACGGCTCATGGTATAGAGATTACCTTGATGAATGAGGGGCGTAGAGCGTGGACCGGTATAATCCCCCGCGCTACACGGGTACTTGTGTTGCCAGAGCAGTTTACCGTTATTGGCATCATAGCACAGGATATAGTCCTGCCCCTGGAAGTGTCCCATGGTGTAGACCTTCCCTGCCACCACCGCCACCGACGAGAACCCTTCGCCGGTTCGCGCCTTCCAGACCTGTCGGGGTCCCCCCCCTGACCAAGCCTCTACCGTTTCTGTCGAAATCCCATCGCGTTTCGGTCCGCGCCACTGGGGCCAATCAGCCATTCGTTTATACTCCTCAATACCTCTCGACTCTCTCATCCCCTCTCAGGGATGCAGTGTCAGGAGAAATAACCATTCGATATTCTCAATTTACTGTATGAGTGACTCTACGAGATTAAGGGTTCTTAATCTCGTAGCAGAACAGAGTTCCCTGATCGCGAATATAGAGTTTGCCGTTGGCAATCACGGGGTATGCCCACGCAGGCTCACGGGTGCGGTCTGGCTGAGCAAACTGCCCCTTTTCCACATACTTTTCCGGGTTTGCCTCCACTAAAGCAATCGGACCGCGTTCACTACGGCAGTAGAGGTTGCCATCCGCATAGACCACCGAGCCTTTTCCGACGCTACGGTCTACCCACATAATCTTACCTGTCTTATACTCAATACAGGTCAGGTTGCTTTCGTCAAAACCATAGAGATAGTTATTCACCACCACCATACCGCCATGATGATTTCGCATCTCACGAGTGAAGTAGACCTCTTCGGCGGTGAATGTATCTCCGGTCTTGGTCAGTTTGCCGAGTGCGCCACCATGTTGATAAGCGGCGGCGGCAAATACCAGATTATCTACCAGAAGCGGAGTGGAGCAGTTGATACCGCGTGGGGTTGCCGGAGAGTTAAACCGCCAGAGGAACTTGCCATCTTTCGCGGAGACTCCAACCACGGCTCCCTCCAAGAACTGAATATACTGGCGCACCCCTTCAACCGTCCCGATAATGCACGAAGAGTATGCCGCCCCGCTCCCTTCGCCGGGAACTTGTGCCTTCCAGAGCGTTTCACCCGTGTTTTTGTTCAACGAGACAATGGTTTGTGTACCACCGGGAGTCACAATGACTTGATTGCCATCAATGAGGGGAGATTCGCTATAGCCCCAACGCGGGAGGCTTCCTCCAAAGTCGGCTATCAGATTCTTGGACCACAAGACACGACCATCGGCGGCATTTAAGCAGACAACATCGCCACCGACCCCCTCGACATAGATTTTATCACTGTCCACTGTAGGAGTGGCACGCGAGCCATAGCCCCCCTGCCGGGCTTGTAGTTCCGTGCGTCCGGCGATTTTAGTCTTCCAAATCGGCTTTCCGGTCTTTTCCTCCAATGCCCAGACCATCTCTTCATCGCCGATAAGTCCCATGCCGTAGATTTTGCCTTTGGCAACCGAGGGGTGGGTATGACCTTCACCCAACCCATCGGCTTTCCACGCTAACTTAGGACCGTCTGCCCCCCATGTTTTGAGTAGACCCGTCTCTTTGGATTGCCCGTTTCTGTCCGGTCCGCGCCACTGGGGCCAGTCATTCGCCACCACTGCCGCCGTCAGAAGACTACACACAATCCCTGCCACCATCACACGAGAAAGTATATTGGATAGTTTCATGGCAACCTGCCTTTGCTGGGGAACTCCCCGTAAGTTCAATAAACCGATACGTAAAACCGAATAAGTACAGTTGTCGAGACTGATAGGGGCAATCCCTATTGCGGAATCCCGCGAATCTCTGTTTGCCCCGCATAGAAGCCACCGTTTACTCCGACACTGTAGATTTTCAGGCTACGTCCCGGACCAGCCACAGTAAATTGGGGAGCGGTATTTCCGGTTTCGCGTGCCTGCACCGCCTTCACATGACCATCTGCAAAACTAACATTCATCTGCGATTGATGCCGTGCCTGCACCAGTTGCAGTTGCGCGTTCGATGCGCCAAATGCCGTATTTCCATCGTAAATCATAATGGTATCGGCGGGACGTGGCAGACCTGCCAAGCGCATAAAGACCGGGTTGGGGAAGAACGCATTGACGAACAGGTCATGGTTCACGGTGTAACTGGCGAAGGGAGGCGTGTTCGGACAGGGGGCACCAACCAGTGCTTGCAGGCTCATCGCTTCGGGTTCAGAGGGACAACGAACAATCTGCGCGTTCTTCACATACGGGTCTACTGCCCAATAGAAAGTCGCCACACAGGCTCCGTTCAGATATGCCGAAGCCGGGAATGTCTCATCGTAGTCTTGCAGGTACATCAGGTTTGCCAGCGCATACTGCTTATGGTTCGAGAGACACGAGGTTTGACGCGCCTTTTCGCGGGCTTGTGCAAAGACGGGGAAGAGAATCGCGGCAAGGATGGCGATGATGGCTATGACAACGAGCAGTTCGATAAGAGTGAAAGCCGATTGGGAGCGGTTGACGGTGCGGTTGACGCAATAGGACTGATTCACGATGAAAGCCTCCTGAGTTTTTACAGGTAGATTGGTTGGGAGAGGGCAAAAAACCTTCTCGCGGACAGAGAACCTCGCACTATAGACGCAGAACAGTGATTAAGGTTCATTAACCACTTAAAAAAACCTACCGCCTGCGGCAAAGAGAAATAGAGTTTCCCAACGGTTTATAATGGTTTTCTTGGGAGAAAGTTCCTGCCGGTAGTTTACTTTCCCAAACTATTCTCTCATTTGGGACTCCTGATAACATTTTCTGATTAGGGAAGGAGTGTTAAACACGAGGCGTTGCAGAGGAGAGGAGATGACGAACACGCTCCAAGTCTTCGGGAGTATCTACCGATTCAGGGGGGAAGTCTGTGGAAACCATTCGGATGCGATAGCCATGCTCCAAGACTCGTAACTGCTCCAATGCCTCCAACTGCTCTAAAGGAGTTTGCGGCAGGGAACCCATCTGCCTTAAAAAGTCGCGACGATACCCATACAGACCGCAGTGGAGACGGGGTGCGTAGGGAACCTCGGTACTGCGACGATAAGGAATTGGAGAGCGCGAGAAGTACAAGGCAAAACCATTGCTATCGCAGACGACCTTTACGGCGTTGGGGTCTTCTTCGCGCCCCTCTGGCAAAGGAGCCATCAGCGATGACATCACCGCCGATGGGGAAGCGGTATCGTCATCTAGCAACACCCCTGCAACAGCATCTACAGTTGCCGGGTCAATTAGCGGTTCGTCCCCCTGAATATTCACAATCACTGTGACCTCATCGGGCAGTTGGGTTGCCGCTTCCGCCACACGGTCGGTTCCTGTCCGATGCAAGGCAGAGGTCAACATGGCTTTTCCGCCGAAGGCTTCCACGGCAGACACAATCTCTGGGTCGGGGGTTGCCACAAAAACATCGGTCAGGCGCGTTGTCTTCTGCACCTGCTCATAAACCCGCTGAATCATCGTCTTACCGTCCAAATCTACCAGAGGCTTGTTCGGCAGTCGTGTTGCTGCCAATCGTGCGGGAATAATCCCTACCGCTTTCCCCAAAACGCTGTTCCTTCCTCTCCTTCCCGCTCCCAGCAGGAAAAACACTCTCCTGATTATACGCCTTTCCTCACGTATTTGGGGAGTATGCATTCTGGGAGAGTAGGTTGGTTTGTTCTAAATTGGGTACAATAGGCGAGGAGGAACCGTTCTTATGTCCGATGCTACAACGATGCTATTGCCCCTGTCTTTAGATATTTCCAACCTTGCCCCCGATGTCCCTTCGTCCAAAGTTGCCGCATGGAAAGACCGTCTTGCAGTTGCCCATCAAACTCTGGTAGAGGGAACCGGGGCAGGAGCCGATTTTCGGGGTTGGTTAGACCCTTCTGTAATGGTCAGCGACGAGGAAATCACGGAAATTGAAGCGATTGCCGCCGACCTGCGCGAGAACTCCGATGCGTTGGTTGTTATTGGGATTGGGGGGTCGTACTTAGGGGCGCGTGCGGTGATTGAGGCACTGGCAGAGCGCGGTAGCCCCCCTGTCTATTTTGCGGGGCAGAACCTCTCCGCTCGTCACCATACCGACCTTCTTGCCGATCTTGCGGAGAAACGAGTGGCGGTTAATGTTGTTTCCAAATCGGGAACCACCACCGAACCCGCTGTCGCCTTCCGCTTTTTCAAAGAGTTTGTCGAAAAGCAAGCCGGGGCAGCCACTGCCAAAGACCGCATTGTTGCCACCACAGACCGCAACAAGGGGGCACTCCGCAAGGTCGCGAATACCACGGGCTACCGTACCCTGCCTATTGCCGATGATGTGGGAGGACGCTACTCGGTGCTATCGCCTGTGGGTCTGCTTCCCATTGCCTATGCAGGAGTGGACATCAAGGCACTGCGGCAGGGAGCCATTGACTGTGCGAGGGCATCGGTAGAGCCAGACCCTCTGAAAAACCCGGTGCTGTTCTATGCCGCCGCTCGGAACCTCCTTTACAATCAGGGGTATGCTATTGAGGTCTTGGCATCGTTTGAACCGCGCCTGCACTATGTGTTGGAGTGGTGGAAGCAACTCTATGGGGAGTCGGAGGGCAAGGACAACATGAGCCTTTTTCCGGCAAGTGTGGAACTGACCACCGACCTGCACTCGATGGGGCAGTATCTTCAGCAGGGGCGACGCTTGCTTCTGGAAACCTTCCTGATTGTTGCCGATGGGGAACCCGCCCTGCCCCTGCCAGACGGTGACGAAGCCGACGAGCTCGGCTATCTGACAGGCAAACCGATGGATGCGATAAACCGTGCGGCATACCAAGCCACCGCCTTGGCGCACCGGGATGGGGGCGTACCGAATATGACCCTTACCCTGCTACAACTCAATGCCTATGCGCTGGGCGCACTGTTATACTTCTTTGAGCGAGCGTGTGGCGTTAGTGGCTACCTCTTGGGCGTGAATCCATTTGACCAACCGGGGGTGGAGGCATACAAGAAGAATATGTTTGCCCTGCTCTCCAAGCCGGGGTACGAAGGCGAAACCGCCCGCCTCACCACCGCCGTCTCCCAAAAACCCGACGACAGCATTATCACCTTCGGCTAATCTTCTGTCAAGATTCCTCAGGTTCCCGATGAAACCCTGTTTCGTCTGAGGGAAACCTAAGGAATGTAGCCAGACGTTAAAACCGTTTGTGTAACCGTGGTTTGTGCCGGAGGTTAAAACCTCCGGCTACCCGTATAAAGTCCCCCTCCGGGGACTATGAAATTTTCGCATTGCGAAACTCCGGTTTAGCCTGCGGTTCACCCCTCACCGGGGCGGTGCAGGCTGAGAGAAGGTAGCCGGGACTTCAGTCCACGGCTACGACACCACTACGACACGGACGGTTAAAACCTCTGGCACAAAACTCGGAGGACGCTCTCTGGTGACGATAGCAATCATCGCGGCGGAGAGGAGATGTGCCCCTCTCGCAGACACGAGACCGCCCCTGAGAGGGGTGGTAAAACTAAGATAGGTGGTAAAACCAAGATAAAGGATTCTCGAAACAAGATGAAGATAGAACGGCTCTTCCGAAAAGGGGGAATGGCGATTCCCATTCTCCTCTGGATAACGGGTTGTGTGGTACAACCTCCCCCTGCGAGTGCCTCAGACTTGGTAACGGTGCAACCTTTGACCGAGAAGATTCTTCTTCTCCATTTCGACGATGGGCAGGTGATACACCACAAACGGGGAGAACCGCGCAGTGCCGATACCGTGGTGGTAGACCCTCTGGACGTGGCTCGTGCGGGAACGCCCACAACATATACCATTCAGAGCAAGGATGATCCAGCCTACCAAGCGGGAAAAATACCGCTTCGTGTGGGGCGCAAAAGTAAGGGAACCGAGTTTGCTTGGTATGTGGATAAGTGGGAGAACAACCGGGCGGTGAATGAACGACCTGACCATGCGAAGGAGCATTGGCTCTATCTCGAACTCCCCACCCCTCTACAACCGGGAAAGTCGTACACTATTCGCACAGGGACACTTGCCAAGAACGGCTCGGAACACACGCTGACATTTGATATCAGCAAGACACGCTCAGAGGCGGTTCATGTGAACACACTGGGGTATGTGCCAACGGCATCGCAGAAGTTTGCCTATCTCTATCACTGGGCGGGCGATTGGGGCGGAGTGGACTTGAAAGCGTATGCAGGACGATCCTTCCATGTGTTAGATAGCACGTCGGGCAAGAAGGTCTTTTCAGGGCAGGTACGCTTCCGCAAAGGCAAGGAAAACGCAGAAACAGCAAGCAAGTCAGACTCGCCACCCCATGGGAACTTCTTGGGAGCCGATGTCTATGAGTGTGACTTTTCGACTTTCCGTGCGCCGGGGAAGTACCGTGTTGCCGTGGAGGGAATTGGTTGCTCATGGGATTTTGAAATTGCACCCGATGTCTACCGCGCCGCGTTTCGCAGTGTCACCCGTGCGCTCTACCATAACCGTTCGGGAATCGCACTGACCAAGCCATACACCGAATTTGAGCGTCCTGCGCCCCACCACCCCAAGAACACCCCCGGCTTTGCCGATAAACTGCGCTATACCCGTGTTCGGGTGCAGGAGTGGGGAAGCGAAGGAGGCGATGCCCAAAAACTGATGGCGGACTCCCCCGGCACACTCCAAGACGCTTGGGGCTGGTATCAGGATGCAGGCGACTGGGACAGTTACGTAACACACCTCCGCCCCGCCCAAGAACTGCTTCTGGTGTATGAGATGGGACCGCAGAAGTTCACCGATGGCGAGTTAAATATCCCCGAAAGCGGAAATGGGGTTCCCGATATCCTGGATGAAGCGGCATGGCTTCCTCGCTTCTGTTACCGCCTGCGGAAAGAACTAATCGCGAAGGGTTGGGGAACAGGAGGAGTCGGTCTGCGCGTTGCCGGAGATGCGTTCGGCTCCGATGAGGGAACCAAACCCGATGGCTCTAAGTTCGGGCGCGGTTCGTGGGAGGATACAGACCGAGTTTACATGGTCTCCGGCGAAGACCCATGGTCAACCTATCGGTATGCCGGGGTAGCCGCGAACTTAGCCTACGCCTATCAATTAGCCGGAGTGAAGCGTGACCCGGAAGGAGTAGACTGGACAAAGGAGGCACGCGAGGCGTTTGCTTGGGCGCAGAAGAACACCCGTCCTGGCGATGAGGAGAAAGAGAATAGAGAACTACGTCACCATCGGGCGTATGCGGCAGTCTCTCTATTTCGACTGACCGGAGAGAAGGGGTTTGAAGAACAGTTCCGTCGGGACACCCAAGAGGTACAACCGAACTCCGTTCTTTGGGAGATTTCAGGGTATGCCCCGTTTATCTATGCGCTGGGACACCGTGAGAGCGCAAAGATGCCGCGTGACCCGGAACTGTTGGCACGTCTCCGAGCGGCAGTCTTAGCCACCGCCGACGAGTCTCTGGGGAATACATTGGGCAAGCGGGCTTTGCGCTGGGGCGGCAACTTCTACTTTCCGATGCTGGTAGGACAGCAGACAACGCCGTGGGTTCTGGAGGGAGCCGTTGCCTACACCCTGACCCGACAGAGCGAGCCGGAACGTGCCGAGCGTTACCTCGCCGCACTCTACACCACCTGCGACTACTTCCTCGGAACCAATTCACTCAATCAAACATGGGTGACAGGGTTGGGTCCCCGCTATCCCACCGCGATTTTCCACATGGACGCTTGGTACAACGGGAAGGGGAAGTACCACCCCGGACTGATTCCGTACAGTCCGTGGCGCAAGGAGAAAGAGCAGGGGCAGGGTCCCTGGGACCCCGACTGGGCTAATCAGACGTTGTATCCTGCCATTGATGCGTGGCCCGGGAATGAGCGTTGGTTCAATAACCGTTGCTCCCCGTTGGGGAGTGAGTTTACCATCCACCAAAACATCGGACCTGCCGCCGCCCTCTTTGGCTTCTTGTGTGCGCCTCCTCTGTAGCACCCTGGTGAGTCGTCCCCCTCCCAAAAAGTACAAAGAACCTTCGGAGGGGGACAATGTAAGGCTACTGGCGAGCGTAAACCATCTGTGCGCTGGTAACGGGGGCGTTTACTGTCCCATCGGAGTTGACAACAGGCAGTCCCGATGCTTCGGTGGTGGGGAAAGCAATCTGTGTGACGGTCATCTCTGTAACCGTTACCACGACATCCGCGACGAAACGCTGTTGGGGCGAGGCAGGCACGTTGTTCGGGTCGGTGACTGGTGAAAGGGCAGTTGTCTCACCTGCACCTATAATACCGTCCCCATCGCTATCGAAACCGCTAGTTAAACTCTTAAAGGTCACACGGCCACCACTGGTGCTGTAAGTACCATTGACCACGGTCAGTTTGCCAAACTTATCTGGTGGAAAGGTCTGGGTATATGTCCTATCATCGCGTAGAACGAGGGTTTCTCCGGTAACACAGGCATCCACACGAATCCCATCCACCACGAGGTCGTTGGGACAGGTGACTAATCGCCCGGAGTTTTGCAGAGCCGATAGGAGCCATGTCCCTGTCAGGGAGCCACCTCCTCCCACTGCCGAGAGGCTATCCCCACTCCCACACCCCACTGTCAGCAGGCTCAGGAGGGAGATTGCCCCTACCATTGTCGCCAGTTGCCCGATTCTCTTATGTCGCACTAAAGCATACCTCCTCAGTTTGTCCAATAAATCACCTGTGTGATTGCATTTTTCGATGCTTCTGAAATATACGCCTCATGTTTCGGGGTTCGTGGGGTTCCTTCCTCCTCTGCGGACAAGGATTTTGCGGACAAGGATTTTCGACGGGGAACCCAAACTATCCCTTCTCTACCCAACCCGTTCTACCCAACCGGAAGGGTGGGGTCAATCGCGTTGCGCCATGCAAGGATGCCCCCTCGCAGATGCGCTACCTCGGCAAGCCCCTTTTCACGCAGAAGTTGGAGGGCTTGGGCAGAGCGTCCCCCTCCCCGACAGTAGAGAATTACGGGTGTCTCGTGCGGAATCTCTGTCCAACGTGTTTCCAGAGTCGAGAGAGGAAGAAGTTTTGCGGTTGGAAGATGGGAGATAGCAAACTCCTCTGCCTCACGAACATCAATCAAAACAAAGGAACCTGCGCTATCTTCAAGACGCTGTTGTAGTTCGTGTGAAGTCACTTCGGAAAGGGGAGAAGGGCAGAACACTGCCTCGTCATCTAGTGCCTGTATCGTCGGATTTGTCCCACAGACCGGACAGTTCGGACGTTTACGTAGGGTGAGGTTACGGAACTCTGCCCGAAGCGCATCATAGAGGAGCAAGCGACCCCGTAGCGGTTCGCCGATTCCTAACGCAAGTTTGAGGACTTCGGTTGCTTGTAGGGTGCCAATCACACCGGGTAGCACACCCAATACACCGGCTTCTTGGCACGAGGGAGCCTCACCGGGAGACGGTGGTTTGGGGAAAAGACAACGATAACACGGTCCCTGCGTTGCATCAAAGACACTGATCTGCCCCTCAAAGCGATAGATTGCGCCATGCACACAGGGCTTTTTCAGGAGGACACAGGCATCGTTCACCAAATAGCGCGTAGGAAAGTTATCCGAACCATCTACAACAATGTCATACTCTTGCAAAAGGGAGAGAGCGTTCTCACGATTTAAGCGTACCGGGTGGTTGGTCAGGGTGACAAAGGGATTAATTGCTTGCAGACGTTCTTGGGCGGATTCGGTTTTAAGACGACCTATATCGCCATCACCATGTAGGATTTGGCGTTGCAGGTTACTGACATCTACCGTGTCCGAATCCACTATTCCCAAATGCCCTACCCCCGCCGCCGCTAAGTAGAGCAGAAGAGGCGACCCTAAGCCCCCTGCTCCCACACAGAGAACTGAAGTACATTTTAATCTCTCCTGCCCTGCCACCCCTACTTCCGGTAACAGAGTATGACGGGCATAGCGTTCTCTCTCTTCAGGTTTAAGCATCGCTAAACTTCTCTAAAAACCAGTAAATTTTTTAGGTAACAACAGTCAGGAAATTCCGTACTAAAAGTGTCGGTTCTCCGTTTTGGGGTTCGCTCGGCAACCGCTCTTTTCCCCTGTGACCTGTTTCACACCATGCCAGAAGGATACTATTCCTCTTGGCACGAAAAAAAACCTTCCTAAAATTTCCCTAATTGGAACAAATTTTGTGTTTGTGTCGTAGATAATAACAGCGCATGTCCTCCTTTTCATTGTCCATCAGGATGATGGAGCCTGACTCCCGATTGGAGTCAGGCTACTTTTTTTTGTGGAGAATGGAATCGGCTACAATGCGCCCAGACAGCGTTACTAACGGCAATCCGCCCCCCGGATGCGTTCCCCCTCCGACAAAATGTAACCCGGCAATCCCTTTAACCGTGTTAGCGGGACGTAGGAACGCCGATTTAGGGTCGTTGCTGGAAAGCCCATAAAGACTGCCGCGAAACGCTCCATACCGTTCCTGAAACGTCTCTGGTGTCCAAACCTGTTCACACACAATACGGTCTTGTAAACGAGGCAGTCCACCACGCACTTCCAAAAGATGCAGAATCCGTTCACGGTACGCCCGTGTGTTCTCGGCTGTCCACATAAAGTCTGGCGAGAGTGGAGGGGGAGAGGTCATGACAAAGAGGTTGGTGTAACCCGGAGGCGCACAATGCGGTTCTGTCACGCTCTGACACGTCACACCGATTACCGGGTCGTCGGCAGGAAGATTCCACTTAAACAGGGCGCGATACTCCGCCTCAGGATTCTCTGGGAGAAACGAGTTATAGTGGGCAAGTTGAGCAAAGTCAGTGGATGCTTGCCCACGTACCCCCAAGAGTAGCACAAACGCCGAGGTCGAAGGGGTAAGCCGTTGTAAACCCTCCGCACGGTACGCCTCCGGGATATGCTCAGACGGAATCAGGTGAGTAAAAGTGGTGAGCGGGTCGGCATTACAAACCACACAGTCTGCGGGTATCCACTCCCCTCCTTGAACCTCCACATGGGTGACTCTGCCCCGCCCCGGTTGCCCCTCGATGATAAGTTGCTTAACAGGGGTATCCTTACGAATTGTCACGCCGAACTTTTCCGCAAGCCGCTCCAAAGCCGTCGCATATGTCCGCAGTCCACCCCGCAAATAGAAGGTTCCCTCCCCCCACTGCACCCACGCAATAATGGCAAAAATCGCGGAGGCTTTGAGCGGTGATGACCCGTTATAGAAGGCGTAGAGGTCGAAAATCTGGCGCAGTTCAGGATGGTGAAAATGCTGTTCAGAGAGGGTTCTCAGGGTGGTTAGCGGGCGTAACGAGAGAAACCCTGCTAACTGTGTCCACTGCTTGGGAGTAGGAATCCCGCGAACCGCAGCACTGAAATCCTGACAGAGAAACGGTTCTACCGTGGTGTCATAGACCTGCTTGGCATAGGCGATATATCGGCGGAACCCTTCCACATCTTCGGGAAAACGTTGAGCAATCGTAGCAATGGCTTCCTGAAGCGAAGCCGGAGCATCGAACACGGGCGCGGCGGGAAAGTGGTAGCGGCAGAGCGGGTCTACTCGTTCCAGTTCCAGATAGTCCTCCATTGGCTCGCCCACCTCGGCGAAGAAGGCACGAATTGCCCACGGCATGGTAAGAACGTGTGGACCGGTATCGAAGCGGAACCTACCCACTCCCGGCACATCCGGTTCCCATAGATTCAGTTTCCCACCGATGGTGCTGTTCTGCTCCACCACGGTTACAGCGTGTCCGGCATGAGCCAGCCGAACTGCCGCCACCATTCCCCCGACTCCTGCTCCAATCACGACAATTCGCATATCTCCAGTATACCTGTGGAGAGCGGGAAAAAGAAAATGACCCGCGACATCTGTTTGTCGCGGGCTGGAGGTAAGGGTTCAGTAAGGAGTGCGACCAATTGAACTCCTCGCCAGCCGGGTCAGATTCAAATCGGTTGCGTGGATATAATAACCCACCAATGTTAAGTCATCTTTAAGCCAAGCGTTACCGAATATTAACCTACGATTAAATTTCAAAAATTTTTGGCGCGGAGGGAAATCCCTATTGTCACGCCGTGCGAAGGGGAAAAAAGGGGATTATCGCACCTTACCTCGCTTTGCCTTTGCCAACAGGTCGCGTGCCTCTTGTTGCTCATAGAGTGCCGCCATCTGCTCGTAGGGATTGAGAGGCTTCTGTGCCGCCTCCTCGCGCAGTTGGGCATCCAACTCTTTGATGGCTTTGAGCCGTCGCACAATGCTTACACAGAGAGCGATAATTATCGGCACGCCAATCGCGTAGACTATGAGGCGGAAAACTTGATACTCTTCAGGGCTAAGAACCATAGTAGTTTATTGTACCGCTTTTGCCCCGTATTGCAGTTCCCCTATTTTTATAAAACGGTTTATAGACAGGAGGAAATACCGAACGGACTTGCGAAACGACTGGGATAAGACGTTTATTTAGAAAGATGGGATAGGTAACAGCGATGCGCGGTAAGTTTTCTGCGACACTGATTCCCCTGATGCTGGGGATAGTAGGAGTGTGGGGGGCTTCGGTGACTGCACAACCGGAACAACAGCAGTCTAACACCATACAGATAACGGTAGACACAGCGGCAAAAGGGATTCCCCTCTCCCCGAATCTCTATGGCATTTTCTATGAAGAGATTAACCACGCCGGAGACGGGGGGTTGTATGCCGAAAAACTGCGTGACCGCCGCTTTGAGGAAGGCATTGCCCACTGGAAACCCATCGGGACAAGAAAGGTCAAACAAGACGGGGCGTTGCTTCAGATGGAAGCCAATGCCGTGTTGGAAACCGAGGGATACTGGGGAATCGGAGTGGGGCAGGGAAAAGCCCTCCGCTTTACCGCAACCCTTGTCGGTGGGGCAGTACGGGTGGAGTTAGTCTCCCCGGAAGGAGTCGTTCTGGCTTCTGGCATACTCAAATCCAATAGCAAAGAGGTTAAACTCACCCCAAATGCCACCCATGCGAAGGCAAAACTGCGTCTGACCGCCTTAGAAGCCACCACCCTCTCTGCCCCCTCACTGATGCCATTAGATACCTACAAGAATGTTCCGATGCGGCGCGACCTTGCTGAGATGATAGCGGGCATGAAACCATCGTTTATTCGGTTCCCCGGTGGGTGCTTCGTCGAAGGAGACCGCTTGGCAGACCGCTTTCAGTGGAAAACATCGCTGGGTAATCCGGCAACCCGTGGCGCGAACCAGTGCCTTTGGGGATACAAGGCAACCAACGGTTTAGGCTACCATGAGTTCTTGCAGTGGGCAGAGGATATGGGTGCAGAGCCGCTTTTTGTGGTCAACTGCGGTATGGCGCACCGTGATATGGTTCCGATGGAGCAGATGGATTCTGTGGTACAGGACGCTCTGGACGCGATTGAGTACGCCAATGGTGACTCCAAAACCACCCGATGGGGAGCCGAACGTGCTAAAAATGGCCATCCCAAACCCTTCGGCTTGGACTTTCTCCAGATTGGCAACGAGAACGGCGGTGCGGAATACGACAAGCGGTATGCCCTGCTCTATAACGCGATTAAGAAACGCTACCCTCAGATGAACATTATCGCAAACGATTGGGGTGGGGTTCCCAAGAGTGCTCCCCTTGAAATTGTGGATGAGCATTACTACAGTTCTCCGCAGTTCTTTCAGCGTCAAGCCACACGCTATGATTCGTATCCCCGCACCGGTCCGAAAATCTATATCGGTGAGTTTGCGGTCACACAAGGCTGCGGTACGGGGAATCTGATTGCCGCATTGGGCGAAGCATATTTTATGACCGGCATGGAGCGAAACGCCGATGTGGTTGTTATGTCGTCGTATGCCCCCCTCTTGGTGAATGCAAATGACCGTCGCTGGAACCCCGACGCGATTGTCTTTGATTCGGCACGCGCCTACGGAACACCCTCCTACTGGGTGCAACGGATGTTTTCCGAGAACCGGGG
>Ga0224722_1000948_pt1 | contig 16437 bp, 15 predicted proteins | sample Balambano_FR1_Me_FD_161646 | JGI IMG/M metagenome (GOLD analysis project Ga0224722, IMG submission 161646) | Freshwater sediment microbial communities from Lake Towuti, South Sulawesi, Indonesia - Balambano_FR1_MetaG | ecosystem: Environmental > Aquatic > Freshwater > Lake > Sediment | place... | reverse complement strand
TGGTTCGCGTCGCTTGTATTGATGACATTATTTCGATGAAACGTGTCGCTAACCGTACCAAAGACCAGTCGCATATTGTTGAACTACTTGCTCTAAAACAGTTGAGTGAAAACTAACCTCTTCCCCGAAATCCTCGCCTGTAATAGCGGGATTAGGGAGAAGAGGCTTCTCATAGGGTGAACTACCGTCCGGTGTAGGCGACGCGCCAGACAGTGCCGGAAGCGTCGTCGGTGAAGAGGAGGGAACCGTCCTTTGCGGTAGTGACTCCTACAGGGCGACCCCAGATGTTCCTATCATCTGCGACAAACCCCGTTACAAAGTCCTCATACTCCCCCGTTGCTTTGCCGTTCACAATCGGGATACGGACAATTTTATACCCGGTGCGACGTTCTCGGTTCCAAGAGCCATGCTCGGCGGCAAAGATATGTCCTCGGTACTCCGCAGGAAACATATTCCCCGTGTAAAAGCACAAATCCAGCGAGGCAGAGTGCGACTGCAAAAGGACATCCGGCACAATTACCTTGTCCTTTAGGTCAGGGCGGTCTTCCTTGCGCGGCTCCTTGTTCGCCCCAATATAGAACCAGGGCCAGCCATAAAAGCCCCCCTCTTTAACACTGGTCACATAGTCAGGCACTAAATGGTCGCCCAAGCCATCCCGTTCATTTACCGATGTCCAGAGGGTTCCCGTTCCGGGTTGAATGGCAAGCCCGACCGGGTTCCGAATCCCCGATGCATAGACTCGCCCGCCAGTTCCATCGGGGTTAAACTCGTATATCAGAGCGCGGTCTTTCTCCACATCCAGATTGTTCTCATTAATATTCGAGAGTGACCCCACTGAGACAAACATCTTCTTCCCATCGGCAGAGAACTCGATATCGCGTGTCCAGTGTCCGCCTCCGGTTAAGCGTCCCCCACCCGGAATCGTATTGGTGATTAGTTCGGCTTCCCCTTTGGCTTTAGTATCCCCATTGGTATAGGCAAAGCGCACCACACTATCCGTGTTCGCCACATAGACATACTGCGGATTTGCCCCACGCGGATAGAACGCGATACCAAACGGTTGCTTTAGCCCCGAAGCGAACGTCTCCTTAACATCGGTCTTACCGTCGCCGTTGGTATCGCGGAGAACTACCACGTTCCCCGGCTGTCCGCGTTGCGGCTCACTTTCTGCGACAAAAATATCGCCGTTTGGCGCGGTAACAATCACACGAGGGTTCCGCAAACCCGTTGCGAACTTATCAATGACAAAGCCGGGTTTGACCTTGGGAGTGACTCCTTCCGGTTGCGCCACATAGCCGGGACCGTTGTTTGCGGAGGGGGTGTCAAACGGCTTGGGAAGGTCGGCTACCGTAATCTTACGCCGAACACCGGGAGCATCCGTGGTATAGTCACCGAGCGCATCCTGCCCGGTCAAGAGTCGTCCCACTTGGGGAATCGCCGGGGTCGCACCATCGTTGGGGGCGGCAGACGCTTCCTTTTTGGACTGCCCACACGCCGCCAATACCACTGTCGCAATCGAAACACCGGTCAAAACCGAAATAGCAAGGGATTTCTTCATGGATGGTTTCGTTATCTCTTTCTCACAAAGCATTGTTGCCTCTATAGTACCCGGATTCCTAACCGCTCTACTATACACAAACTTCTGACCTTATCAATAGAGTTGACCCCAGTGGATTGAAGGGGGAATATCGCATTTAGGTTGTATTAGAGTCGCTTGGGATAGAGAAATTTGAGAATCGGTTCGACTCGTTTTGCCCATGCCGCTTCATCGTGGACTGCCCCCTCTTCCTCACGGTAGGAAAGGTCTTTCCCGATAGTCCAGCCCTGTGAAACAAGTGCATCGCGGAGCAGTTGGGTATCGCGGAGGGCGTTTTGTCCTTCACGAGTTCCGATGTCCAACCAGATTTTGAGGGGAGGCTTTACCTTCAAGCCCTGTACTGCCCGAAGAAGATAGCGACCATCCCACCATACGGAAGGCGATACCACAGCGATGCGGCGGAAAACTTCCGGGTAGCGGAGTGCCAAGTGCAAGGTCACCAAACCCCCAAAAGACGAACCCCCTAAGCCAGTTGCCTCCGGGGTTTTCAGAGTTCGATAGGTGGTATCTACAAACGGTTTCAGTTCTTCGACTAGCATCCGCCCATACTCATTCGCGCCACCCCCCATACCTCCATTAAACTTTGTATCAAAGGTAGGGGTGTACTCGTAGGCACGCGCTGCGCCACCATTGTATACCGCCACAATAACCAGAGGTTCGATTTGCCCTTCACGGATAAGCCGTTCAGCGGTTTCATCCACCTGCCACTCTTTGCCGGGAATAAATGATGTCGCTCCATCAAAGACATTCTGCCCATCGTGGAGATAGAGAACCGGGTAGCGACGTTGAGCGTTCTCCGCATCGCTATAACCCGGAGGAAGGTAGACCAAGACGGTATGTGACTTCTCCAGAAATTTGCTGGAAAAGTCCGGGTAGGTACGAATATCCCCGGTGAGAGTATGTTGGTGTATCAGAGGTTTTTGCTCCTGTGGTATCGTATCTCTCTCATCTGCGAAGGAATCGTCCGTTGGGGCGTGAGATGATAGGCACAGTACCCCGGCAACAGATGTTTGGAGGAAAGTTTGGCGCGTCATTGCGTTCGTAAATACTTTTCTATTTTGGGTCTCACGTTCTGTATGAGAACAAAACGCACCCGACAGGGATCGAACCTGTGACCTTTTGCTCCGGAGGCAAACGCTCTATCCGCTGAGCTACGGGTGCTTGTGTTGCAGATTGTATCCGCGAAAGCAATTAACGTCAAGACGAATCTCGCATTGGCGCATAAATCAATCCCGTATGTATGCTATAATCCGCTATGCTCAACACCCTCGAAATGCGTCTAACCGACCAACCCTTGGACCTACTTCTGCGAGGAGGAGTGGTTTTCGATGGAACCGGGGCAGAACCCTACCCTTGCGACATCGGTATTATCGGTGAGCAGATTGTGGCTATGGATAATCTTGCGGAAAGACCGGCTACCAAGATACTGGATGCCACTGGGTTGTATGTTGCTCCCGGCTTTATTGATATTCACACGCACTCCGATATTTCGATACTCTTCACCCCCGGTATGGAGTCCTCATTGGCGCAAGGAGTGACCTCAGAGGTCGTGGGAAACTGCGGAATCGCGGTGGGGTTAGCACAAGATACCGAAGCCTTTAGTTCTGAACGCCGGGGATTGGAACGCTTTGGGCTATTGCTAAACTGGACAGATTTAGACTCGTTTCTGCGACGAGTAGAGGAGCAGGGAATTGCTCTGAATATCGCGACATTGGCGGGACATGGAACTATCCGTAAGCGGGTAATGGGCTTAGCACCTCGTCTACCAGATACAAATGAATTAGCACAGATGCAACGTGACCTTGAAACGGCACTGGAGCAGGGAGCGATTGGGCTATCGTCTGGCTTGGAGTATGTGCCGGGGATGTATGCCGATGTGGAGGAAATGACAGCATTGGCTAAAGTGGCGCAACAAGCGGGAGGGTTCTATGCGACCCATCTACGCGATGAGGGAGATACACTGGAAGAGTCTGTTGCTGAGGCGATTGCTGTGGCAGAGGGAGCAGGGATTCCCCTGCAGCTTTCGCATCACAAGGCGGAGAAACCCCGCAACTGGGGGAAGGTAGTGCATACTCTGGCGATGGTGGATGCCGCACAAGAGCGGGGGGTAGATATTCTGCTTGACCAGTATCCGTATACGGCGTACCAAACGGGCTTGGCAACAATCGCCCTTCCGGGGTGGGCAGTGGGGGGAACCCCTTTGGCGATGGCAAGAAATCTCCGCCATGCGGAGACACGGGCAAAGGTGCGCTTAGAGATGGGGGGATTGGATTGGGGAGCGATTGAGATTGCTACCTGCCCGCATCACTCAGACTATATTGGCAGGAGTATTGCGGAACTCTCTCTGTCAACCGGTAAAGACCCCAGAGATTTTATCTTAGACCTGCTTGCGGAGGGGGAGACATGGGTTTCGGCGGTACACTTTGCTATCGCTCCCGACGATGTGGAACGGGTGATGGCAGACCCACGAGTGATGGTCGGCTCGGATGCGGTGGTGATGTCGCCGAACGGTCTTGCAGTATCAGACCGTCCCCACCCGCGCAGTTATGGGACTTTTGCACGGGTTTTGGGGTACTATGTTCGGGAGAAGCAACTGCTTTCATGGCAGGAGGCGATTCGGCGGATGACCTCGCTTCCGGCGCATCGCTTGGGGTGGAAGAATCGCGGCGTGCTTGCAGTGGGAAATATCGCCGATATTGTTCTCTTTGACCCGCAGACCGTTTCAGATACTGCCACATTCACCCAGCCCCACTCGTTAGCAAGCGGGGTTCGTTATGTGATAGTGGGAGGAACATTGGCAATAGACCATGGCACTCCCACAGGGTCGCGCACGGGAAAAGTGCTGCGGCGTTCCGGGCGGGGCAGTTAGGCAAACAGTTCCGCAGGAACCGTGGTTGCCCCCACCAACGTAGCAACACGTCGCTCCATCTCAGTGGTGACATTCTGAATCGCTTCTTTCTTATTCGCCTGATATGCCTCCCAATGGGTTGCAATGTCCAACGGCTCCCCAATTCGCACCTGCGCCCGACGGGGAGGGCGCAAGGTCGCACTGCCAAAGCACTCCTTCTCCAACCGAATCAGCGTATCGGCGATACGCTCTTGTGTGGGGGCTTCCCGAACATAGCCATCATAGGCAGCAATCCAGTTGGAAAGTCGGTACAAATCGGTAATAAGGGGACGAGTGCGTTTCTGCCGTTGCTCCTGTAGTGCTATTTCAAAGGGAGTGGTTGCCTCAGAGTCGGCGCGGGCTATCGCCTCGACTTGGGTATGGAGGGAGCGCATTCGGTCCACCAGTGTCTGCCCTTTCGGTTGAGAAAGTCCTGCCGCCATTGCCACACGGGTCAGTAGGGTTTCCTTAATCGCGTCCATCCGCTCCGTCAGGTCGGCATGGAAATCTTCCTCCTTGGGGGACTTAATTCCATACTCCTTCTCCAAAGTCCGCAGGGTCGCGATAGAGACACGACGTAGGCGCGTATAGGTATCATCCCCCGGTTGAACATCGCTACCCGTGGCTTTCTCCAAGCGCAGAAGGGATGCCTCAATCTCCCCAGAGATGTCTCGTGCCATTTTGTAGCGAAATGCAGTGGGAACCAGATAGAACGGGTCGTTCTCACGCCCTGCTTTTCGTGCATCTTCCAAACCCCAGAATGCCATCTGGAAGACCCCACTTTGGAAGGGAAGCACGGTTTCCGTTTGGAGATACACCTCGCCTTCCGGGAAGATGACCAGTTTTGTGCCTTTTTGTGCGAGCAGTTCGCGAGTAACACGAAACGAATTGCGGTCAATAGCTCCTCGAACAATCGAATAGGAACCCAAGCGTTGGATGACCCAGCCTTGCACTCCCCCCATCTGCTCAAAGACTTCGCGGGCGGTTAGGTAGTAGAAGAACTGCCCCACGGTGCAGGAGAGCAGAAATGTCAGCATCGGTTCGGTGGTGGTGGGGTGGTTTGGGGTAAGCAGGACGGTATGCTCTGCCAGTTCACGGAGTCTTTGCAAACCTTCCTTATCGTAATCTATGCCCACTACCCCCGTCATTGCGGGGAGTAGAACGGGCGATAGTCGGTGTATCGTTTTTCGCAAAAGGGGCGAAGGTTTCGCCGGTATAAACTCATCCGTCTTGGATTTTCCCATAATTCTGTCCTCTGCACTATACTACACAATCGCTAAGGTTGTATTTCAAAAAGAGAAAAAAATGAGAAGAAAGTCCTATGCCTGAACCAACTGTCATAGGACAAAACGGCGATTCACTTGTAGCCGTCTCGTAAAACCGGAACGGTTAGAGCAGAAACATAGCATAACAAGTGAAGCATAGTAAATCGAATCAAGAATAGTCTAAACGCTACTTTTGCTATTTGAATCACACAATTCTGCTTGGGAAGAGAAAAATATGCGATATCAATCGTGGTTACTCGTTGGGTATTTGGTATGCGCGACAGCCGTAAGTATGCCCGGAACTGCCGTGGCACAGGTGAACGACCCGATAGGAGATTTTATCTCCACCTTTGCCGGTCCCAATAACGGAGACTTGGATGTCGTAAGCAGTACCGTTGTCTTTGCGGGAACCGAGTTCTTTCTTACGACAACGCTAAACGGAGCCGTAGGAACGACCTCCAACGCCCTCTATGTGTGGGGCTTTGACCGGGGACAAGGAACTGCTCGCTTTGCCGGAGGTGGCTCCCCAATTCCCGGAACCGAAAACATTCTATTTGACTCGGTAGTAATCCTACGTCCCGATACCACAGTTACTATCAACCGGATTGTCGGAGGAGGAGCAACAAACCTACCCGTGGGAACCGCAACGGTGCAAGGCAACACTATCTCTGCCAAGATACCAGTAAGCACACTGCCCACGCTGGGATTCGCGCTCGCAGACTACACATGGAACCTCTGGCCCCGTGCCGGGGTTGGGCAGAATAGCCAAGTATCCGACTTTGCTCCCGATGCTAGTAACATTGGGGTAAATGTGGCTCCCGAACCGGGAACCGCAGGGCTGATGCTCGGGGGTGGTTTGCTGATGTGGGGTGTGATTCGTCGAAAACAAGTCCGCTAACCACTCTCCTGTGGCACTAACGCATCTCTCTCGCACGGTCACGGGCGGCGAGAACGGCTTGAATAATACTGCCGCGAACGCCGTCCGTTTCCAACACTTCTAAAGCCGTTATCGTGGTTCCACCGGGGGTTGTGACGGCATCCTTGAGTTCTGCGGGGTGGTCGGTCATCTCTAATACCATCTTCCCTGCCCCCAAAGCGGTCTGTGCGGCAAGAGTGCGTGCCACCTCTCGCGGCAGACCCGCCCGAACTCCGCCATCAATCAATGCTTCAATGAAAAGAAAGAAGTAGGCAACTCCCGAACCGGAAACCCCAATCACTGCATCTATCTGCTCCTCGGTCACTTCCACCGTGGTTCCCACCGCCGCGAAGAGCCGTTCGGTCATTGTACAATGGGCTTCTGTGGCAGAGGCTCCTCGGCAGAATGCGGAGGCTCCCGCACCCACCAGTGCCGGAGTGTTCGGCATCACACGAATCACCGAGGTTCCTGCGGGAAGATGCTGTTCTATCGTGGTAAGGGGAACTCCTGCCGCCACCGAGAGAACAAGGCAGTTCTTCGGTAGCGACTCTCGTATCTGCTCCAAAAGGGAAACCACGGCATACGGTTTGACCGCGATTAGCACAATCTCCGCTTCCGCGACTGCGTCTTGGGGAGTGTTAGCAACGGTACATTCGGTGGTTTCCGAGAGAAGTAGTGCCTTCAACCCAGTGCGGTTGTAGAGGGTGACTCCGCTCGGTTGCACACTTCCGGTCAGAAGCCACCCTCTTAGAAGTGCACTCGCCATCTTTCCGGTTCCCAAGATAGCCAGCCGAGGAGGCAGTTCGGGTTTTAGACTTCTTGGGTTGCTTCGTGCCATGCTTGCTCTGCCAGTTTCTTGATAATAAGGCTCTGCTCCCACCGGTCAGAAAATTCGGAACCGTCCGGTAAGGTGATAGCATAGCGTGGCGGACCCAGTTCGCTGGTGAAGGGGAAAATATCGCCCGGTTTCGCCTCGGTAAGCCAGTGTTGAATCGCCGTTTTCCACAAAGCAACAAAGAACTGTGGGGTGGTTCCGCTCCCATCCCCGACATCCACCTGCACCTGCTCACCGTTAGAGATTCGTCCATGAATATGAGAAGTACGTTCCAAAATCGGCATCATTCGGTCTATGGCACGCTCCTCTTTCCAGCCATAAAACTCGCCTACCACCACGAAGTGCGAAAGGTCAGCCGTAAACCGAATATCGGGGACGCGCTCAATTAGGGCAAGAGTTTGAGGCAGGTTCTCGGTAAAGTTGTTGCGGTGCGTTTCGACAAAGAAGGGAAGCCCCACGGCGTTTGCCATCGCTCGCCCCTCCGTTACTAACTCCACCACGGTATCCAGTGGGGTGAAGGCATCCGCAGGTTGGGCAAAAACAAAATCTGCCCCTAATCGCACAGCACGGTCTACCGTTGCCTGAATCTCCTCAAGACGAAAGGGGCGATGTCCGAGGACAAGGCGAAGGTGGTGCCGCTTCAGTGCCTCGGCAACTTCGGCTTCGTTCTGATCATTCAGCCAGCACTCCACCGCTTCAAAGCCTGCGCCCTGCACTCGTGAGAACTTTTCATCCAGTGTCCACTCTATCGGGGAGTTCATGGGAAGTTTTCCCAATGCCCAGAGAGACTGTTGGACACGAAGTCGGGGAGCGGCATCACTGCCGTCCCCATAGTGTTGAAGGATAGCCACCAAGACACCTCATTTCCCGCTGTGTAGTGCGGAGGTTGGGTTAAAGTCGGTCAAAGTACGGTTTTGGTTGGGCAGGTTCTGGTCCATCGGCACGAATCGCGATATGTGCCGGGGTGAACAGATATGCCCCATCAGAAACCTTCTCTACACAACCGTCCAGTGCATAGGTGACACCGTTCAAAAAGTCAATCAGTCGTTCCGCCGTGGCAGGTTCTGTCTTTTCCAGATTGACAATCTGCGGCTCCCCTGATTTCAGTCGGTCAGCAACCTTCTGGGTATCCGTAAAATTGGCAACTTGTGTCAGACTGATAGACCCACGAATCTGAGCGATACGAAAGGTATGACGCTGTTCGGTGGTATGGGTGGGCGTGAGGCTTCCGATAGGAATAGATTCGTTGTACTCATCGTCTTCCCCTTCTTCAACAACCTCAGTACGACCACGCATCTGGTCTAACCATCGTCCAAAGTGGCTACGCAATCCGCCTTGTTCTTCTATTGTTTCTTCGCGTTGTGGCTCGTTATAGTTATACATAATGTTTTGCTACCTTACCCATTGACGGGCGAACGTTTTCCGAAGAGGGCTGTTCCGATGCGGACATGGGTCGCTCCCTCTTCAATAGCGACCTCAAAATCGCCGGACATTCCCATGGAGAGAATGTGACGATTTGCCGTTGGTAGTGTCTCCCACAAATGGTACATCTGCCGAAAGTAGGGACGTGCCTCCTCTGAAGTCTGTGTCATTGGTGGCATTCCCATCAACCCTTGTACATTCAGGTTCGGCAACGATACAATCTGCTCCCAAAGAGAGGTTAAACTTTCCGAAGAAACTCCGGCACGGTGCGCCTCTCCGCTTAAATTTACTTGAATAAGCAAGTTTAACTGCTTATCTTTATTCTGTGCAACTTTCGATAACTCCTGCGCGAGTTGATAATTATCTACAGTATGCACTAAAGAAAACAGTTCTACAACATATTTTGCCTTATTTGATTGTAAATGTCCAATAAAATGCCAGTTGATAGGCAATTTTATTTGTTGGTGAACCAATGGAATTTTGGTTCGCGCTTCTTGGATATAGTTTTCCCCAAAATCAAATACTCCTTCTGTCACCGCTTCCGAAATCCGTTCCGCAGGTTGGCTTTTGGAAACTGCAATCAGGTGGATGTCTTGGGGAAGTCTCCCTACCCGTTGCGCCGCGTTGCGAATGCGTTCGCGGATTTGTGCAACATTTTCTGGGATTGTCAAGGTTTGAGGAGTGTTATTCTCAGCCATTTTCTGAAGCAAACACTTTGTGTGCCAAAACGATACAAAAGTACAACGTCAATTGATTTTGGCACATTATACCAGATATTGCCATAAAGCAAAGGATGTTGGCAAAAAAAATCTGCCAAAGACGCTTACCAATGCAGTTTGGTACTGTCTGAGGCAGAAGATAGGTTGTAAGAAAAGTGTGTTTTGTTGAAAATTGCGCGTTTGACCCTAAGCGACATGAACCGGACGGTTTTCGGCGGTAGCAGGATTGTCCGGGTTTAATATAGGAACTTGCCCATGTAGCCTGCCTGTTTCAATGAAGGCGACTCGCTCGACAATATTGCAACAGTGGTCGCACATCCGTTCGATATAGTGGGAAACAAACAGGAGGTACGATGCCTGCATGACGGAGGTGGGGTCGCTTTGCATTATCTCTTGCAGTTCGCGACGCATTCGGGCATAGAGTTCGTCCACCTTGTCATCGGCAAGAGTCACCCGCTCCACCATCTCCATATCCCCATGGATAAAAGCTTCAATCGCATCATGGAGCATCGCACGTGCCATCTCCCCCATTCGTGGGATGTCTACCAATGGTTTGTACACCATGTCCCGGCTCATACGCTGGCTAATTCGCGAGATGTCCACAGCGTGGTCGCCGATACGCTCAATATCGGTGATGACCTTCAGTGCTGCGCCCACCAAACGTAGATTTGCCGCAACAGGCTGGTAACGTGCCATCAGGCGCAGGCACAACGTTTCGATTTCGATGTCCATGCGGTCAATGGCATCGTCACGAGGTATGATGGTGGCGGCAAGCGGCATATCCTGCGTGGTGAGTGCAATAATGGAGTCGCGAACGATTTCCTCAGTCGCCGTTCCCATCTCTACCAAACGGGCGCGTAAACTGCCAAGTTCTTCCTCAAACCGTTGTCCTACGGATGACATTCTGTTTCTTTACTTCCTACAAAAGCCGACGTTACGTGCTATATCCTCTTTACCCGAAACGACCGTGAATATAATCTTTTGTTTCTTTGTCCTGCGGGTCGTTAAATATCTGTTCGGTTAGCCCGAACTCTTGAAGGTATCCCTTATAAAAGAAGGCGGTCTTATCGGAAACACGTGCCGCCTGTTGCATATTGTGTGTGACAATAACGATGGTGTAACTCGTCTTCAACTCCAACATTAACTGTTCGATATGATGGGTGGAGTTCGGGTCTAATGCAGACGCGGGTTCATCCATCAGAATCACTTCCGGTTGGGTGGCTAATGCCCGAGCAATACAAAGGCGTTGCTGTTGCCCGCCGGAAAGCGCGAGTGCCGACTGCTTGAGTTTGTCCTTCACCTCGTCCCATAGTGCCGCTTGATGCAAACATCGCTCTACTAATTCGTCTAACTCAGTCTTGTTTTTTGTTCCATGAATCCGAGGACCGAAGGCGATATTGTCGTAAATAGATTTCGGGAACGGGTTGGGACGCTGAAAGACCATCCCGACTCGTCGGCGCAGTTCATATGGGTCAACATCGGAAGCATAGATGTCTTGCCCATCTAAGCGAATCGAACCCGTCAGCCTTGAACCGTCAATGAGGTCGTTCATGCGGTTCAATGTCCGAAGAAATGTGGATTTACCGCAACCTGACGGACCAATCATCGCGGTGATTTGCCGGTCATAAAGGGGCAGGGAGATGTTTTTTAGTGCCTGAAAATCCCCGTAGAAGAAATCCACGGTCGTGGCTTCCATACGGATAGGAGTGTTGCTCCCTCCAGACGGTGCTGAAGGGGCTTCCTGCGGTATTCGGCTATTTTCCATTACACTCATAGGACATCTTTCTCAAGAATATCACTTCGATTCTCATCGAACCAATAAATTGTACAGACGTGTGAACCACCTAACCTCATTTAAGCCTCGTTTCGGCGCGGTTGAACGCCGGTAGGCGTTTACCAACGTCGGTTTCGGCGAATATGTGTCCGTATCAGAATTGCGGAGAGATTCACCAAAAACACCAGAAGCAGAAGAGTCAGCGCAATCCCATACTTATGCTCTAAAGCCACTCCCTTTGCGGTTGTTACGGTATAGTACAACTGGTAGGGAAGGGCAAGCACAGGCGCACTCAGATTCAGCGCGGCAGTGCTGGTGGTGAAGGCGATTGCTGCTGTTAGCAGAATCGGAGCGGTCTCCCCAGCCGCACGTCCCACTGCCAAAATCGCCCCGGTCAGAATGCCCGGCAGTGCTGCGGGAAGTACCACCTTATAGATTGTCTGCCATCGGGTCGCGCCCAATCCCATGGAACCCTCGCGAAACGATTTGGGAACGGAAAGCAAAGCCTCCTCCGTTGCCGTGATAATCACCGGAAGCACCAGAATTGCCAGAGTTGCCGCGCCCCAAAGCAGGGTTTTGTTCTGCCACACCGACGGGTTATTCCGGGCGAAATAGTCGAGCCAACCCCCCAAGAAGATTTTGAAAACAATCAGCCCGAAAAGTCCATGTACAATCGAAGGAACCCCGGCTAAATTGACAATTGCCATCCGAATTGCCCGCACGATAGGACCCTTTTGGGCATACTCGCTCAGATAGATGGCGGCAAAGATACCTAACGGAAGAGAGAGGAAAATGGTAAACACCATCAGTCCAAACGTACCAACAATAGCCGGTCCGATTCCCCCTTCCGCGCCACCGTTAGCGGGAGGTTTGGTGAGAAAATCCCATGTCAATCGTCCGATACCGCCAAAGATTATCGAGAGAAAGACATACGCTGTCGGGAGAAGCACTGCCAACATCCCCAACCCCATCAGACCGAACATCATCTGTTGGTCACGACGTTGCTTCCCGCTACCTTTCAGTGGGGTTGTTCCCGAATGGCTCATCGTCTGCCTCCCGACTTTCGCAGGGCATAGTCTGCGATAAGGTTGATGGCAAACGTAATCAGAAAAAGAACCACTCCGAGCATAAAGAGCGCGTGATAGTGCATATCACCGGGAGTCAACTCCCCCATCTCAGACGCAATTGTTGCGGTGATTGTTCGACAAATCTCTGTGTAAGCGGTGAAAGTATGTTGAAAAGTTCCTACGACGGCGGCAAAAGGGTTACTGGCATCGGTTCCCCACTTTTCAGCGACTTCCGCGCCGGGTTGGTTCATCAGTTCGGTCAGACTCAATCCGATGTTGTTCCCGGTCACCATCAGAACAACCATTGTCTCCCCGATAGCACGTCCGATTCCGAGCATAACCGCTGCCACAATCCCGGAGAACGATGCCGGGACAAGGACGCGCCAGATGGTCTGCCAGTGCGATGCCCCCAGTCCGAGGCTTCCTTCGCGCAGGTCTCGCGGAACTGCCGTTATCGCGTCTTCACTGATAGTGGCGATAGTAGGAACCGCCATAAATGCCAGTGTGATCGAACCAACCAGCATCGAATCTCCTGCCGGGAGGTCAATCACTTTTTGTAGCAAGGGAATCAGTGTGACCATCCCAAAGAAACCTAAAACGACAGAGGGCAGTGCGGCGAGCAGTTCCACCGCCGCTTTAAGTGTGTCACGAATCTGCTTCGGGGCAACTTCGGCGATAAAGATAGCCGTTGTAATACCTAAGGGAATTGCCAGAACGATTGCGCCCAGTGTGACCAGAACGGAGGAGAGCAGAAGGGGAACCAAGCCAAAGTCCGGCGCAACTCCCTCTGGAGGAACAGGAGTCCACTCTTTGCCGAGGAAGAAGTTTGCCCAGGGGTACTTCAGGAGTAGAGGAAATGCCTCTTTGAAGATGAACAGAAAGATAAGCCCGACAAAAAGAATCGAAGTAATACCACAGAAGAAGATGAAGGTTTCTATTACCCGCTCAAAGGGACGCTTTGCCCCGTGCCGCGTCTGTAAAGGACGGACAGGGGTTTTGGCAGTTATAGGTGTATTTACAGGTTCGGATGGCTGTGTCATTACAAGGCGATCTGTCGTAGGGATATTCTCTACAGGTATCTACACAGGTACTCTTTGAGTGTACCGGGCAGGATGATGGCTCCTACCCGGTGCTTTTCCTCTCTGGAAACAACTACTTGGTGAGCGGTATATAACCTTCTGCTTCGACAACCTTTTGTCCATCCGCACTGGTGACATAGTCTAAGAAGTCCTTGACAATACCTTCTGGTGCGTTCTTGGTATAGTTAAACAGGGCGCGAGAGATAGGGTACTTTCCACTCAGGACGTTTTCTGGCGTTGGGAGAAGGGCTTCTTCACCGTCCTTGAAGGCGATAGGCACTTCCTTAACCTTACCCGCAGAGGTAAATTCGTCGGCATACGCCACACCGATGTAACCGATACCTCCCTTTTGGGAAGCCACATTCTCGGCAATCTTGTTGTTAGACGGGGTAGAGAGCATATCGGTACGATACTTGGTTTCCTTGCCCAACTTGCCTAGAACATCTTCTAAGAAGAAGGCATAGGTTCCTGAAGTGGTTTCTCGCCCAGAAGCAACTATCTTCTCATCGGGTCCACCCACATCTTTCCAGTTCTTGGTCGCACCGGAGTAGATTTTTGCCAGTTGTTCCACGGTCAACGATTTGATGGGGTTGGAAGGGTGAACCACGATAGTGATACCGTCGCGAGCAACGGCAGTTTCGTACATCTCAAAACCCTTTACTTTCGCATCTTCCTTCTCCTTGTCCTTAGCCGGACGGGAGGAGTTGGCGATTTGGCAGGTTCCATTCAGTAGCGAGGTAATCCCTTGCCCAGAACCGCCTCCAGATACAGTAACTTCCACAGAGGGGTTTTTCTGTTTGAAGCCCTCAGCCCACTTTTGAGAGAGGGGCAGGATGGTATCCGAACCTTCGATAACCAACTTGTTGGTTGCCCCGGTGCCACTTTCTGCCGGAGCAGGGGTGGCAGTGGTCGTTGTAGCAGTACCATCTGTTTCCGGTGCTGGTGGGTTACAACCGGAGAGTGCCGGTAGGAGCAAGCCGAATGTTGCCGCAAACAAAGACAAACGGATCTTGGTAGATGTCAGCAGATTCATGTTTCTGTTTTTCCCCAACAAAACAAACATTATTTGATAGTTCTGCTTAGTTTAGCATATTCAACAACAGTAGAGGTTAAGAAAAGATTAAATTATACGCTACGAAGCGGAAAAATATCAATTTTCTTGTTGTTTTGGTCAATTTTTATGGTTGTTTCGACCCGATAGACCTGTGCAATGGTCTGAATGGTCAAGACATCGTTTGGTGTCCCCTGTGCGACCAGTTCCCCTTCGGAGAGAAGGAAGAGGTAGTCCGCATGGTGTGCGCTGAAGGTTAGATCATGGAGAACTAAGAGAACGGTAGTTCCCTGACAGCGCACTCTCTCTTTTAGCACCTCTAAGAGAATCAGTTGGTGACGTATATCGAGGTGGGTGGTTGGCTCGTCCATCAACAGCAAGGGTGTTTCTTGTGCGAGCGCACGCGCAATCGCCGCTCGTTGACGCTCTCCCCCGGAAAGGGTGACGACACTGCGATGGAGGAACTTTTCTAACTCCATCTGTTCAATTGCGCTTGTGCGGCTTGCTGGCGTTTTCGTCCCTAAGTCCACTATCTCTTGCACGGTAAAGGCGAAGGGCATCGGGTTTTCTTGGGGAACATAGGCGAGTTGTTGGGCGATCTGACGAGCCGAGTAGGCGGGCAGGGGGCGGTTTTCCAAGAGGACACTACCGGAGTTTACGGGAAGGTTTCCACTAAGGCAACGGAGCAGGGTAGATTTCCCCGAACCGTTAGGTCCCAACAAAACACTGAGTTTCCCCGGCGGAACCTGTAGGCTAATCCGATTTAGCACCACCTTACTCTGATAGGCAAGGGATAGGTTTTCAGCACTCAAGGTCGGCGATGTCATTGTAAAAAGTGTTTCATGTGAAACAGTGGTTGAAACGGGCTATCGCGAAGAATCGGTAAGTTTTTCCAGTAAACCCTCTAATTGCTCCGCAGAAAAGTATTCAATCTCCACTTTTCCGCGTTCCAAATTACCGGAGATTCGGACTTTGGTTCCCAAGAGTTCACGAATCTGTTCTTCCAAACTTTCGATTTCCAATAGCCGCTTCGCGCCCGATGATGTTCCTGTTGTTCCCGTTGTCCCCGTCTGAGACAGAGAGGGAGTTCCCTTCAGTGTCCCATTGCTGACTGATGGCATTAGGGAGGACGAGGGTACTAATCGTGTTTCATGTGAAACATTCCCTGCAACAAGAGGAGAGGTGGAGGTGTGCCGAGACTCGCGAAGCAACTGCTCTACCGCACGAACCGAAAGACCTTGCTCCCGAATCTGAGTCAATATCCATAATTGCTTTGCACGAAACTCTGAGGATTGACGCTCCGTATCATCGCCAATCAGGGTGCGTGCGTGTCCTTCCGAAATCTCTCCGGCTTCCAACGCCTGCTGAACCTCTTCCGGGAGACGAAGAAGGCGCAACGAGTTTGCTACTGCCGAACGGCTCTTGCCTACCCGCTTGCCCATCTCCTCCTGTGTCCAACCAAAATCCTCCATCAACCTTTGGAAACCACGAGCCGTTTCCAAAGGCGAAAGGTTTTCCCGAACCAAGTTCTCAATGAGGGCAATCGCAAGAGTCTCTTCGTCGGTCAGTTGGCGAATCACCACCGGAACCTGTTTCAAACCACTGCGTAAGGCAGCCCGATACCGACGCTCCCCAGCAACTATCTCATACCCCCCTGTGGGACGGGGGCGGACTAAAATCGGTTGTAGTATTCCGTTGGCACGAATCGAGTCGGCAAGTTCATCCAATGCCGAATCGTCAAAATGTTTGCGCGGTTGGCGAGGATTGGGATGCAAGGACGAAATCGGAACCTCCTGTCCGGCTCCGACCTCTGCCTCCTTATCCC
>Ga0224722_1000947_pt1 | contig 16450 bp, 15 predicted proteins | sample Balambano_FR1_Me_FD_161646 | JGI IMG/M metagenome (GOLD analysis project Ga0224722, IMG submission 161646) | Freshwater sediment microbial communities from Lake Towuti, South Sulawesi, Indonesia - Balambano_FR1_MetaG | ecosystem: Environmental > Aquatic > Freshwater > Lake > Sediment | place... | reverse complement strand
CTGTAGCGCAATGCCAAACAATGCTCGAATCCCGTCGCTGCCGATTTCCACGGCCAGAGCTGCCAGCAAAAAGCCGAGGATTTTAGTGATGATGACAGCACCCTGTGCGCCAATCCAGCGATCGATACGAGACGCCTGCCGCACAATAATCCAGGTCACAATCATCGCTAACAGCGTGCCAACCACAACGCTGAGGTGGGCGTTAGGGGATTCTGCCATTTGAATCATGACAGTTGTTAAAGTGCCGGGCCCAGCGAGTAGGGGCAGTGCTAGGGGTGTAATGGCAACATCGCGGCCTTGTTCCAATTCAGGGGTTTCCAAGTTACCATTTAGCATTTCCAGGGCAATCAGCAGCAAAATTAGCCCTCCAGCAACTTGCAATGCTCCAATGCTGACGTGCAAATAGTTGAGGATAGTGCGCCCGGCGAAGGCAAAGGCCAAAATCACTGCTGTAGCGACGATTGTTGCCTTATCAACCACGCGATTGCGATCGGTAGACTCCATCCCCTTTGTCAGCACCAGAAAAACCGGAGCGTTACCCAGCGCATCGGCCATCACGAATACCGCCATAAACGTACGCACCAAAACTGAAATATCCACGGCAGGCTTTCCCAGCAGGCTGAATGTTACCAGAATACTGCGTTTCACCTAGTCAAGTTGTCCACAAAGTGACACACCTAGCTAGAAATGTTTGACAGGTAACGGCCAGCAAGTGAGTCAATCCCCTAGTATTTCACTAAAGGGCAAACCCACCGGCAAGAAACCTATGGATACTATGCAAGCTTCTTTGGGAGCACTTTCTAACCAGGAGGCTCTGTTTGATTTGATGCTAGCTCTGGGGCTGAGCGCAGCCTGCGGGTTTAGGGTATTCATACCTCTGTTGGCGCTGAGTATGGCGGCTGTGCTGGGTCATATCGATTTGCCCTCCAGTTTTGACTGGGTTGAATCAAAAGAGGCACTCGTAATTTTTGCGATCGCCAGCTTACTAGAAGTCGCAGGTTATTTCATTCCCTGGTTTGACCACTTGCTTGATGTGATAGCGACCCCTGCTGCTGTAATAGCAGGATCACTAATTACGGCCTCCCTCACGCCAGAAATGGATCCAGCCGCGAAGTGGGCTTTGGCTGTGATTGCAGGGGGTGGTACGGCAGGGGCAACCAAAGGGCTACTGAATGCCCTACGAGTTGGCTCCACTACAGTATCTGGCGGTTTGACCAACCCAATTTTGGCTGGTATTGAGCTGGTATTAGCGATCGCACTATCGTTTCTGGCTCTGACACTGCCCGTATTAACCGTAGTACTGCTCATCGGCGCAGCACTCATGGCCATTTATCTGTTAAGACGCTTCTTCAAGGTCCAAGCCAAATCGGCTGAAATGCCTTCATCAGATGTCACGGCTCCATAGAGTAGAGCACACAGCAGTTCATATTAGCTCCCTTGTTAGCGATGATGGTTACTCAGCAGCTAACGGATGACAACCATTGGCTATTGCTCAATCCAAACCGATACCGATCCACCAGGGCAGGAAAAGGCTCCCCAGCCATGTTCATTGGTTTGTACAGGTTCCTTAATGTGCTCAGTAAGGTCTACAAACGTTGCGTGGGGACGGCCTACTTCCATCCACTTCGTGCCACCGGGGCCATCGCTCATGACTACGGCCATAGCCTTGCGGTGCTGGGCATCACCCAAGCGTGTCCAACCAATTGCATCGGGATGGTCAAAATAGTCATACTGGTCGCCGTAGGCATAGTTCTGTCGGGCATGCAGAAACTTATCAATTAACCAGCGATGGGACGGCATGGTAATTTCGTAGGTACGCCCATCGCGGCCTTTGCCCATGTATTCCGCCCCGTAATAGTCGGCGTAAAATACGCAAGGGTAACCTTCTCGCCGCAGCAAAATCAAGGCATAGGCCAATGGCTTGAACCAAGCTTCTACAACTGATTCGGTGGTCTGCAAGGGTTGGGTGTCGTGGTTTTCGACGATCGTCACTGCCATAGCTGGGTTTTGCTGCATCAACGTGCCATCCAAAATCTGCCGCATGTCGTAATGTCCCCCAGCACGGCAAGCTGCGTAAAAGTTGTAGTGCAAGGGCGCATCAAACAGAGCCATGGTTCCCTCTGTATCCACAATGTACTGATGCAGCGCCTCGACATTAGCTGTCCAATTCTCGCCCACTATGAACAAGTCACGCCCAGTATGGCGATTGACATGTCTGATCCATTCAGGAAAGAAGTTGGACTCCACATGCTTGATAGCATCCATCCGAAAGCCGTCTAATCCTAATGTTTCAACAACCCATTCACCCCAGTACTTGAGTTCGGCCTGTACTTCTGGGTGGTTGACATCCAGGTCACATCCCATGAGGAAGTCAAAATTGCCCAGCTCGCGTGACACGGCTGACTCGAAGTTTTTGCCTTTGAAGCGATAGATGGTGGAGTCATTGGGCTTGTTCATGTTGTGGTTTACAGAGTCGAAATGCTGCCAGTTCCACTTCATGCTGGAGTATTTGTCTCCACGCCCAGGAAAGGTAAACCGAGTCCAGACTTTGATGGTTTCTGGGCTGCCGAGGACGCGGTTGCGATCGTCGGCTGCTACAGGAATCGCCTCTACGTCTTCCATTTCATCTCCACCGTTCTTGTGGTTAAAGATGGTGTCCAGGTATACGCTTAGCCCTGCCTGGTGGGTGGCTTGCATGGCAGCAATGAGTTGATCTTTGGTGCCGTACTTGGTGCGTACAGTATCCCGTTGGTTAAACTCCCCCAAGTCGAACAGGTCATAGGTGTCATAGCCCACATCACTAACTCGGGTTGCCTTGTAAGCAGGGGGAATCCAAACGGCGGTAAACCCAGCTTTAGCCAATTCGGGGGCACGATCGCGCAACTCATTCCAAAGATTGCCGTCATTGGGGATATACCAATGGAAATACTGGATCATGACGCCATTTGTGTCTGCCATAGGGACTCCTGTAGTGAGCAAGGGAAATCAGGGTTGCACCAATCTGACCCAATTTCAGCGACGAACCACGCAGTAGGGTTGCGATCGCGCCTAGACAATGATTACTCAAGATACCCTTGAGCCATTAAGCTACGGTTTTGGGTCAAAGATGCTTGTAGAGCGCCCCCAACTACTATAGGTTGGTTTGCCCGGACTAACGTTAAGACTAGATGAATAGCCTTCCATAACTGAACCACAATCTGCAGACGAAATCACTCTACGTAACACACCATCAACTTTTTTCTAATACCCCATGCCTTACTTCACTGATATTGCTGAGATCCAACACCAAATTGCCCAGTTGAGCCAAGCCCAGCGTGTTTGGCTAGATACTGAAGTGGCTGATTACGTCACGAAATCTCCTCGATTGTCTTTGATTCAGGTACTAGAGGGCTCAGTGCAGCCTACAGAGCTAAGCATTGCAGACCTGTGCGATCGCACCTGTATCCTGGATGTGCTAGACCAGCCTTCACTGGTTCAGGCGTTCATTGAGCAGGTAATGCAAAATCCTGCGATTGAGAAAATTATCCATAACGCTAGCTACGATCTTCGGTTTCTCGGTGGCACAACGGCTCAAAACATTACCTGCACCCTACAAATTGCCAAAAAAATTCCCTATTACTGCCTGCCAGTCCCCAACCACCAGCTCAAGACCCTGGCCGCTCACCTGTGCAACCTGACCCTGGACAAAACCCAGCGAGAAACCGACTGGAGCCAGCGCCCCCTCACAACTGCACAACTGGACTACGCCTGGGGCGATCCGGCCTTCCTGGCTAAAGTGCATACTTGCCTGCTAGCACTATATCAACAGGCTAATCCAGACCCTGCCAGTGAAGACCTAGAAACTTTGGCACGGCGGTATCTACAGATTCAACGCGAGTGGAAACACCTGGATACAGAGCTAGCTCACCTAAAGCAGCGCCTCCTCCAGGCCATGCAAGTACAAGCCATTTCCGAAACGCCCTACTGCAAACTTGCCAGCTATCGCCGCGTTACCAAAAAGGTGCAACTGGTTGAGTTGCTACACCTAATGCAAGCCCAAGACATCGATTTTGATATGTCCATCGCCCTCAGCAAATCTATCCAAGACCAACTAGGAGACTGGTTGTCGTATCTTGCGATCGCCACGGAAGAATCTGTCACCTGGCAGCTTCAGTTCAACCACGAAACCGACGACCCTGAATAAGTAGTTGCTGCTTCTTTTCCCCTTCCTGCCCTAGCTCTGTACTTGAGGCTGTTGCTAAGGCAACAAGCCCAAGAAGCTGCGATATGCTCCCATAACGGAGTTTTTTTAGTATTTTCAGCACCATCAACAGTTAAGTTGCGGTATAACTTGACAAAGTATGCCAAAAAAAATTGGTAGCAATCATAACAACTACCCCCTGCTTTTGTTAAAGTTCTGTTAATAAACTCTTTACGCTGATGGTATTGTTGTTTTTTCCTTAGGGGTTGGGAGCTATGGCAATGGGTAGGCTTATCGTCTTGACTGGACCAAGTGGGGTAGGCAAGGGAACGCTGTTGCGATCGCTGCGCCAGCGCCATCCAGAGCTTTCTCTTTCTATTTCAGCTACTACCCGGGCACCACGCCCCGGAGAAGTGCACGGTATTGATTATTACTTTGTTACTCGGCCTGCTTTCGAGCGAATGGTCGCCAATGGTGATTTGCTGGAGTGGGCTGAGTTTGCAGGTAATCTGTACGGTACGCCTCGTAGTTTTGTCGAAGAACAAATTGCTCAGGGTAAATGGGTAATTTTGGAAATCGAGACTGAAGGGGCACGGCAAATTCATCGGGTATTTCCCCATGCCCTTAGGATTTTTATCCTGCCGCCGTCCCTGGCTGAGTTGGAGTTTCGCATTCGCCATCGTGGGCAGGATTCAGAAGAGGCGATCGCCCGCCGCTTGCAGCGCGCCCGCGAAGAAATTGCTGCTGCCGACGAATTTGACATTCAAGTTGTAAATGATGACTTTGAAAAGGCGCTAGACCACATTGAGTCAGCAGTCTTTGCGGCAGCAGCCTGCTAGCGGCTGTCATCAATTCCAGCTAGAGTCCTGATAGTAGAAAGGCTACAGCCCCTAGCGTGTTTTTTGAGGCGGGCGCGACAAGGCTGATGCCGTAAGCGTTTCACTGTTAATTGATGACGCGCCCTAGTCACTTACATACCATAGCTAAAATAAATGGCTCACAATCATGACTACGATCGTGAGCCTATTGCCAATTCAGTACTAAATTTAGATTGACTTAGTTGTTACAACGGATGGAACAACAAGTCAGGGAAGAAGCGATTAAATTCAATCAAGATGCCAGCAGTAATGGTCATCCAGATAGCCGCCAAGACAGGAGCCGTTGACAGGTACTTCAAAAAATATTGCATGAGCGGTTCTCCAAGAATCAATAGAAAGGATTAGCGAGGTGAGATGGGGATCTCATTGTCAGCAGCCGTCAGCTTGCCGCTGGTCAGTTCGCCTACAGCCGCCAACGGCCAAGCAAACCCGCTCAACGAGCACTTTACTGCAAGAGGAACGTCAATGATGATTTCCTTAGTCTCAGGAGAATCGCCCTTTTTGATGGCTTGCAGGTAGGAGCGGCCAACCCAGCCAATCCACCCTGCAATGTACAGGAAGATCAAACCGGGAATAACAAATTGATTTTCATAGCCGCGGCCAATATCAGGGATTAGATGGGGCAGGCCATCGTCACCGCAGAGCAGATTTTGGCTAGCGTAAAAGTCAAATCGGTGCTGAGCAGTGGCACTAACAGAGGTCTTGGCGCGCTGAGCAAAGGCAGCAGAATCTCGGCAGGGGACAAGATGAGAGGCTTGGGCAGGTGGAGTGGCAATGAACCCAAACCACAGCGCGGTTATCAGAATCAGAGCAAACAATCGTCGCATGGATTGATTTCCCTTCACTACTAGAGAAAATTGGTGATCTTCAAAAGAGCAGACATTTCGTAAAGGAGAGTTCGCTAGACTGGGCAATATCAAACGCCTAACCTAGTCTCGATTTAGGCTCAAAAGTAGCTCTTTATCTTCAATGAAGTTACCAGCAAATGGCAACCGTTTTGGCAATTGAAACAAGTTGTGACGAAACTGCGGTGGCGATCGTTAACGATCGTCAAGTTTTGAGTAGCGTTGTATCATCCCAAATCGACATCCACCAGGTTTACGGCGGTGTTGTCCCCGAAGTTGCTTCCCGCCGCCATGTCGAAACATTAAACCCAGCTATTGCTCAGGCTCTACAGGCCGCCAACGTGACTTGGGCAGATATTGATGGGATTGCCGCTACCTCTGCCCCCGGGCTAGTGGGTGCTTTGTTAGTAGGCATGACTGCCGCCAAAACTCTGGCGTTGGTTCACACCAAGCCATTTTTGGGTGTTCATCACCTAGAAGGTCACCTCTACGCCTCCTACCTGAGCCAGCCTGACTTGGAGCCGCCTTTCCTCTGCTTGCTGGTCTCTGGGGGGCATACCAGCCTGATTTATGTCAAAGCCTGCGGTGTATACGAAAGTTTGGGACAGACACGGGATGACGCTGCTGGAGAGGCATTTGACAAGGTGGCACGGTTGCTAAAGCTGGGCTACCCTGGTGGGCCTGCTATCGATCGCTTAGCACAACAAGGCAATCCCAAAGCCTTTTCTCTCCCCGAAGGACAAGTGTCGCTACCTGAGGGTGGCTTTCATCCCTACGATTCCAGTTTTAGTGGTTTAAAAACAGCAATGCTGCGGTTGGTGCAACGGTTGCAACAGGAGCAAACCGAACTGCCGATCGCCGATTTGGCAGCCAGTTTCCAGGAAACTGTGGCACGGGCACTGACGAAGCGTACGATCGCTTGCGCCCAAGACTATGGATTGACAACGATTGCGATCGGTGGGGGTGTTGCGGCCAACAGCAGGCTACGACAGCACCTGCAGGCTGCGGCAGCCAACTACGGATTGCGGGTTTTGCTACCCCCCATGACTTACTGTACCGACAATGCCGCTATGATTGCCTGCGCCGCCGCAGACCATCTCAATCACGGACATCGTTCTTCTCTCAACCTATCGGCACAGTCTCGGCTGCCAATCGGTCAGGTTATGCAACTCTATACTTAACCTGGCAGCTTGCTTAGCTAGCATTAGAGGTTTCTAGTGCATCGTACTGACTCACAATGGACTTGATCTGCTCAGCGAGGCGATCGGTCTGCTCCAACATCGCCAAATGCCCGCACTCGGGTAACTCTACCACGTTGTTACTGGCCTCCTGAAATAGCCAATGGAAACTGGCTAGGTAGTGGACATACTGAGGTTCCATGAGGCGATCGCGATCGCCCGCAATAAAATAAACCGGCTGCTGCAACCGAGAAACAATTTGCGGCAACTGATGCACCTCAGACTCTGTCGTCGATTCCAACAAACTGCCCAATGCAGCATCAGAGTCTGCCGACATCAAATCAGCCAACCGTCGCCAGCCCCATTGCCAAGACAATGGCTGGGTCACATTTGCCCACATAAACGGCACCCCCAGCAACGGCACATATCGCAGCCAGGGCGCACGCCACTTCACAAGCTGGCGGCCAGCCGCACGAAACCGCTCAAATTCCTCCTTCATGTAAATGCCTCCCCCAGCATTGACACAAATCACCCCTTTTACTTGAGTAGGCCACTGATCCGCCGCCCACAACGCAATGCTGCCGCCCAAAGAATGCCCCACCAGCCACACCTGAGATAGATTAAGCTCTGCCAACAGTTGACCTAAATCTTGGGCATAGGTTACTAAGCTGTAGCCAGATAGCTCAGTGCCCCTGTGTTGGGAAGGCCGAGACTCTCCAAACCCACGCAAATCGTAGGTCAAGCATTGCCAATAGGGAAACAGCCGTTCTACAAGAGGCTGCCAATAAGAACGACTTAGGAGCCAGCCGTGAACAAAGACTAGAGTAGTACGCGACTGGACAGCAGGGGTCAAATTATAGGCGTGAGGGACGCCCAGAACATCTATAGTCGGCATACCCTTATTCTAGTCCGCTGTGGGTAGCCTTTGATGACCCAAAATGCTCACTACTAGCTGCTTTGCAGCAGAAGCATACTGAGGCTCAAAACTGTCGTCCCAGCAACCGCTGTTTCACGCCCTCAGCTATTTTCTGACCTAGATACTCTGGGATTAAATTCTCGTTAGGGCCTAGTAGATACAAAATCAAACGTGTTCGACCTCGCCACACCAGTAAGTTGGCATTGACGACCAACAGATCTTCTTGCCAGATAGCATACATCACTTTGTAGAATAACCCTGGCTGGTTGTCTGCTTCGATCAGCAGCGCAGGCAAGTGAAACACTGGATCCACATAGAACTCTGTTTCAACCTGCTCCAGACCGGCATCGAGGTTAAATTCAACAGCTAGCATTTCTTCAACCTCAAAGCGTCCAGCTAGGGCTTCCCGCACAGCACGACAGACGTTTTCAGCCGTCTTATCCGTCAGAGCCTTGCCACTGCGGGACACAATCAGCTTGATAAATACCAGCATGGGTGGATAGATTTGCCCGTACAGGCTAAGGCTATGGATGGTGAGCCCGTAGGCCGCCAATACCCCAAAGATGTCGCTAAGCAAGAAGGACTGGTTGCGATAGGCAAAGTGAAGTGCACTCTTGCTGCCCTCTGGTTTAAGCTCAATCACTGCTTGGCGAGTTTTGTAGAGATGGTAGGCTAATCGCAGATTCTGGAGCTGGATTTCACTGCTGACAAATTGCTCATAGAACTGTGGAAACGCACGATTAAAGCGTTTTAGAAGTTCTATCGTTGTTGGTTTTAAGCCCAATGCCATAGAGTCGTACTGTTTGGGTTATGCGACCGCTGGAGAAAAGCAGCTACCTACTTGAGGTACTTAAGGGGTTAAAGCGTCAAGTCTAATCTAATTTCTGAGATAGGTTGTCATGTAGTCGTGATTTGTGATGCAAATTGACTAAGGTATCAATAGGGATTATCGGAAAACAGTCGTAGAAGGGCACGGACGATATACTACTATCTATCACGGTTTAGTTTTTCTACTTTAGTTTCGCCTACATGGGTTTTTGGAAAAGCCTGTTTAGCAGTTCAGATGCATCTCTGGCTGCCAAGCCATCGCCATCGGAGGGAGACGTGATTGAGGGGGCGAGCGATCGCGGCTCTCGAATCCTATTTAGCGTCGATCGAGACATCGATCTGTACGAACTGGAAGAGCTTTGCGACGCAGTTGGTTGGTCTCGTCGTCCGCTCCGAAAGGTCAAGAAGGCTATTCAGCATAGCTTTCTAGTTGTTTCGATGTGGGAGCAACAAGGCAACCGTCGCCGATTGATTGGGTTTTCTCGTGCGACTTCTGACCATGCCTTTAACGCTACTATTTGGGATGTGGTTGTCCATCCTGATTTTCAGGGGCAGGGCTTGGGCAAAGCGTTGATGAAGTTCATCATTAAGAAGCTGCGCAGCGAGGATATAAGCAACATTACCCTATTCGCGGATCCTCATGTTGTTGACTTTTACCGAAATCTCGGCTTTATGTCGGATCCTGAAGGTATTAAGGGAATGTTTTGGTATCCCGACTAAGCCAGGTTGAATCATTTGCTTTAGTCTGGCGTTGGTTGAATCATTTGCTTTAGTCTGGCGTTGTTTGTCTAACGGTGAACATACCACTTGCCTGTCAAAAGCAAGCTATACTGGCTATGGTGATTTTTGCGGGATGTAGCGCAGCTTGGTAGCGCGCCTGCTTTGGGAGCAGGATGCCGCAGGTTCAAATCCTGTCATCCCGATTGATGTTTCTTAGATGTATCGGTTTGAATCTCTAATACATTTTGAGTTTGCCTGCATAGGCATTAAGGTGTGGCTATGCTTTGATTAGGATGCCGACAAAGGCAACAGCACCAATTAGAATCCCTCAAAACCGGGAGAGGATTGGAACAATTTCTTCTGAACACTAGCACTAGAATGATGGGTGGCGTGTTCATACCCAGAGCACTCAACCCTTTTTTAGAGAATCACTATGCTCAGAGCCGGAATTGTTGGTCTGCCCAATGTGGGTAAATCTACTTTGTTCAATGCGTTGGTCGCTAACGCTAAAGCCCAGGCTGCCAATTTTCCTTTTTGTACGATCGAGCCTAACGTGGGTGTCGTTGCTGTGCCCGATGAGCGCTTGCATGTGCTAGCCAAAATCTCCAGTTCTGCCGAGATCGTGCCAACCCGGGTAGAATTTGTGGATATTGCTGGGTTGGTCAAAGGAGCCAGCAAAGGTGAGGGTTTGGGCAATCAGTTTTTGGCCAACATTCGTGAAGTCGATGCGATCGTCCAGGTTGTCCGCTGCTTTGATGACGAAGACATTATTCATGTGGCTGGCTCTGTTGACCCTGTGCGGGACATTGAGGTCATTAACCTGGAATTGGCGCTGGCAGACCTTTCTCAGGTAGAAAAACGGCTCGATCGCGCCCGCAAACAAGTGCGCGGCAACAAAGAAGCTCAAATCGAAGTAGAGGCTCTGGAAAAACTGCTGCCCGCCCTCAACGACGGGCAACCTGCCCGCAGCGTTAGCCTTTCTGATGAAGAAGAATTAGCTGTCAAACCTCTTGGCTTGCTCACTCGCAAACCCATCATCTACGCCGCCAACGTTGCCGAAGACGACCTCGCTACTGGCAATGATTGGGTAAAACAAGTGCAGGAACTGGCAACTAAGGAATCTGCTCAGGTGGTGATTGTCTCTGCTCAGGTAGAATCAGAACTGGTGGAACTACCCGAAGAAGAACGCGCCGACTTTTTGGAATCTCTGGGAGTAAGCGAAGGCGGGCTAAAGTCCCTGATTCAGGCTACCTACGATTTACTAGGATTGCGCACCTACTTTACCACAGGGCCTAAAGAAACCCGTGCCTGGACTATTCAGGCAGGAATGCTAGCCCCCCAAGCCGCGGGTGTAATCCATACCGACTTTGAGCGGGGTTTCATCCGTGCTGAAACAATTACCTATAACGACCTGGTTACGAGTGGTTCCATGACCGCCGCTAAGGAAAAAGGACTGGTTCGCAGCGAAGGTAAAGAATATATTGTGCAAGAGGGCGATGTGCTGTTGTTCCGCTTCAACGTTTAAGCTACACTGCTGCCCATATAAAGTTCTGTCGGTTCTAAATACCCTAGTTTAGCCTGCGTGTTGATAGAATCAAAGAATTTTGCTGACTAGGTTAATCTCGATCGGGATAAACTTTTTTCAAGATTTTCTTCTTAAACATTTGTAAACTGGTACCAGGCATTTAACCGTGCCCGCATCTGAGGAGTCGTTATGAAGCAACTGGTACGTGTAGAGCGCGTGTGTCTTGTTGGTCACATACTAGCGCTGATGTTTGGTTTGGCTGGGCTGCTACTGGTGCTGCCCAATCCACATTTTATTGCTGCTTTGCCGTCCTTTGGCCAAGCTCTGTTTGGCTGGTCGATGGCTGGTGGGGGTGTGGTTTACATTTTGCTAGGAGCGATCGCTGTGGCTATCTATGCCTACCGCACTGTCGGCACCCGCAACTGGCTGGGCTTTATGTTGCCTGCGGTGGGGCTATCCCTCTGTAGCGAACTGCTAGGCACTAGCACTGGCTTCCCCTTTGGGCACTATGGCTACCTCAATGGTTTAGGCTACAAGATTGCTGGGCTGGTACCCTTTACAATTCCCCTTTCTTGGTTTTACGTAGGCTTCTCTACTTACCTGCTGGCACGTGCTGCCTTGGATATCCGTGCTATTCCAACCTGGGCAAAATCGTTAGGAGCGATCGCTCTGGGATCTCTTTTGCTAACCGCTTGGGACTTTGTGCTTGACCCGGCTATGAGCCAGGCGCGTTATCCGTTCTGGGAATTTCAGGATGTGGGTGAATTCTTTGGTATGCCCTATCGCAACCTGACAGGATGGCTGGGCACTGGGGTTGTGTTTATGGCAGCAGCCTCACTGATTTGGCGGAGTCCGGTTGTGCCCCTCCAGCGATCGCAACTGACTGTCCCTCTGGTAATTTATTTGGTCAACTTTATCTTTGGTGCCATGATTACTATTACCCAACTCGATGCCCGCTTTCTAATTCCTGTAGGGATTGGCATTGTGGTTGGAGTGATACCGGCGATCGCCCTATGGTGGAATGCTAAATCTGCTATTCCTGTAGTTCCTACCCTAGAAACAATTCCTGGTGCGGTAAGCGAACCCGCTGATTCCTCTCGCTTGGCTGCTTAGGTTGGCATGATTGAATTTTGGTTGAATGCATTGGCCTGGGTACTGTTACTGGTGCAGCTTCCAACTTTGGCAATTTTGCTAGCCCGGTTGCTACCAGGTGCACTGCGTCGTTCTCCTTTGCAACCTTGCGCTTCCGTTCCAGCCAATTTGGGCAGCGTTAGTGTGATTGTCCCCACCTTAAACGAAGCCTCCCGGATTTCTCCTTGCCTGAAGGGGTTATCGCAGCAGAGCTATGAGGTGCGTGAAATTATTGTTGTAGACAGCTATTCCCAAGATGGCACTCCAGACCTTGTCAAAGCAGCGGCTGAGCGCGATCCTCGCTTTCGTTTGATTAATGACAGCCCACTTCCTGGCGATTGGGTAGGACGCCCGTGGGCATTGCATAGCGGCTACTTGGCTAGTTCTGAGCAAAGTCAGTGGATTTTGGGGATTGATGCTGACACTCAGCCGCAGCCCAGTTTGGTGTCTAGTCTGTTGGCCGTCAGCGAAGAGTATGACCTAATTACGCTCTCACCCCGGTTTATCCTGAAACATCCAGGAGAATGGTGGTTGCAACCTGCCTTGCTGATGACATTGCTCTATCGTTTTGGGGCATCGGGCGATCGCACAGCTTTACCAGAGCGTGTCATGGCCAACGGTCAGTGTTTTTTTTGTCGGCGATCGGTGCTGCAATCGGTCAATGGCTACACGAGTGCCCGCAGTTCGTTTTGCGATGACGTGACGCTGGCTCGTCATATTGCTACCCACGGGTTTCGGGTTGGCTTTTTGGATGGATCTCAGGTGTTTAAAGTGCGCATGTACGATAGCATGGCTGAAACCTGGAAAGAATGGGGGCGATCGCTGGATCTGAAGGACGCTTCCACGCCATCGCAAGTGTGGGGAGACTGGCTATTTTTAGTATTAGTACAGGGGCTGCCATTGTTGCTGACATTGGCATTGTTGCCGATCGTCGCCAGTGGACAGACTAGCCTGACGCTATGGAGCGTCTTTGCGCTCAATTTGGGTTTGGTGTTGACGCGGCTAGGGCTAAATGCTGCTGTACTCAACTCCTACGATTTCTCCCAATCTGCCTATGGCTGGCTATTCTGGCTTTCTCCTTTAGCAGATCCTGTGGCAGTAGTACGCATTTTGCTATCTTCCCTACGCACACCCAAACAGTGGCGTGGCCGCAGCTATGGAGCTTAATTTTGACTGGCGTTTCCTGTAATGGCACAGGAGATACTCCCTGCAGGAAAGGGGATTGCAGCCTGTCTATCTAAAAACTGCCATTTTGCTGCAATGGCTATGCCTCAAACACAGGTGGCCACAGATCAGAAACCTGCACCTGCCAACCGGGCAGCAGATCAGGTAGCGTTAAAACTTCCCCATCTGTTAGCCTAACTGGCGCTTGATCCGATCGCCGAATCTCTAACCATCGCTGTCCTGGATGAATTAAAATCCCAACTTGAGTTCCTTGTTCTAAAAAGCGATCGATTTTGGTTTGCAGTCCTACCAGGCTGTCGGAGGGCGACTTCACCTCCACGATCAAATCTGGTGCAAGTTCAGCAAATCCTTGTGGGCTACGCCGCAACCGTTCCGCCCGTACAAACGACACATCTGGTGCACGAGTATCTGAATTTGGCAAAACAAACCCCGCCCCTGCCCCAGTCACTCGTCCAAGCTGTCGCGGTTTTGTCCAATTACTTAGCTGCCGACCAAACTCGAGCGCAACTTCATCCGATTCATAGCCGGACGGACTCATGACCACAATTTCTCCATCGACCAGTTCAATCCGATAATCGCTGCCCAGCTTAGCCTGCACTTGCTCCAAATCCGTCACGGTTAAGCTCATCATGACCTCTTGAGACGAGACGAACACTCTTGGTTGCACCAAATTCACTTCACTATTGTATTTCCTGTTAGATACTGAAGCGGCGTGATGCCGAACCGCTCAAGGCTGCTGCAAAGTGTCCCAAGTGCTGATAGCCCACGGATTTGCCACTTCTGCTACTGTGTGTAGACGGCAGGGCAACGGCACAGGAGATACTCCCTATGACAATCGGCATTTGGATTCTGGGCGATCAACTCTCGGTAAACCAGGCTGCGCTAAAACAGGTAGCGGACGATCGCGCTCAAGCATCCGTCATCTTAATTGAGTCATTGCAGCACGTCCAAGTTCGCCCCTACCATCGGCAAAAGCTGGTATTGGTGTGGTCGGCCATGCGCCACTTTGCCGCAGAACTGCAACAAGCTGGCTGGGATGTGACCTACGTGGCTCAGGCAGAAGAATTTCAGTCGCCTCTGCATGCCTGGATTTGCGACAAGGGTATTACTGAACTGCGGCTGATGGAACCCCACGATCGCCCCTTTGCCCACCTGCTAACAACCCTCACGCTGCCCTGTCCCCTAATCCTGATACCCAACAACCACTTCCTCTGGAGTATTGATGAGTTTCATGCCTGGGCCAAGCCTCGCAAGCGCTTACTGATGGAGGATTTTTATCGAGAAGCACGGCGGCGATCGGGCATTTTGATGGCTGATGACCAGCCTGTGGGCGATCGCTGGAACTTTGACCAAGAAAATCGCAAGCCTCCCAAAGGCAAACTAAATCCCCCCAAACCGCTCTGGTTCACACCGGATGACATGACCCAACAGGTGATTAGCCAGGTCAAAGCTTTAACCTTTCCGCTCTACGGACAGGTAGAACCCTTTGGTTGGGCAGTCACTCGCCAACAGGCGCTGCAAGTCCTCGACCATTTTCTGCAAACTCGGCTGGATGGGTTTGGCCCCTATCAAGATGCAATGGTGACTGGCGAAGAAACCATGTGGCACAGCCTCATTTCGCCCTACCTCAACCTGGGTTTACTACAGCCTTTGGAAGTCGTAGAAGCCGTTGAAGCGGCTTTTGTCACCCACAAGCTCAGCCTCAACAGCGTCGAAGGGTTTATTCGGCAGGTAATGGGCTGGCGCGAGTACATGTGGGGTTTGTATCGCTACCTGGGGGATGATTATCCCCAGCGCAATTGGTTTCAGCATACTCAGCCCTTGCCAGAGTTTTTCTGGGACGCCAGCCAAACCGACATGAACTGCTTGCACCAAACCCTTAAGCAAACAGAGCGTACTGGCTACGCCCACCATATCCAGCGGTTGATGGTGCTGAGCAACTTTGCCTTAATTGCGGGATTATCGCCCCAAGCGGTAGAAAACTGGTTTCATGCAGCATTCATTGATGCCTATGACTGGGTAATGCAGACAAACGTGCTGGGCATGGGGTTGTTTGCCGATGGCGGTATGCTGGCCTCTAAGCCTTACGCCGCGTCGGCCAACTACATTGGCAAAATGAGCGATTACTGCCGCAACTGCACCTATGATGCCAAAGCCCGCACCGGTTCCAATCCTTGCCCGTTCAACTTTTTCTACTGGGATTTTCTCGATCGCCACCGCACCCAGCTTAAATCTCAGGGACGCATTAACCTGATTCTTGGCAACTTGGACAAAATGCCTGCTGAAGAACTGCAAGCAATTCGGCAACAGGCCACAGATTGGCGCGATCGCCACTAATTCAAAGCCATTTTTGCCAGCTTATCCAGCGCAGAATCCTCACCCAACCCAACTCACCACCACTGCACACGAGCGAACGCAGCCATTGACCTCCCATCCCCCTCCTTCAAAGCCACTGCCTATCGTTGCATCGGCTGCCATGCCCCCGACAGAATAAACGGAGCCCAGTAGTATGGGTGGCCATAATTCGGATGCTGGAGCAACGCCCGTTGGGTCTGGAGCAGCGCATCACTGCGACCGACTCCACCCAAGAGGCGATCGTAATAATCCACCATCAAATTTTTCGTACCCTCGTCGCTGACCGCCCACAAACTCACCAACTGGGTTTGTACCCCCGCCAACGCAAACGCCCGCCGCAAGCCATACACGCCTTCACCGTTGGCTACATTTCCCAGTCCTGTCTCACACGCCGACAGCACCACCAACTGCGTCCCTCGCAAACTCAAATTAGCGGCTTCTAGTGCCGTCACCACTCCATCTTCCCCGCTACTTTGCAGCATATTTGCCCCTGCCAGCGCTAAGCCCGATCGCAGCAGTGGATTTTCACCTCGTCTAGGTGCAACGCCTGCCCCTGTTGTGTCAAGTGTGTTAGGCTCCGCCGCTGGTTGGTCTGGCAGAAAGAAGCCGTGGGTGGCGATGTGCAGGATGCTGGGAGACTGCATCTGCTTGAGGGCATTTTCGGTGGCATTGGAGCCGGTGAGCAGCGTTACACCCGCCAGTTTAGGGG
>Ga0224722_1000944_pt1 | contig 16460 bp, 12 predicted proteins | sample Balambano_FR1_Me_FD_161646 | JGI IMG/M metagenome (GOLD analysis project Ga0224722, IMG submission 161646) | Freshwater sediment microbial communities from Lake Towuti, South Sulawesi, Indonesia - Balambano_FR1_MetaG | ecosystem: Environmental > Aquatic > Freshwater > Lake > Sediment | place... | reverse complement strand
ATCGTCTATTTTCATCACATTTCCAAATACGGTCATGTCACAGACAAGTTCGGGATCCACTGGCAACTCAATTTAGATAGTGGAGAAATGAACAGTTATTAGGGGAGTAATAGAAGGATATAGACGAATCTAGTCTATATCCTTCACTATTTATGAAAAGATTTTTTGTTCAAGTGTCACATGATGGATCTACTAAAAAACGGTCTGTTGCAATTCCGACACCATCTATCTCTTGCAAAAGAGCATCCATGTCCGCACGGATAGCGATTACCTCACTACTTTCACCCTTAATTTCAGCAATCAATCCATGATGCCCCAGAAAGGTTTGGACATCAAATCCAGCCCTTTCTAGCTTTTGTCTTACATACAAAGAGGTTTTTCCTTCCATCCAGCTTGGCTCGGCAAGCTCATAAAGTTCTTTATACCCAATCAGTATTCAAGTAAAAGAAAAAGGATTCTCCGTTACCCTCAAGAGCAGCGTGAAGAACCCCTTTTCTGTATATGCATATGAACACTATTCAATAAGAAGAAACACGTCTTCTCCTTCAATTACCGTAGAATAGGTTTTGACGCAGCCTGTGTCTGGTGCTTGAACCAAACCATCCTCTAAGCAGATCTTCCAATCATGCATCGGGCAGAAAACCGAATCACCACTGACAATACCTTCACTTAATACGCCACCTTTATGAGGACAACGGTTTTCAATCGCACGAACCGTTCCGTTGGAAAGCTTAAATACGGCAATCTCGATGTTTCCAACATGAAACGTTTTCCCTAAGCGCTCTGGCAGCTCTTGAAGGGAGCCAATTAATACCTTACTGATGTTTTTATTAACCATTCGAAAATCTCCTCCTTTTAACGTGTATTACGACGTGACTACTGTTTCAAACAGTTCTTTTTTCAGCTTTTTGTCCTCAATAATAGCCTTCCAAGGATCCTCGATTACAGATAAGGCTTTATCCATGCGAGCATTTAGTTCCTTACGTTTTTCTTTATCATCTAATACCTCTCGGATATGGTCCAAACCAACGCGGTCCACCCAAGCAGATGTTCTCTCTAAATAGTTCGCTGTTTCCCGGTAATATTGAAGGTAAGCAGAAGTAATTTCGATAACCTCTTCCTCTGTCTTTACCTTGTAAAGAAGATCACCACCACGCACATGGGTACCACCATTTCCACCAATATAAAGTTCCCAGCCACCGTCAATGCCGATGTATCCAATATCCTTAAAGCCAGATTCCGCACAGCTTCTTGGACAAGCTGAGACAGCCATTTTCACCTTATGTGGTGTTTGAAGACCTTCATATTTCTTTTCTAACTGAATTCCAAGCCCCATCGAGTCTTGTGTACCGAAACGACAGAATTGTTCTCCTACACATGTTTTAACAGTACGAAGTGATTTTCCGTAAGCAAATCCTGAAGGCATATCGAGATCCTCCCACACATTTGGAAGATCATCCTTCTTTACCCCAAACAAGTCGATTCGTTGTCCCCCAGTCACCTTTACTAATGGTATCTCATACTTATCAACCACATCAGCAATTCGTCTTAAATCATTCGCATTGGTTACTCCACCGTACATTCTAGGCACGACTGAATAGGTTCCATCCTTTTGAATATTTGCGTGCATACGTTCATTAACGAATCTTGATTCCTTCTCATCTTCATATCCAGTTGGATTGACCATACCTAAATAATAGTTAAGAGCTGGACGACATTTCGAGCAGCCTTCTGCCGTTTTCCAATCTAGTACAAACATGACTTCTTTCACATGAGATAACCCTTTTGCTTTGATTTCTTCTACTACCTCATCACGAGAAAGAGTGGTACATCCGCAAATTGCTTCCTTTTGCTGTTTGCTATCAAAGGATGAACCTAATGTGAGCTGTAGAACCTCTGCAACGAGTGGTTTACAGCCACCACATGAACGGGAAGCGCTGGTACATGCCTTGATTTCATCAACAGATGAGCAGCCTTGTGTTTGAATAGCAGAAACGATCGCTCCTTTTGAGACTCCATTACATCCACAAATGATTTCATCATCACTCATCGATGCTACTAGACTAGCACCTGCTTCTTGGCCAGTTGGCTGCAGCAAGGAAACCTTCATTGTGTCTGAAATGTCAGCCTGCTTTTGAATCATAGAAACCAAACGATTTCCATCGCTACTATCTCCGAAAAGAACCGCACCAACAATTTGATTTCCACGAAGAACGAGCTTCTTATAATAGCTGTCTTGCTCATCAAAAACTTTAACTGCCTTTTTATCGTCACCTTCCGTAAAATCACCTGCAGAGAACACTTCAACTCCTGAAACCTTTAACTGGGTATACAATATAGAACCTTTATATGGCTCAGTCTTTGCACCGCAAACTGTTTTCGCTAACACTTTCCCTTGCTCATAAAGCGGGGCAACAAGTCCGTATGGAATTCCATTGTGTTCTGCACATTCTCCAACAGCATATACGTGTGGAATGTTCGTTTGCATATAATCGTTTACAACAATTCCTCGATTTACCTCTAACCCACTTTCCACTGCTAGTGAAATATTTGGTTTGATACCAACGGCCATAACAACCAGATCCGCTTCAATCTCCGTTCCGTCACTGAAACGTAAACCTTCGACGCGCTCTTCTCCAAAAATCTCCTGTGTTTGTTTTTCTAATAAAAACGTCATTCCCTGCTTTTCTAATTCGGTTTGCAACATTTTTCCTGCCATTGGGTCAAGCTGACGCTCCATTAAATAAGGGGCTAGATGAATGACATTAACCTCCATCCCTAGGTTTAGAAGTCCCCTTGCCGCCTCAAGCCCTAACAATCCTCCGCCGATTACAGCTGCTTTTTTATATTTCTTAGAGGCCTTTAGCATAATTTCTGTGTCCTTAATGTCCCGGAAAGCTGTGACACCTTCCTTATCCGCACCTGGAATGGGTAGAATGAAAGGAACAGAACCGGTTGCCACTATCACTTCATCGTATGGCTCTACTCTCCCCGCATCTGTAACTACTACTTTTTTGTCAGAATCAACCTTAACCACTGTCTCATCTGTATAAAGCTGAATGTCATGCTCTTCATACCAGTTCCAATCATTAAGCGTAATATCAGCGACCTCTGTGTCTCCTTGTAGAACCTTTGAAAGTAGGATTCTATTATAATTCGGATGCGGCTCACTCCCGAAAATCGTAATTTCAAATTGATCCTTTGTATGCTTTAATATTTCTTCTATGGTTCTGACTCCTGCCATACCGTTACCAACAAGAACGAGTTTTTTCTTTGCCAAATTAACGCGCCTCCCCAAGAAAGTTTCTTAAACTGTAACACATGATTTGTGTAAAATTGTTTAACATGTTAGATTACCTCACACGCTTTTTAGTTCGTAAACCGAATTTTCCGAATATTTATAGAGTATTTCACCCAAAATTATCGTCATCCAACCTCCATGGCTGAGCTTATTTTTACCGCACTTAATTTAAATCCAGGCATACGACAGGTTGGATCCAATTCCTTGCCAACAAGGAAATTCACATTTTGTGAATTCGCCCAGTGAAAAGGAACAAACAGCGTGTCTGGACGAATACTGTCCGACACCTTACTACGTACAACAATACTCCCTCTCCTTGATGTGATCTTCACTAGAGTTTCGTCTCGAATTCCATACTTTAAAGCGGTGGTCGGATGAATCTCCACATGCGATTCCACATTTCTTGCTGCTAATGATGCACTTTTACGGGTTTGAACACCTGTTAAATAGTGAGACATCACTCGCCCTGTTGTTAAATAAAGTGGAAACTCTTCACATACCTGATCCTTTGAAACCGGTGCGACATTAGAAACAGAGACCATCTTTGCTTTTCCATCCGAATGAGCGAAAGAACTTTCAAAAAGCCTGATCGTTCCTTTATGATCTAAAGTTGGACAAGGCCATAACAGTCCCTTTTCCTTTCTTAGGCGTTCATATGTCACTCCATAATAATCAGCAATCCCACCTTTACTAGCAATCCGAAGTTCGTTAAAAATATCTTCCGCTGATTCAAACGGAAAATACTTACCCTTCCCAAGCTCCTGAGCAATTTCGCAAAGAATTTGCCAATCGTGCTTTACTTCTTCTGGACAAGGATAACTTGCCTCTCTTAACGTGACTCTCCCCTCCACATTAGTCATCGTTCCTTCATCCTCTAAGTAGGAAGAAGCCGGTAAGATCACATCTGCTAATTGAGCCGTTTCGGATACGAATAAGTCAACCACAACAAGGAAAGAAAGTTTTTGTAAGGCTTCCTCCACAAAATGTGCATTGGGATTAGAGACAATAGGGTTAGAACACATCAAAAGCATCCCGGATATGTCACCGTCATGAATTTTTTCAAACATTTCATATGCAGAAACACCCTTTCTCGGCAGCTCTTCTTCGTTCACTCCCCATACCTTTGCAATATAAGCTCGATGATCTTCGTTTTCTATGAGTCTATACCCAGGAAGTTGGTCGGCCTTTTGCCCATGCTCCCTTGCTCCTTGACCATTTCCCTGACCAGTAATCGCTCCGTACCCACAGCCCGGTTTTCCAATTTTCCCAACCGAAAGTAATATATTTAAGAAATTCCTAACTGCCGCGGAGCCATCTGTGTGTTGCTCTACTCCACGTGCCGTAAAAATCATTCCTGTTTCTTCTTTTGCAAACCGGTGAGCAACCTTACGAATCTGATCAATCGGAACACCGGACAAGGTTTCGATTTCCTCAAAGGTCATCGAGGTTACATTCTCCCTCACTTCTTCGAATCCATTCACTCTTTCGGAGATAAAGTTCTCGTTATAAAGCTGTTCTTCGATAATTACCTTTAAGACTCCATTTGCAAAAGCGGCATCTGTTCCAGGCTTGACCTTAATATGCAAGTCTGCTAATTTCGTTGTTGCCGTTTCACGAGGGTCAATTGCAATAATATAAGCACCGTTTTCCTTTGCCTTTTCAAAATAAGGCATGATGGTCGGTTGGCATTCTGCTATATTGGTTCCTGCAAGAATAATGCAGCGAGAAGAAGAAATTTCACTTATGCTATTTGTAAATCCTCGGTCCATCCCGAAGGTTTGTGTAGCAGCCGAAGCCGCTGATGACATACAAAGCCTCCCATTGTAATCGATGTACCTTGTTTGCAACGCAACACGAGCAAACTTTCCAAGCAAATAAGCTTCTTCGTTCGTGATGGAGGCACTTCCGTACACCGCCATTGCGTCTTTTCCATTCCTTTCTTGAATGGACTGAATATTACTTTTGATGACTGCTAGTGCCTCTTCCCATGTGGCACGAACAAACTCCCCGTTTACCTTTATTAGCGGATACTTTAATCGGTCTTTATGAAAAGTATGTTGGTGGGCATTAATGCCTTTCACACACAATCTTCCCTGAGTAGTTGGATTATCTAATCCAACAGTGGTGTATTTTTTGCGCGTAACGATTGATTGCTCTATGAGCTGCATCTTGCATTGCATGCTGCAAAATGGACACTGTGAGTCGTATGTTTTCTCTGACTCTACATGATTTTGCTTTGTACGAAAGTATTTTAATAGCATTTCAGTCACATCATCACCCTCAATCCTTTGTAAACTTTAGATCCTACTTTAAAATATTGGCACATCTTTAGGGCCCTTCATCATTAAGCAATCCTCTTCTAATCGTTCTAACAACTGCTGACGGAGTTCGAAATCAAATAGTACTTCTCTTACATGCAATAAGCTCACTCGATCCACCCATTCCCATGTTCTTTCCGAGTAATTAGCCGTTTCTCGGTAGTATTGGACTAGCCCAGCAATGAAATGAACCGCCTCTTCTTCTGTTTCAGCAACGGTAAATAATTGACCCGCTTTAACACTTCGCCCGCTGCTTCCACCCACATAAATTTCCCAGCCACGCTTCGTGCCAATAATGCCAATATCCTTTGTTGTCGAACCAGCACCATTATGCAAGCATGCAGAGACACCTATTTTCACCCGGTAAGGAGTGATAAGATACTCAAGTTTCTTTTCTAGAGTTGCTGAAAGCTGAAGAGCGTTTCGTTTATCACATTGACATATATGCTCACCAATACACGTCTTCACATTCTGAACTCTGTTCCCGTATGTGGAACTTAAAGGCATATTTAATTCATTCCACACCTTTGGTAACTCTTCTTTTGTTAGACCCATCAAATGAATTCTTTGCTCACTAGTAATAGCTAACTTTGATACCCCAAATTTGTCTGCGACATTAGCAATTTTTCGTAATTCATGTGGATTCGTCATTCCCCCATACATTTGCGGGACGACAAAATACGTTCCATCCTTTTGCAATGTAGCGTTCATCTTTTCGTTTACAAATAAAGTTTCTTGAACATTTTCATACTCTGGATTGATCATACTTAAGTAATACGTCAAAGCAGGAACACATTTGGAACACCCCTCTTTGTGTTTCCAGTTCAGTGCTTGTATTACTTCGTTAACAGAGGATAAATTTTGGACCTGCATCTCATGCACCACCTCATCCTCTGTTAACCTTGTACAATGACACATCGTAGGTTTCTCAATCTTAATTTCATCAAATTCATCACTATGAATATAAGATAATAGCTCTGAAACAAGCGGTTTACACCCTCCGCAAGAGCCGGATGCCTTTGTACATGCTTTTACGTCGTCTATCGTAGAACAACCATGGTTTTGAACAGCTTCAATAATTGCCCCTTTAGAAACTCCATTACAATTACAGATCAATTCTGTTACTGCCATGGAGGAAACTGTTGTTCCCGAACCACTTGCTTGAAAAATTGTCACTTTTTCAATTTCAGATACATCTTGCTTTTTCAGTATCATATTTTGTAATTTCGTACGGTCACTCGTATCCCCAAAGAGAACCGCTCCAATTAATTTATCTTCTTGGAATACAAGCCTTTTATAAGTACCTTCCACTTCATCGTGTATTTTTATTGACCTAGTTGCAGAGTCTTCTTGGAAAGCCCCGATAGAAAACACATCTACACCCGAAATTTTTAATTGAGTGGCTAACACAGTACCCTCATAACTTTGTCCATCTACACCACAAATTCTTTTTGCTAAGACAACAGCCTGTTCATAAAGTGGTTTCACAAGACCATATACCATACCTCGATGTTCCACACATTCTCCTACAGCAAAAATATTGGGAATACTCGTCTCCAGAAAGTCATTAACGACAATCGCCCGATTCACTGTTAATCCACTTTCTTTTGCCAATTGAGCATTGGGCCTTACACCGACAGCCATTACCAGCAGGTCGGCTTCAACTGAGGTGCCATCCGTAAAACGAAGCCCTTCTATGCGTTGATCACCAAAAATCTCTTCGGTCTGTTTTTCTAACAAAAACTTCATCCCTTGCTTTTCAAGTTCTGCCTGAAGCATCTTTGCTGCCGTTTCATCAAGTTGTCTTTCCATTAAGAAACTACTAATATGAACAACATGCACCTCCATTCCGAGGTGTAATAGTCCCCTTGCAGCTTCTAACCCTAATAATCCACCACCAATGACGACTGCCTTTTTATGATTCCTTGCCGTTTCTTGCATCTGTTGACAATCCTCAATTGTCCGAAAAGAAATGACACCTTCTTTCTCCACCCCAGGCAAGGGAAGTACAAAAGGAACGGAACCCGTTGCCAATATCAATCGGTCATAGTACAAGCTGCGGCCTTTATCTGTCATCACTATTTGGCTTTTATGATCAATGGCAACAACAGTTTCTCCTGTAAAAAGTTGTATCTGATGCTGCTCATACCAATTAAAATCATTAATGGTTATTTCTTCAAGCTTTGTGGTTCCTTGAAGTACGGAAGACAGAAGGATTCGGTTATAGTTTGGGTGTGGTTCGCTCCCAACTACCGTAATCTCAAACATTTCAGAATCAGTTTTAAGAATTTCCTCTAGACACCGAACTCCAGCCATACCATTACCGACCATAACTAACTTTTGCTTTTTCATGTTATAACCTCCAACAAACAGTAGATGGATGCTCAAATTAAATTTCGTTTTATTATTTCATACATCTACAGAAATGAAATTCAACCTGTTACATTTTCTAACACGATATGTACTATTTGGGTGTTATTTACTATAAAAACCCCTTTAACAGGCAGTATTTTTATGCAAACCTACGTTATACTTATTTTTCGTATTACGAAGTAAAATCAATGATTAACCGATTTTATCTTGATTTTGCAATGCGCTTACAAGTATAAAAATTCAACGTGTTTGAAAATTCCAATAAATTTCTGTGTTAGATTAGCTAACACCTTTTGAGACAAAGCAAGATCATCCATACTATTCTTTAACAAGACAAAGCTGATAAAAACTCTGACATTAATTAAGGGGGATTTGCGATGACAAATAAGATAGGTTTTTTTTCATTCTTCTATGTATTAGGTAAGATTTTATTTTCTCGAAAAAATTATATTGGCTGGTAACACATTTGAAGTACCACATCTATTAAAAGGAGAGAGTAACTATGAAGTTAGCAAATTTAAGAAAAAGTGGACATGCACCATCGCTATTTGCTTCATTTCTGTATTTTGATGTCAGTTTCATGATTTGGGTAATACTTGGGGCACTTGGGGTTTATATCACCAAGGACTTTGGTCTATCCCCTTCTCAAAAGGGATTAATCGTAGCGATCCCTATTCTCGGTGGGTCTTTCTTCCGTCTCGTTCTTGGTGTTTTAACGGATCGAATTGGTCCAAAGAAAACATCGATCATTGGTATGGTTGTGACAATGGTTCCACTTATATGGGGTTGGCTGTTTGGAACGACACTAACAGAGCTTTATTTTATCGGTATACTATTAGGAGTGGCTGGAGCTAGCTTTGCAGCAGCCTTACCAATGGCAAGTCGTTGGTACCCACCCCATTTACAAGGCTTAGCAATGGGGATTGCTGGTGCTGGAAATAGCGGGACTTTATTTGCAACCTTATTTGGTCCCCGCCTTGCTGAACAAATTGGCTGGCATAATGTACTAGGGGTTGCCCTTATTCCTCTAGCTATTGTGTTTATCATCTTTATTCTTATCGCAAAAGATGCTCCTTCACAACCAGCACCAAAACCACTTAAAGAATACTTTAATGTTTTTAAACAAAAAGATGCCCTTTACTTCTGTTTATTGTACAGCGTTACCTTCGGTGGATTTGTTGGACTATCTAGCTTTTTAAGTATCTTTTTCGTTGATCAATACGAGCTTTCAAGAGTAAGAGCCGGAGACTTTGTTACCCTTTGCGTAGCAGCCGGTAGCTTCTTTCGCCCAGTCGGAGGATTTATCGCAGATAAGATTGGAGGCGTTCGTCTATTAACCTTCTTATTTATCGGTGTTGCTTTAACCATGCTGGGAGTTAGTCAACTACCTTCCATCGCTTTTGTTACCTTATTATTATTTGTCGGTATGATGTGTTTAGGAATGGGGAATGGAGCGGTATTCCAACTTGTACCACAACGATTCCAAGAAGAAATTGGAATGGTTACAGGAATTGTTGGAGCAGCTGGTGGTGTAGGAGGTTTCTTTATTCCAAATATCCTTGGAACGTTAAGAGAAATCACAGGCACGTATGCAACTGGATTCCTCGTGTATGCAGGAATTGGAGTATTAGCTTTACTCGTTTTAATTATTGCACAGATGTCTTGGAAAAAGACTTGGGCTCCAAAAGAAACTTCTGCAAAAGCTTAATAGGTAAAAAAGCTCTGGCTTGCATTTCTATTGCAGGCCAGAGCTTTTTTATTGCCAATTTTCTATTCTTTTATTACTTTAGTATTCGAAATTCTCAGACTAATTATATACATTTCTCTGTTAAATGTTATATAATATTATATAATGATTTATACTTTGAGAGGAGTTCTCCTATGAAGTTAAACAGCGCTAGTTCTCGACCATTATACGAACAATTATTTAACACTATAAAAGAAGCAATTGACCAGAACACCTATCGACCAGGTCAGCAAATTCCTAATGAAGCGGAGCTTTGTGATATTTATGGTGTGAGTAGAATTACTGTTAGAAGAGCCATTCAAGATTTAGTTGATGAAGGATTGTTGGAAAGAAAACAAGGAAAAGGTACGTTTGTTGCTAGGAAAAAGGTTGCTCGTGAATTAGTAACCATCGAGGGCTTTTCGGATTTCAGCAAACAGCTCGGAAAAAAGACAGCCAAGAAAGTTCTTCTTTGTGAGGAAATTAAAGCGTCAAAGAAAATAGCTGAAGATCTTCAAATAGAGGTTGGTGCCCCAGTGCTTAAACTTCTAAGATTGATGTATCTTGATGAAGAGCCATTTATGCTTGATTTAACCCATTATCCGATAGAGCGCTTTCCTAAAATACCCGAGCATATATTTGATTACGAATCCACCTATGATGTTCTGAGTAATATTTACCACGTGGATATGAAGGACATTACCACAAAAAAAACGATCACTGGAATTCCCGCCTCTTCTATAGAAGCTGGGCATCTTAATTGTGAAATTGGCGAAACATTATTTAATATAGACAAAATCGTGTACGACAGTAATAAAGTACCTATTCATCTTTCTACATTTAAAAATTTAACTACAGTTATCGCCTTTACGATTACGACATAAAAGGGACTCGGCTATAAGCCAGTCCCTACTCTTTATTTTACTAATTGCTTTCCATTGCCGAATGCACCATTCACTTCACAAGTACGTGCCGCTCGTAATGCAGCTAGTTGAAGTGACTGCTTGATTGTATGGTGGTTCAAATAACTAGTTAAGAACCCAGCTATGAATGAGTCACCTGCACCTAGCGTGTCTATTACCTCTGCTTCTTCTATTCCCTGTATATAACTTTGTGTCCGATCCGACATGATCACTCCCTTAGACCCTCGGGTTACAATCACATAATGCGTGCCATATCCATGAATTTTGTTAATTAATTCCTCGATTTGCTTGTCGCCAAATTCACTACCTGAAATGAATGCAAATGTGATATGTGGACATACCATCTTTAGCAACTCTTCTGTAAAATGATTGGAGAAATCATAGGAAATCGGTAAAAGCTGTTTGATCAGGGGAAGTTGGTCATCCAAACTACTATAAATGCTGGTATGAAGAACATCATAACCTTTCATATATTCATAATCTGATGGATCCAATTTCAATCGTAGCTTCGATTGAATACCACCTTTGTTAGATTTTACGAAAATCCTGTCTCCAGTTGCATCAATATCCACATACGCTTTTCCACTTTCTCCATAAGCCCTTCGGAGATGACTTATATTCACATGATTCGTTTCTAGAGAATCAATAATGTGATCACCCTCCGCATCATTTCCAACAATTCCAATAAAACCTGTTTCTTCTGCTCCGTATTGCTTAGCTAATACGGCAACATTTAACGCATTTCCACCTGGAAACATCTCGTTTCGATCCAAATACACATCCACCACATTATCTCCGATTGCTAGTAGCTTCATTATTATTACATTCCTTTCTATTGGAGTTCTGTTTCTACTAACACTCTCTCTTATCCTTTCAAACTTCCAGAAGCAAGACCACGAACGAAATACTTTTGTAAAAATAAAAACAGAGTAATAATCGGAATGGCAGAGATCATTAATCCAGCTAAAAGAACTCCCCAATTTGTTTGTAATGCATCACGGAATTGCATTAATCCTGCTGGAATAGTTTTTAAACTATCTGAGTCAATAAAGATAAGCGCAAACATGAACTCATTCCATGTAAAGTAAGCAGTGATAATGATCCCCGTGAACAAAATAGGGAGGTTCAGTGGCAAAAAGATTTTTGTAAATACAGACCATGTTGAACATCCATCTAGAAAAGCAGATTCTTCCAACTCTTTTGGAACCTCTAGAAAAGCAGCTCGTATTAGTAGAACAGTAATCGGAATACGGTACGCCACATAGGGAAGAATGAGCGCTAAGTAAGTGTCATGAATACCCAATGCCTGGATAAGTTTATACAAAGGAACTAAGCTTACCTGCGGAGATAGCATCATTCCACCCATACACAATATTAATAGTAGTTTCTTACCTTTAAACTGAAAACGAGTTAAACCGTACGCACCAAGAGCACTAAGGAAAACCGTTAATAAACAAGTGCTTAACGTAACAATGGTACTATTTAAAAAGTACTCCGATATTCCTGTATTCCACGCATGAACATAGTTTGAGACAAGCCAGGTTGTCGGCAATGCCCAACTGTTTGAGAAAATTTCTTCTGTCGTTTTAAAGGAATTAATGACCATCCAAAACAAAGGATAGGCAATGATTAAAAAATAGAAGATTAATATAGTATACAGAGGAATTGCTCCAGCAATCTTTTTCCTCTTATAGGAACGAACTCTAATTGATTGCATAGAATAGTCGGTTGATGTTATTTTATCAGCTTCCATCTATTATTCCTCCTTCCCTGTTTTAAATAACTTCATTTGAATAATGGCAGCTGCCAACGAAAGCAATAATATAATGGTCGCTATGGCTGAAGCATACCCCATCTCATCTCTAAAAAAGGCTGATTTATAAAGCAACGTGCCAAGCACCTCACTAGCATTTCCAGGTCCGCCACTTGTCAAAATATATGGTTCATTAAATACCGTAAATGCACCTGTTAATGTAATTAATGTTGCTACAAAAAGCATTTCTTTTACTTGGGGAACCGTAATATGAAGGAACTTATAGAATTTATTGGCGCCATCAATATCAGCTGCCTCATACAGCTCTTGAGGAATAGACTGAATGGCAACAATGAAAAGCATCATGATATACCCAATACTTTGCCACTGAGATACAGCGATAACGGCGAAAATAGCTGTTTCAGATTCCCCAAGCCATGCCCTTGTCCACTCTTCAAGACCGAGCAAACGGAGAAAACTGTTTAATATCCCAATATCCGGGTTGTACACAAAGCTGAACAATAAAGCAATAACCGTAATGGATATGATTACTGGAAGGAAGAAAGCGGTACGGAAAAAACCACTTAGCAATCTAGTCAGAGGATCCTCTAAAATGGCAGCTAAAATTAACCCACCGAATACTTGACATACAATTGAGATAACTGCGTACCAAATATTATTTTTTAAAGCTATATAAAAAACCTCATCCTGAAACAGAGCAAGGAAATTTTCGAATCCAACAAACACCTTATCTGGGGCAAAAGCAGAAAACTCATAAAAAGCAAATCGGAAATTCTCTACAATGGGATAATAAACGAACAATCCCATTAACAAAATACAAGGGGCAATATATAAATAGGGAGCCATTTTCCTAAGTGTCACTGTTTTCACCTCTTTTTTCTAGGTCCGTTCCGACCCTTTTCTTGTTTTGCTTTATAAAAGAAAGGTAGTTTCGGTCCCCTACACTACCTTTCTCTTTTTAAACTATTACTTCAGTTCTTTCGCTGCTTTTTGTACATCTTTCATTACGCCTTCTGCAGATTTTTTCCCATCTAACATCTGTTGAACACCATTTAAATACGCATCAACAATCTTGATATCTACAGCCGTATCAAACCATAAGTAAGTCTTTTCAGCATTCACGATTAGGTCGATCGCTTCTTGTTGCAGAGCAGAACCATTTTCAGAAGTTGTTGTTTCTTTAACAGCACTGTATTCACTTACCTCTTTTAACTGCTCAATTCCTTTTTCCTTTGAAGTTAAGAATTTAATAAACTCCATAGCTTCTTCAGGATGCTTTGTTTTAGACGAAATCATAATTCCTTCTGGAGCAGCAGTAATTGAGCTTGGGTTTCCTTCTCCACCTTCAACAAATGGAGTATTGAATACACCTAAATCCTCTCCAAGACTTGGTTCTATCAGACCGATTTCAGCTAACTGAAAGTACCCAATCGCTGCTTTTCCGCCATTAAATAGCTCTCTCGCATATTGGTGGTCAACGGAGTTTACTCCTTGATTAAAATATGGCTCTAATTCAATGAATTTTTCCAAGGCTGTTACATAACCAGGATGAGTAAACTCTCCATCTGAATTACTTAGGCTATAGTCTTTTGCAATGACATCTTCCGGAACGATGTACTCATTTAGGGATCCAATATAGTGAGAAATCGTCCATGGCGCCTTACTTCCGAAGGCTATTGGAGTAATTCCTGCATCCTGAATTTTTTTAGATACAGTTAGAAGCTCCTCCCAAGTGGTAGGAATTTCAAGGTTTAAATCATTAAAAATCTTTTTGTTATAGAAGAAGGCTTTTCCATCCGTGGACCAAGGAATCCCATAAACCTTTCCATCCAACGTAAATGGACCAAATTGGGATTCAATAATTTGACCTGACCAATCTTTATCTTCCTCAACATAGCTTGTTAAGTTTAGGGATTGTCCAGCTCTGGCAAAATTGTAAGCAAACTCACCGCTCCAAGAAAAGTAAACATCAGGAGGATTATTTGAACCTAAAACCACACGAATCTTTTCCTTGTACGAGTCATTCAATACCGCTTCGGTTTTTATTTTTATATTCGGATGTAGCTCTTCAAACTCTTTTACTGCTTCTTCAAAGTATTGCTTTTTGGGTTCTGTAGGCCATCTGTGGAAAAAACGAAGTTCAACAGTATCACTGTCTTCTGAAGCTGTTTGACTTGATGAGGAACAAGCTGCTAGCATTGAGAGAATTAATACGGCGATGATACTAAAGATTTTAAACTTTTTCATGAATCTGCCCCCTCAAATTTTTTTTCTATTAATCTAGCAATGTGGGGAAAAGCGAAGGTCTCCCCGCTTTTCCTGTTAGATTTTAGTATTCTACTTTCCACATATATCTTCTTGTTGATAATGGATGATTGCGCTGTTCTGCCAGATTTTCTGCGTATCTTCTTAAGACGTGGTTTAATACTAGTGGAGCAATATATCCCTGCACCTCTTCATCAATTCCAGAAAAGTTAAAATCTTTTGCATCTAAAACGATTAGCTTCTTTCCATAACGTTGTGAGAATTCAAGGGCACGTTCCTCAAGGTATCTAGTTTCATCTAGACCAAGAAGAATAATAAATGGTGTTTCTTCATCAATGATTTCGAATGGCCCATGGAAGTACTCACCTGCATGAATGGCATGAGAATGAACCCACTGCATCTCCATTAAAATACAAATGGCAAAAGAATATGCCACACCGTAGTTCGAACCACTAGCCATGGTGTAGATGATTTTTTCATCCTTATACTGTTTTCCAAATTCTACAGCAGCATCATGATATTTGGAAGCAGCTTTTTCAAAAACAGTTTGCAAGTTTTCTAAGCTTCTCTCAATTGTTGCAAATTTTTCATTATTTTCTATAACCTTAAGGACTCCAAACACCAATTGATACAGGACAGAGTAGTTTGTAGCAAATGCATTCGCTGTTGGGCCCCACTCATATTTTAGGACAACTTCTGAAGCTTGAGCCAAAGGTGAGGTTGGTTCATTTGTTAGAGAAATCGTTAATGCGCCTCTCGCACGGGCAAATTCAGCAGCTTCTACTGTTTCAGGAGTTGTACCAGAATGAGAACATAGGATTACTAGAGATGTATCCCCAAGCTTTGCATGATTACGATGAATAAATTCATTCGCACTATAAAGATGTGCATCTAGCTTTTTCGCTTCACGATCAACGACGTATTTACTTGGGTACATTAAAGCAGATGAACCCCCACATGCTACAAAAAAGACATTATCAATTTGTTTCTTCTCTACTTCCTCAAGTGCATGTTTGATTTGATTTTTCACATCTACGATTAGTTCAGTACTCATATTTTTTGTAAAGCCTCCTAAGTATTTTTTAGTATGGGGTACTGCCTATCCTCCCTTCATTCAACATACAACATTATAGGACGTTATATATTGTTATATTATAGTCTTACTATATCCTAGACCACCAACTTCGTCAACGGAATTTTCAGATAATTCTCTCGACTTTATTCGGCAATTTACGCATAAGTATCCGACTAAAGGTGACAAGAATTGTACACACAAATCGGTGACAGACACCCTCCGTGGACAAATCACCCTATTCTGTCTTTTTGTGGTGTCTGTCACCCTTCGTGGACAGATTTGCGTGTTTTGTCCGCGTGTGGTGGACACATAATTTGCAGTCCGAATTTTCTTTACTTTGAAAATTTAAGCGGTTACGATTAGATTTGGAATGGAAAAACATTCCTACTATATAAATAAAGGAGGAGATGCGAGATGATTCAAGTAAGAATAAAAGAAAAGCAAGTTCAAATAAAAAAGGAAGAATCTACTTAGTGAGAGGAGAAACTATATGCCATCTGTAAAAAAAGGGATCCAAATTGTACGTTATCACGCAGGATTAGCCGCAGGGGTAGCAAAAATGTGGAACTTAAGCCGTGACAGTTGGGGCGGAGACACTCGTGTCACGACCGAAGAACAAGTGAAAACAAAGGAAGCCAATTCTGAAAATATTGAGCTTTATCTAGCACTAGATGAACTCGAAGTCGTTGGCTATTGTGGATTATC
>Ga0224722_1000941_pt1 | contig 16486 bp, 11 predicted proteins | sample Balambano_FR1_Me_FD_161646 | JGI IMG/M metagenome (GOLD analysis project Ga0224722, IMG submission 161646) | Freshwater sediment microbial communities from Lake Towuti, South Sulawesi, Indonesia - Balambano_FR1_MetaG | ecosystem: Environmental > Aquatic > Freshwater > Lake > Sediment | place... | reverse complement strand
CATGAAGCCCATCGGACCCTCCTCCAGCTCGGCCGAGTCGAACGACAGGAAGAACGGCGCGGCGCCGCTGCCCGCACGCCCGTCGCTGGCCCGGACCCGCAGGATCGGCTGCACCTGCGCGGCCACCCGCGGCCAGACCCCGATCGCCGTCAGAAGCCGCATCGAGGCGATCGCCAGCGCATAGGCGCGGCCATCGAAGCCCCGTTTCGACCGCCCGGGCGCCGGCCGCGCGTCGATCACGGTCACGGACAGGCCGGCCTGCGCCAGCGCCAGGGCCAGCGCGGGGCCGTTCAGCCCGCCGCCGGCGATCAGGATGTCGCTGTCGAAGCGCATGGCGCGAGATATGCGCGGCCGGCCGGGATTGTCCATGCGCCGCCGTGCCGCTACCCTGCGAGGCTGCGGAACGGGGGCGCACATGGCAGGGCGGACGGCGAGCGATCTGGGGCGGGCCATCGCGGCCGGCAAAGCGCATCCGGTGGAACTCGTGGAAGCCGAACTCGCGGCGATCGCGGCGCATCCGCTGGCGCCGCGGATCTACGCCCGGCTGACGCCCGAGCGCGCGCGGGCCGAGGCGATGGCGGCGGCCGGCCGCGCCAAGGCGGGGCTCCGCAAGGGGCTGCTCGACGGCGTGCCGCTATCCTGGAAGGACCTGTTCGACAGCGCCGGCGTGGCGACCGAAGCCGGATCGGCGCTGCTGAAGGGCCGCACGCCGGCGCGCGATGCCGAGGTGCTGGCGCGCGCAACGCTGCGGGGCCTCGTCTGCCTCGGCAAGACGCACATGTCGGAGCTCGCCTTCTCGGGGCTCGGGCTCAATCCGGTGACGGCGACGCCGCCTTGCGTCAACGACCCCGGCGCGGTGGCGGGCGGATCGTCCTCGGGCGCGGCGGCCTCGGTCGCCTTCGGGCTGGCGCCGGCCGCGATCGGATCGGACACGGGCGGGTCGGTGCGGGTTCCGGCCGCCTGGAACGACCTCGTGGGGCTCAAGACCACCCATGGCCTTCTGCCGGTCGCCGGTGTGGTGCCGCTTTGCGCGCGGTTCGACACCGTCGGCCCGATCGCGCGCAGCGTCGAGGATTGCGCCGAACTCTGGGGCGTGCTGGCCGGTCAGGCGGCGCCTGATCTTCGCGGCGCATCGCTGGCGGGCCGGCGGCTCCTCGTGCTCGACACCCTCGCGCTCGACGATCTCCGGCCCTTGCCGGCCGCCGGGTTCGAACGGGCACTTTCCCGGCTGTCGGCGGCCGGCGCGCGGATCGGGCAGGTCGCCGCGCCGGAAGTGGCCGAAGCGCTCCGGCTGATGGCGATGCCTTTCGTCGCCGAGGCCTACGGGCAGTGGCGCGAGGTAATCGAGGCCGCGCCCGAGAAGATGTTCCCGCGCATCCTCGAGCGGTTCCGGAGCGGCGCGGGCGGCACCGCGGCAGAGTTCTCATCGGCCTGGCAGCGGCTCGACGAACTGCGGGCGGCCTGGGCTGGGCGGGTGGCATCCGCGGATGCGGTGATCCTGCCGACCTCGCCGATCCTGCCGCCGGATGCCGACCGGCTGATGAGCGATGCCGATTACTACGTGGCCGAGAACCTGCTGGCCCTGCGCAACACCCGCATCGCGAACCTGCTCGGCCTGTGCGCGCTGACGCTGCCCTGCGGCGAGCCGTCCTGCGGCATCAGTCTGATGGCGCCGGCCGGAGCGGACCGGCAGCTGCTGCGGCTCGGCGCGGCGGCCGAGCGGGCGCTGCCCTGAGCCCGGCGCGCCGGCGCAAAAGCCACAGCACCACATCCCAAGCCCCGGAGCCCGGGCGGCTTTCTGGACCCGGGCCGCGACTGTGGCTATGCTCCCGCCCAAGCGGGGCGACACGACCCCGGGCATGAGGCATGGATGGCGTTTCCCGAGCGGTTTTCGAACCTGCCTGACTATGCATTCCCGCGGCTGCGGGCGCTGCTCGACGCCCACGCCCCGGGCGCCGAGCCGATTGCCATGTCGATCGGCGAGCCGAAGCACCCGATGCCCGGGTTCGTGGCCGAGGTGCTGGCCGAAAGCCTCGACGGCTTCGCAGCCTATCCGCCGAACGAAGGCACACCGGAGCTTCTGGCCGCGATCGCGGGCTGGATCCGGCGGCGCTATGGTGTCGACGTCGGACCGGAGCGGCTGATGGTCCTGAACGGCACCCGCGAGGGGCTGTTCAACGCGGCCCTCGCGCTCTGCCCCGAGACAAAGGGCGGGCAGTGCCCGGCCGTGCTGATGCCGAATCCGTTCTACCAGGTCTATGCGGTGGCGGCCCTGGCCGCCGGAGCCGAGCCGGTGTACGTGGCGGCGACGGCGGCGACCAGCTTTCTGCCCGACTATGCCGCGCTGCCGCCAGCGCTCCTCGACCGCGTGGCGCTGGCCTATCTCTGCTCGCCGGCCAATCCGCAAGGCAGGGTGGCCTCGCGCGGTCATCTCGCGGGCCTGCTGGCGCTGGCCGAGCGGCACGATTTCATCGTGCTGGCCGACGAGTGCTATGCCGAGATCTGGCGCGCGACGCCGCCGCCGGGGCTTCTGGAGGCCGCAGCCGCCGCCGGCACCGACCCCGAGCGCGCCTTCGTGTTCCACTCGCTGTCCAAGCGTTCCAACCTGCCCGGTCTCCGGTCGGGCTTCGTCGCGGGGGGCGCGCAGGGCATCGCGCGACTGCATAAGCTCCGGTCCTTCGCCGGCGCGCCGGTGCCGCTGCCCTTGCAGCGCGTCGCCGAACGGGCCTGGGCCGACGAGGCGCATGTCGCTGCGAACCGCACGCTCTACCACGCGAAATTCGCCGACGCCGCGGGGCTTCTGTCGGGGGTTGCCGGCTTCGATCTTCCGGACGGCGGCTTCTTCCTGTGGCTGCCGGTGCCGGAGGCCGTCGGCGACGGCGAGGCTGCGGCGCTGAAGCTCTGGCGCGAGACCGGCGTGCGGGTCCTGCCCGGCGCCTACCTCGGCCGCGAGGTCGATGGCGACAATCCCGGCAGGGGATACATCCGGGCCGCGCTGGTGGCCCCAAGAGACGTCACGCAGCGCGGCCTGACCCGGCTTCGCGACTGCCTCTACGGGTGAGGACGAAGGCGACATGGCATCCTATCAGATGAGACAGCGCGACCCCCTGCTGGACCGCAACATGCAGGCGATGCTGGAACGGCGGGGCAAGGAACTTCTCGGATTGGCGCTGCTGGCGCTGGCCGGGGCGGTGGCGCTGATGCTGTGGTCCTACACGCCCGAGGACCCGGGCTGGATGGTGGCGACCGACGCCCCGGCGCAGAACCTGCTCGGCCGTCCCGGCGCCTCGGTCGCCTCGACGCTGGTGATCATCTGCGGGCTCGGCGCCTGGGGGGTGCCGCTCGTGTTTCTGGCCTGGGGTATGCGCTTCGTCCTGCACCGGGGCGAGGACCGCGCGCTTGGCCGGATCGTGTTCGCGGTGATCGCCGTTGCGATCGGGTCGGTATTCGCCGCGACGCATGTGCCGGGGCCGGGCTGGACCCATTCCTTCGGCCTCGGCGGGCTGTTCGGCGACACCATCCTCGGCGCGCTCCTCGGGCTGCTCCCGGTTGGGGCGGGGCTGGGGCTGAAGCTCGCTTCGGTGCTCTCCGGCGTCGCCTTGCTGGTGATGGGGCTCTACGTCACCGGCTTCAGCCTGACCGAGATCAAGGGCCTGTTCAGGTTCCTGCTGGTCGGACTGGTGATGACCTATTCCGCCGCGCTCGGGCTTGCGACGCGCGGCGCGGCCGGCACCGCGCAGGCGATCCGCGACCGGCGCGCGGACCGGCTTGCCGACCGAGCGGCGCGCTTCGCCGTGGCCGGCCCGGCGGATGCCGAGCCGCCGCTCTGGGCAACCGCGCCGCGCGAGGCCGGACCCGTCTGGCGCGGACTGGGGGCAGAACCGCCGCTGACGGCGCGCCCGGCCCCGGCCACACCCGACCCGGCGTTCCACCCCGCGCCGCCGTCCGCGCCGCGGCCGCCGCCGCGGGAGCGTGCGGGCCTTCTGTCGCGGATGCCGGCGCTCCTGTCGCTTCGGGCGCGCGAGCCGGAACCGGAACTGGTCGAGCCCGGCATGACCGACTGGGACGAGGCCGGCGCCCCGACCGAAGAGCGCATCCGCGCGCGCATCACCGACGCGGTGCGCGCCCGCATCCGCGCCCGGCCGGCGATCGATGTCTCGACCCCGCCGGCGCCCGGCGCCGAACCGTTCGTCAGCCGCCGCCGCGGACCGGGGCCGCTGATCGCCTCGTTGCAGCGGGCGGTCATGCCGGCGCCGGCACCTCCGCCGGCCGCGGCCGGGCTCGGGCGTGCCGAGCCGCCGCTGACGCTCGCCCCGGCCGCGCGCCACGCCGCGGCCGGTCCGGCGGCCGCCTGGGACCAAAGCCCCGAGGACTGGGACGACGACCTTGACGACGGCGGGCCGGACATCGCCGCCACCCCGGTCGCCGACGGCTTTGAGGACGATGACTATGGCGACGATCTGCCGCCCGCGATGCCCCTCCGGCGGCTCGACGGCGTGACACCCGAGGCCCGCCGCGTGGTGCAGGCCCCGGCGGCGCGGCCGGCCCCGCCCTCGCGCCAGGCCGTGGCCGAGGCGCAGCCGCGCCTGCGCTTCGAGGACGCCCTGCCGGCCTACGAGATGCCGCCGCTGTCGCTCCTGTCGAACCCCTCGGCGGTGCAGCGCTTCGCGCCGAGCGTCGAGGCGCTGGAGGAAAACGCACGCATGCTCGAATCGGTGCTCGACGATTACGGGGTGAAGGGCGAGATCACCTCGGTCCGCCCCGGTCCGGTCGTCACCATGTACGAACTCGAACCCGCGCCGGGGCTGAAGGCCAGCCGGGTGATCGGGCTGGCCGACGACATCGCCCGCAGCATGTCGGCGCTTTCGGCCCGCGTCTCGACCGTGCCGGGCCGCACCGTGATCGGCATCGAACTGCCGAATGCGCAGCGCGAGAAGGTGGTGCTGCGCGAGATCCTGTCCGCGCGCGACTTCGGCGACACGACGATGCGTCTGCCGCTGGCGCTCGGCAAGGACATCGGCGGCGCCGCGGTGGTCGCGAACCTCGCCAAGATGCCGCATCTCCTGATCGCCGGCACCACCGGGTCAGGCAAGTCGGTGGCGATCAACACGATGATCCTGTCGCTGCTCTACAAGCTCACGCCCGAGGAATGCCGGCTGATCATGATCGACCCCAAGATGCTGGAGCTTTCCGTCTATGACGGCATCCCGCATCTGCTGTCGCCGGTCGTGACCGACCCCAAGAAGGCGGTCGTCGCGCTGAAATGGGTCGTGGGCGAGATGGAGGAGCGCTATCGCAAGATGAGCCGGATGGGCGTGCGCAACATCGAGGGCTACAACGGCCGGGTGCGCGAGGCCCTGTCGAAGGGCGAGATGTTCCGCCGCACCATCCAGACCGGGTTCGACGACGACACCGGCGACCCGGTGTTCGAGACCGAGGAATTCGCCCCCGTCGCGCTCCCCTACATCGTCGTCATCGTGGACGAGATGGCCGATCTGATGATGGTCGCGGGGAAGGAGATCGAGGCTTGCATCCAGCGCCTGGCGCAGATGGCGCGGGCCTCGGGCATCCATCTCATCATGGCGACGCAGCGGCCCTCGGTCGATGTCATCACCGGCACGATCAAGGCGAACTTCCCGACACGGATCAGCTTCCAGGTGACGAGCAAGATCGACAGCCGCACCATCCTCGGCGAACAGGGGGCCGAGCAGCTTCTGGGCATGGGCGACATGCTCTACATGGCCGGCGGCGCCAAGATCACCCGCATCCACGGCCCCTTTGTCAGCGACGAGGAAGTGGAAGAGATCGTGACCCACCTGAAGAGCTTCGGGCCGCCGGTCTACATGTCGGGCGTGGTCGAGGGGGTCGAGGACGACAAGGCCGAGGACATCGACCTGGTGCTGGGCCTCGGCGGCGAGGCGGGCGACGAGGCGCTTTACGACCAGGCGGTGGCGGTGGTCGCGAAGGACCGCAAGTGCTCGACCAGCTATATCCAGCGCAAGCTCGGCATCGGCTACAACAAGGCGGCACGGCTGGTCGAGCAAATGGAGGAACAAGGCGTCGTCACCCGCGCCAACCACGTCGGCAAGCGGGAGATCCTGCTGCCGGAGCGGTGAGGGCCCGCCTGCGGACGCGCGACGACGGCACCGGGGGAAGGCCGGACCTCCGCCTCGCCTCGTGCCGCCCTCTGCCCGCGGCCGGCGCGCCGGCCGGGAACTCTGGGCGCTCGCCCAGTTGTGAAGGGTTTCGGTGGTGCGGGCCGGCTGCGAAGGGCCTATGGTTCGCCCATGCCCCGCATCGTCCCCGTCCTCGCGCTGATCCTGACGTTCGCCTCCGGCCCGGCCGCGGCCGAGAAGCTGTCTCTGGCCGAAATCTCGGCCTACCTGAACGGCATCACCACCGCCGAGACCGGCTTCACGCAGGTGAACGCCGACGGCTCGCGGGCAACCGGCACGCTCTACATCCGGCGCCCCGGCCGGGCGCGGTTCGAGTATGCGCCGCCCGAGAAGAGCCTGGTGATGGCCGGCGGCGGCCAGGTCGCGATCTTCGATGCCCGTTCGAACCAGCCGCCCGAGCAATATCCGCTGAAGCGCACGCCGCTGAACCTGATCCTGGCGCGCAACGTCGATCTGACCAAGGCGAAGATGGTCGTCGGCCACGGCGAGGTGGACGGCACCACCCGTATCATCGCGCAGGACCCCGAGAATCCGGACTACGGCACCATCGAACTGGTCTTCAGCCACGATCCGGTGGCGCTTCGGGAATGGATCATCACCGACGATACCGGCGCCGAAACCCGCGTCGTTCTCGACGATTTCAGGACGGGAATGAAGCTCTCGGCCTTCTTGTTCGACATCACCCACGAGACGCGCCAGCGCCAGCGCTGACGGCTATCGGCCGCAGGCCTCGAGCTGCGCGCGGTAGAGGTCGGACCGCCGGTCCACCCGCGCCGCCACGTCCACAAGCCAGGGTTTCTCGTTGTAGCTGCCGCGCGCGAAACCGGACCGGCCTTCGTGATAGGCGAGATACTGGTTGCGCGCGTCCGACTTCGGGATGCCGAGCCGCTCCTGCGAGCCGTCCATGTACCAGCCCATGAAATCGGTCGCGTCGCCGATCCGGTCGCGCCGGGCGCCGCGACGGCCCTGGTCGCGCTGATACTCTTCCCAAGTGCCGTCGAGCGCCTGGCTGTAACCGTAGGCCGAGCTCTGCCGCCCGAGCGGGATCACCCCGAGCGCATACTGGTGCGGCGTGCGTGCGTCGCGCACGAATCGCGACTCCTGGTGGATGGTCGCCATCTGCACATGCACCGGCACGCCCCACTTGCGCTCGGTCGCCTGCATCGCGCGGTAATACTGCGGCCGCTCGCGCACCAGCGCACAGGCATCGTCGAGGTTGCGCGGTGCCGGGGAATTGCCGCCGCCGCACGAGGCGAGCAGAAACAGGACGATCGCCGCCCGGAGCCAGTTGCCCCCCTGCCTGCTGCCCATCTGCCCCTCGCGTCTTCTTGTTGGCCGCAAGACTAGGGCAAATTCGCCGGCGGGGAAATGGGGCGCGCCCGGCCGGTGCTTCAGAATTCCGCGAGGCCGAGGGATCGCGGCCACAGATCGCGCGCCGCTGCCCGGACACGCGACCGCGTCGGGGCTCTACCACAGAGTGTTTCCCGATTTTCCGGCGCTGGCGGATGGACAAGGCCTGCGTCAACGCATTACTAACCAGCCTTGGGGGCAGGATGCGCCATGCTGAAGACGGAAGCCAAGTACCACCTCGGCCAGGTGCTCCGCCACCGCAAGCACCCGTTCCGCGGCGTGGTGTTCGATGTCGATGCGATGTTCGCGAATACCGAGGAATGGTACGACGCGATCCCCGAGGACAGCCGGCCCCGCCGCGACCAGCCATTCTACCACCTTCTGGCCGAGAACGACCAGAGCTACTATGTCGCCTATGTGTCGGAGCAGAACCTGGTGCCCGACGACACCGGCGAGCCGGTGGACCATCCCGATCTGCACGACCTGTTCGGCGATTACGAGGACGGCCGCTACCCGCTGCAGTTCCAGTTGAACTGACCCGAGGCTCAGTAGCCGATCGCGCAGCCGTCCTTGCGCGGGTCGGACGCGCCCTGCAGCACGCCGCTGTCATCGATCAGGATCGCCTGCGCCCCGCCGAGCGGCCCGTCGGCCGGGATCACCCGGTGCCCCATCGCGGCCAGCCGGCGGCGGACGGCGGCGCTGTAGCCGGTCTCGACCTGCAGTCCGCCCGGGCCGGCAAAGCAGCGCGGACCGTCGATCGCCGCCTGCGGGTGCATCCCGAAATCGACCATGTTCGAGACCAGCCGGGCGTGGCCGCAGGGCTGGTAGGCCCCGCCCATCACGCCGAAGGGCATCGTCACCCGGCCGGCGTGGCCCAGCATCGCCGGAATGATGGTGTGCATCGGCCGCTTGCCGCCCGCCGCCTCGTTCGGATGGCCTTCGGCCAGGCTGAACCCGGCGCCGCGGTTCTGGAAGTTGATCCCGAACTTCGACGAGGCGAGCCCGGTGCCGAAGCCGTGGAACACCGAGTAGATCAGCGAGACGGCCATGCGGTCGCGGTCCACGACGGCGAGGTAGACGGTCTCGCGATGCACCGCCTCGGACACGGCTGCGGGGTCGGGCAGGACCCGCCGGGGGTCGATCAGCGCCGCCAGCCGCGCGGCCGTCTCGGGCGCGAGCATGTGGTCGAGCCGGGTGACATAGTCGGGATCGCCGAGGAATCGGTTGCGGGCGTTGTAGGCGAGCTTCGCCGCCTCGGCCTCGAGATGCGCCCGTTCGGCGCCGAAGGGGTCAAGCGGGGCGAGATCGACATGCGACAGGATGTTCAGCATCAGGATGGCGGTCGCGCCCTGGCCGTTCGGCGGATGCTCCGCAAGGTCGCGGCCGCGATAGTCGCCGGCGATCGGCGCGCCCCAGGTCGCCTCGGCGGCGGCGAAATCGTCGAGGGTGTGCGTGCCGTCGAGCCCCTGGAGCGAGGCCACCATGTCCTCGGCCACGTCGCCCGTGTAGAACCCCGCGCGGCCCTGCGCGGCGATGCGGCGCAGCACCTCGGCCTGGCCGGGAGCGCGGAACATCTGCCCGGGTTCGGGCGCGCGACCCTGCAGCAGGAAGAACTGCCGCGCCGCGCCCTGCAGGGTCGCCGCATCCCCGGCCCAGTCATGCGCCACCCGCGGCGCCACCGGCACGCCCTCCTCGGCATAGCGGATCGCCGGGGCGAGCACTGCCGCGAGGTCCAGCCTGCCCCAGCCCTCCGACAGCCGGCAGAAGGCATCGACCGCGCCGGGGATGGTCACCGCCTCCGGCCCGTTCGGCGGCACCGCCGTCAGCCCGCGGGCGCGCATGGCCGCCGCGGACAGCCCGGCCGGCGCGCGGCCGGAGCCGTTTAGCGCGACGATGCGCTCTTCGCCGGCGGGTTTCAGAAGGACGAAGCAGTCGCCCCCGAGGCCGGTCATCTGCGGCTCGCAGAAGCCGAGCAGGACGGCGGCGGCGATCGCCGCATCGGCGGCATTGCCGCCCGCCTGCAGGATGTCGATCGCGATCCTGGCCGCCAGCGGGTGCGAGGTGGCGCACAGGCCGCTCGTGGCGAACACGGCCGAGCGGCCGGGACGCTGGTAGTCGCGCATCTTCGCCCTTCACCCCCGCTTGGCCTGCAGCGGCCCCCGGGCGGGCCGCAGCACGAGCATTCCACAGCGGCGGCGCGGACGGAAGGCGCGCCGCGCACAGGGTTCGCGCGCCGGCCGCGCGGCCGGCGTCAGTGGGTGGCGTCAGAGGGTGGCGAGTTCGATCCCGAGCCGGCAGCCCTGCGCGTATTCCGGCAGGTGGACGTATTCCTTGATCGTGTGGATCTCGTACTGTCCGGCGCCGATCGTCACCGTCGGCACGCCGTGGCGGTCGAGCCAGTTGGCATCGAGCCCGCCGTTCGAGAATACCAGCACCGGCGCGAGCCCGATCGCCTCGACCGCGCGCTTGGCGTGCTGCACCGCCGCGGACTCCTGGTCGAGGTTGAACGGCGGATAGGACTTGACGTTGGTGAAGGTGACCTCGGCCTTCGCCCCCTCGCTGTCGGTCACCTGCTCGCGCGCGGCGGCGAAGGCGGCGCGCAGGCCGTCGGTGATCCGCGCGGTGAAGCTTTCCTCGGGGCTGCGTGCCTCGCCCTTCAGCCAGGCATAGTCGGTGACGACATTGGTGGCATCGCCCGCGGCCTTGCCGTCGCGCCCGCCGAAGATCCCGACGTTGCTGGTGCCGTGGCCCTCGGGCTGGACGATCTTGCCGAACCAGCCCTTCGCCTTGGCTTCCGCCAGACCGATCGCGCCCACCAGCGTGGCCGAGATGCCCTTCTCCGGCGCCACCCCGGCATGCGACGCCTTGCCGGTGATCGCCACCTCCCAGTTCTCCTGGCCCACCGCGCCGACGATCAGCTCCGAGGCGAGCCGTCCATCGACGTTGAAGCACATCACCGCGCCCGACAGGTCCGCAGGGTTAAGCTCGCGCGCGCCGTGCAGCCCGCTTTCCTCGCGCACGGTGAACAGAAGCGTGATCGGCGGGTGCGGCAGGTCGTGCTTCAGCAGCGTCTCGACCAGCGTGACGAGAAGCGCGCAGCCGGTGCGGTTGTCGCCGCCGAGCGCGGTGGTGCCGTCGCCGACGATCCGGTCGCCCTCGCGCCGCGGCTTGGCCCCGGCGCAGAGCGGCACCGTGTCGAGATGGGTCGCGAACAGGAGCCGCGGGCCCTCGCGCGTGCCGGGCAGGTCGGCGATCAGGTTGCCGGTCTCGGTCGGCAGCGGAATTCGCTCGGCGGCGCTGTCGAAGCGGATCGCCGCCGCCGGCACCCCGAGCGCGATCAGGTCGTCGCGGATTGCTTCGGCGATCGCCCGCTCGTGCCCGGTCACGCCCTCGATCGAAAGGTAGCGCAGCAGCCGGTCCTCGGCCGCGGCGACGTCGAGATGCTGGCTGGCGCTGGTCATGTCGGGCTCCCGGTGTGCATGGTCGGAGCGCCAGCCTAGGCCGGATTTTGTGACAAGGCGATGAAAAACGCGGCATTGCATCCTTGGCCCGAAGCACCGCGCCCGGATCGGGCCGGGCCCGTCACACGCCGCGGATCGCTGCGACTCGGCCGCTCCGCACAGCGCGCTCCAGCGCGTCGTGATCGCGCGCGGTCTGGTCGGCATAGGCCATCGCATAGCGCCCGATCGCTTCGGGCAGCGCATCGCTGCTGCCGCAATAGCCCGAGATCCGCGCGGCTTCGCCGGACTTTGCATGCGCCAGCGCCAAGGCCCAGCCGCAGAGCCCGACATAGGACTGGAACCGGCGCAGCCCGCCGGGGTCGTTCTCGACGATGCTCAGGCCGCCTTTCATGTCTGCCAGTTGCCGGACGTAGAAATGCGGCGATGCGTCTTCCGCAACCGGTCCCCATCCCAGAAAGATGTCCGGCGACCCCTGGATCAGCCGCTGACCGATCACCACGCGGTGCCCGTCGTTCCCCGTAACCGGGTCATTGGCAACATGGTCTGCCAGCACCGACCGCTGCGCGCCCTTCACCTGCAAGAACAACGGATCCTGGCCATCTTCGCCCAAGAGCAAGAGCACCCAGCACTCGGTGCCGACGCTGCCGATCCCGACCGTCCTGCGCGCCGCATCGATCAGGCGATAGCGCGACAGGAGGTGCCGCCGTTCATGCGCGAGCGATCCGAGATAGGCGGCAAGCATCCGGTCCAGCGCCTCGTCGGCCGGCGTTCCGTCGGCGAAGCGGGACATGCGCTCGAAGATCGGCCGATCCTCGATCAGCCGCCGCTGGCCTCCGGCATCCTCGGTGAGCCGCTCGAGCGACCGGATATGCCCGCGGGCCTTCGCCTTGGCCAGAACCTCGGCCGTGAACTCGCGGTACGCGCCCGGCACCATCGCCATGATCCGGGTCTCGTCGATCCGGTCGTACCAGACTTCGAGCGCCCCCATCCCCGCATAGCGCCCGATCCTCTTCACATAGGACTGTACGACGGTCTGCGCCGCATCCTCCGCCTGGGCGCGCGTGCCGCCGAGGTGTTCCGCGGTCACCGCGGCACTGGCCGCGAGGCGCTTGAGGTCCCATTCCCACGGGCCTGGATAGACTTCGTCGAAGTCGTTGATCGCGAAGACGAGGTTGCGCTCGGCCGAAGCAAACAGCCCGAAGTTCGAAACATGCATGTCGCCGCAGGCCATGACATCGAGCCCGGTCCGCGGCGTGCGCGACAGGTCGGCGGCCATCACCGCCGCCGCCCCGCGCAGGAACGCGAAGGGCGATGCCAACATGCGCCCCATCCGCACCGGCACCAGCTCTGCGATGCGTGAGGCGTTCTGCGCCGCGAGAATGTCGAGCGGGTCGCGCGCACCATCCGGTCTCGCGTGCTGGGCATGGTCCTTGCGCGGAAGGCGGGCGCGCAGCGCCTTGCCTTCGGCGATGCGGTCTTCGCGCGGCAGACGCGGCTCGCGGAGGCGGCGGAGCGCCGCCGGTCCGGGCGGCATATCGTCAGTCTGGGTTATGTTCATGGCTTCGGCCTGCAAGGGGACAGTGGGCCTCCATCCTAAGGCAGTCCGAACGGCTGTTGCTTTGCGGTCGCGCGTCGGGTCGGCTGCCGTCAGGCCGCGCGGCCTCAGTCGAGAAGCCGCCGCGCGATCACCTGGGCCTGGATCTCCGCCGCGCCCTCGAAGATGTTCAGGATGCGCGCGTCGCAGAGGATGCGGCTGATCGGGTATTCCAGCGCGAAGCCGTTGCCGCCGTGGATCTGCAGCGCATTGTCGGCGGCCGACCACGCTACCCGGGCGCCGAGCAGCTTGGCCATGCCGGCCTCGAGGTCGCAGCGCCGGTGGTGGTCCTTCTGCCAGGCGCTGTAGTAGGTCAGCTGCCGCGCGATCATGATTTCCACCGCCATCATCGCCAGTTTGCCCCCGACGCGCGGAAAGGCGATCAGCGGCTTGCCGAACTGCCGGCGGTCGAGCGCATACTGCATCCCCACCTCCAGCGCGTTCTGCGCCACGCCGACGGCGCGGGCGGCGGTCTGGATGCGCGCGCTCTCGAAGGTCTGCATCAGCTGCTTGAAGCCCTGTCCGGTGACGCCGCCGAGCAGGTTCTCGCCCTTCACCCGGAAGCCGTCGAAGGCAAGCTCGTATTCCTTCATGCCGCGGTAGCCCAGAACCCCGATCTCGCCGCCGGTCATACCGGGGGTCGGGAAAGGGTCGGCGTCGCTGCCGGGCTGCTTCTCGGCCAGGAACATCGACAGGCCGCGGTAATCGGTCGTGCCGGGATCGGTGCGGGCCAGGAGCGTCATCACATGCGTGCGGGCGGCGTGGGTGATCCAGGTCTTGTTGCCGGTGATCGCCCAGTCCGCGCCGTCGCGCACCGCGCGGGTGCGCAAGGCGCCGAGGTCCGACCCGGTGTTCGGCTCGGTAAAGACCGCGGTCGGCAGGATCTCGCCGCTGGCGAGCCTCGGCAGCCACGCCGCCTTCTGCTCGGGCGTACCGCCGCAGAGGATCAGTTCCGCCGCGATTTCCGACCGTGTGCCGAGCGAGCCGACCCCGATGTAGCCGCGCGAAAGTTCCTCCGACACCACGACCATGCTGGCCTTCGTGAGGCCGAGCCCGCCGTAGTCCTCGGGGATGGTCAGGCCGAACACGCCCATCTCGGCCAATTGCCCGATCACCTCCAGCGGGATCAGCTCGTCGCGGAGATGCCAGCCGTGGGCGAAGGGCGCGACCTGTTCGTCGGCGAACCGTCGGAACTGGTCGCGGATCATGTCGAGCTCGTCCTCGAGCCCGGTCGCGCCGAAGGTCGCGCGGCCCGCGTTGTCGCGCATCAGCTCGACCAGCCGCGCCCGCGCCGCGGCGGTGTTGCCGTCAAGGCAGAGCCGGCGGATCGCCGGCGCATTGAGCCGGCTCTGGTCATGCGCGGACAGGCCGATGTCGAAAAGCCGCACGATCTCGGTCTGGCTCATCGGGATGCCGCCCGCGATCTGCGACAGGTATTCGCCGAAGCCGATCTGCAGGATCAGCCGCTCCATCTCGCCGAACTCGCCCTTGGCCTCGAGCCGCAGGGACCAGGCCCTGAGCTGCTCCAGCGCCTCGACATAGGTGGCGAGCCAAGCCAGCCCGTGCGCCGCGGTCTGCTGCCGCTCCAGCGCCTCGGCGGCAACCCGGCCGTCCCGCGTGACGGCGGCGCGGAGACGCTCGCGCGCGGTGGCCAGCACCACCGCGACCGGGGCGAGGGCGGCGGCCGTCAGGTCGGCGAGATCGGGCAGCAGCGCGGGGTAGGGCGGGGTCTGTCCGTCATGCGGCATGGGAATCTCCGGTCTTTGCAGGCGCAGCATCAGCTAGGGCCTTTGGCATCGTCGCGCAACAAAATAACGCAGGACCGGCCTGCGGCGAACGATCCTGTCGAAGCCGGATCGGCCTGACCCGACGCCCGGGCGGCTGCGCCCGCCCCGCCAGGCGGCGCGGCGCGGGGTCGGTGCAACCCTGAGCAGAGGTGAGGCAAATTAGCCAGTCGTTTGGAAATTGCGGCGCAGAGTTGAGACCGGGCGGAGCGATTCGCAGTTCACTGTTGATTCTCCGCAGCCGAATACCGAGTATGCGACAAAAACCAGGCAAAACTGCCCATACAGGACAATAGCATGTCGAGGATCGCCCTTGTGGACGACGACAGGAACATCCTGACGTCGGTGTCGATGACGCTCGAGGCCGAGGGCTTCGATGTCGAAACCTACAATGACGGACAGACCGCGCTCGATGCCTTCAGCCGCCGCATGCCCGACATGGCGGTGCTCGACATCAAGATGCCGCGGATGGACGGAATGGATCTGCTGCAGCGCCTGCGCCAGAAATCCACCATGCCGGTCATCTTCCTGACCTCCAAGGACGACGAGATCGACGAGGTGCTGGGCCTCCGGATGGGCGCCGACGACTACATGAAGAAGCCGTTCAGCCAGCGCCTGCTGGTGGAACGGATCCGCGCGCTGTTGCGACGCCAGGATGCGATCGTCACCGGCGAGGTGGCGGTGAGCGAGGAGAACAAGATCATGGAGCGGGGCGCGCTGCGGATGGATCCGCTGCGCCATTCGGTCAGCTGGAAGGGGCAGGAGGTGGCGCTGACGGTCACCGAATTCCTGCTCTTGCAGGCGCTGGCGCAGCGCCCGGGCTTCGTGAAGAGCCGCGACCAGCTGATGGACGTGGCCTATGACGACCAGGTCTATGTCGATGACCGCACCATCGACAGCCACATCAAGCGGCTGCGCAAGAAGATGCGGCTGGTGGACCCCGAGTTCTCGGCGATCGAGACGCTCTACGGCATCGGCTATCGCTACAACGAGGAATGACCACCCTTCCGCGCCTGGGCCCGGCCGAAGCCCCGTCCCGGCGCGAGCCGGCGGGAGACGGCGCCGAGGTGGGAGAGGCGCCGCCGCGCGCCGGGCAGCGCCGCGGGCTGGTGCTGATCAACCGCTCGCCGCTGGCGCGCAAGATCGTCGTGTTCAACCTGATGGCGCTGGTGATCCTGGTCGCCGGGGTGCTGTTCCTCAACCCGTTCCGCGACTCGCTGGTTCTGCAGCGCGAACAGGGGCTGGTCAGCGAGGCGCGGCTGATCGCCAACGTGGTCGAGGCGCAACTCCCCGCCGACGGCGCAATCGACATGGCGCGGGGCGAGGGGATCGATGTGGGCGCAACCCTCGCGGCGATCGACCTCGCCGCCGGAATCGAGGTGTTCGTGTTTGATCCCCTGGGGCAACTGATCGCCACCAAGACCGGCCCGCCGCTGACCGAACAGGACCTGCCCGAAGGCTCGCGTTCGACCCTGATGACGGATTTCCTCAACCACGTCTGGGATGGCGTGTCGGGGCTGACCGCGCGCGGCGCCGCCCGGCCCGACGTGGACGGCGAGGGACTGGCGCGGGCCCTGTTCGCGGGCGCGCGGGCCGGCGCGACCGAGGTCAACACCGGTCGCGACCCGACCACCGGCAACGCGATCTTTACCGTCGCCACCCCGGTCAGCCGCGACGGCGACGTGCTCGGCGTGGTGGCGGTGACCAGTGCGGCCGGCGAGATCGACCGGCTGGAACGGTTCGAGCGCGAACAGGTGCTGCAGATGTTCGTGGTGGCGATCCTGGTGTCGATCGGCCTCAGCCTGGTGCTGGCCTCGACCATCGCCAACCCCCTGTCCGACCTTGCCGCGGCCGCCGAGCTCGGCCGCGACCGCCACGCCCGCAAGATGTCGCCCGGGCGGGTGCGAATCCCCGACCTCGCCGGCCGCCCCGACGAGATCGGCCGGCTGTCGATGGCGATGCGGGGGATGGTCGCGGCCCTCTACGACCGGATCGACGCCAACGAGCAGTTCGCCGCCGACGTGGCCCACGAGATCAAGAACCCGCTGGCCAGCCTGCGCTCGGCCGTGGGCACCCTGCGTGTCGCCCGCCGCGACGACCAGCGCGAGCGGCTGCTCGAGG
>Ga0224722_1000940_pt1 | contig 16498 bp, 8 predicted proteins | sample Balambano_FR1_Me_FD_161646 | JGI IMG/M metagenome (GOLD analysis project Ga0224722, IMG submission 161646) | Freshwater sediment microbial communities from Lake Towuti, South Sulawesi, Indonesia - Balambano_FR1_MetaG | ecosystem: Environmental > Aquatic > Freshwater > Lake > Sediment | place... | reverse complement strand
CGCCTGTTACTCGCTTTTTTTATACTTGTGATTGTTAGCTGCCAAACCAGGCAAAACCAAGGCACCTGGGTCGCCCAGGCACCTGCCGGTGACCGCTACTGCACCATTGACGAAACCGGCAAAAGCATCATTCCCAACGGTCGCTACCTTACGCCTTACGGCAAAACCCTGCGCATCGCGCCGCACCCGTATGGACTCGTGCTTTCGCCCGATGGCAAAATTGCGGTGACCGCCAACTCCGGTACTTCGCCGTTTTCGATTACGATTATTTACGAACCTTTTAGTGACAATCCGCGCGTTCGCCAGATTCCCGAAGGTATGGACAACGACGAGGGTATCCTCGAATCGGTTTTTATGGGTTTGGCAATTACTCCTGACAATCGCTTCGTGTACGTGGCAGGCGGCGAATCCAACAAGATTTTCAAATTTGACCTGCAATCGGGTGCAAAAGTGGATTCGATCAATTGTGCCGTCAAAGTGGGCGAGCGCGATTACACCCATGGCTACATCGGCGATATGACCCTGACCAAAGATGGTAAAATCCTCTACGCGGTTGACCAGATCGGTTTTCGCCTGATGCTAATTGACTTGAATACTAAAACGATTCGATATAACATTCCCACTGGTCGCTACCCGTTTGGCGTGACGCTTTCACCAGATGAACAACAGGTTTTTGTAGCCAATGTGGGAATGTACGAATACAGCCCCTTGCGCAATTTGGATCCCGCACGTTTGAAGGAAACGGCGGCGGATTTTCCCACTTCCGGTTTCAACACCCCGGAAAGTCGCACGGGTTACAAAACGGACCAACTCGACGTGCCGGGCTTGGGTGACCCCAACGCGCCGGAATCCTTCTCGGTGTGGGCGGTGGATGTGCGCGGCGAGCCGAAAGTTTCCAAAAAGATTAAAACGGGTTTTCTGGTCGGAGCGGAAATCGAGGGCATTCCGGCAGTGGGCGGCGCGAGTCCGAATTCATTGGTAGCTTCCGACAAATATGTGTTTGTGAGCAATGGCAACAACGACTGCGTGTCGGTCATCAGTTTAGAAAAAGATACCGTTGTGAAAAATATCATGCTCCAACCCGATGCGCGTCTGAATCGTTTTCGCGGGGTGATTCCGTTTGGGGTTGCACTGTCGCCGGACAAAAAAATGCTGTTCGTAGCGGAATCCGGTATCAACGCGGTGGCGGTGATTGATGCGGAGACGTTTGAAGTGAAAGGACACGTGCCCACGGGCTGGTTTCCCTCCAAATTGGCGATCAGCCCCGATGGGAAAAAAGTGATCGTAGCGAGTGCCAAAGGTTTGGGTAGTGGTCCGAACGGCGGCTCGACTTTTGCCGGGCAAGCCGATAAAAGTTACGTGGGTTTTTTGATGCGCGGCACGGTTTCGATGTGGGATATTCCGACGGATTTTAAACAAACCACGCAGACCGTTTTGGACAATAATTTCAAATTTTATAAAACGAACGACCCGATTTTTAATAATCGAAAGAACAATCCCGTGCCGCTGTTTGGCAAACAGAAAGAAAGTCCGATCAAGTACATCGTCTTCATTTCCAAAGAAAACCGCACCTACGACGAGGTCTTCGGGCAGGTGAAAGGCGGCAAAGGCGAGGCAGCGATGGCGCGGTACGGCGTGAATCGGGCGTTTGCAAACAGTGCCAAAACCGACAGTTTGACTGGAATTACGGTGATGCCGAATCACCTGGCGTTGGCACAGCGGTTTGCTATTTCCGACAATTTTTATGTGGATTCCGATCATTCTGCCGACGGACACCGCTGGCTGGTGAACACCTACCCCAACGAGTGGATGGAAACCTCCGTGACGGCTTCTTACGGCGGCAAACGCAATCTGCGGCGCGACTCGAAAGCTCCGGGTAACGGGGCATTGTACGGTGCATCCGGCGCGGTCTATCCCGAAGATTATAATGAAGCGGGTTCGATGTGGGATCACCTGGCACGCAATCAAAAATCGTTTTACAATTTTGGTTTCGGGGTAGAATTGGCGGGAGCGTATGAAGATTCCACCTTAAAATACGGCGGGGTAAAAATTTTGATGAATCATCCGATTGCGCAGCCTTTGTACGAAAACTCGTCGCGGCAGTATCCAACCTATAACATGGCGATTCCCGACCAATTTCGGGTGGATGTGTTTAAAAAAGAATTTACCGAAAAATGGATGGGTGCGGGCAAAACCCTGCCGCAAATGCTCACCGTCATCCTGCCGAATGACCACGGCGCAGGCGACCGCCCGAATGCCGGTTTTCCTTTCCGGGAAAGTTATATGAGTGACAATGACCTGGCGTTAGGACGCATTGTAGAATTTTTGTCGAATACGCCCTATTGGAAAAACATGGCAATTGTAGTGACGGAAGACGACTCGCAAGACGGTCGCGACCACGTGGATGCCCACCGCAGCGTGCTGATGGTGGTTTCGCCGTATGCAAAGAAAAACCATGTGGGGCATCAGCATTACAGCTTCGGCAGTATTTTTAAAACCTTTTGGAACATCTTGGGCATTCCCTATTTGAATCAGTACGACGCAGCGGCAACCGACCTGGCGGATTTGTTTACCGATGAACCCGATTTTACGCCCTACCAAGCCTATCCGGTGGATGCGCGCGTGTTCAATCCGGCGAAAGCACTGACTCCCTTTGACGAAAAATTTGACTGGAAAGCCGTGTCGCAATCGCCGAAATTAGATAATGTGGAAGATTTTGTAAAAAAATAAAGATTTTGTAAAAAAATAATTTTGACCACAGCGTACTACCTGTAAATTAAGTTCTCTTATACGCTGTCCTTCACCTTCTGCATTTGCCACAGCCCGTACCACATCAACTGGAACGCGGACGACACGGATAACGCAGATTTACGCGGATTTTTTCCCACCGAGTTGCATTTGCGCATGGCAAATGGAGAGCGGTACAGAGAAACTGCTCTAAAAATAAAACTCCGTGCAACTCCGTGTACTCTGTGGTTAATCCGTGTACTCTGTGGTTAAGTAAAAAAGGCTGCCGGAACGCTCTTTCCGTGCAGCCTGCATCAATCCTATTAGTCCAGGAAAAACGTTGGTTCATTGGGGTCATCACAGGGGTCGTGTTTGCCTAGTGATTTTTACAAAAGTGAACCGGGGTTTAGTTTTTTACAAAATTACGGACTTCTGCCGGTAGCGGCTATCCCCAATCTTGGGGATATAAAGCGAGTCGTTGAACCTGTGCAGGTGTTGCAAGCAACTTTTGCAACTGCTATAAAGCACCTATTCAGGCACTGCATTCCACTCTTGTAGGTAAAGCTGACAAGTCTTTGCGGTTCTCCCGATTACCTTTCCTATCAGTTGACTATTACCTCAACAGGTTGAAAAAATAACTTTTAGAGGTGCTTCTTTTCACCTTTGGAAGTTGAAAAAATAACCGGCGCAAGGTTTTTTAATTTACCTGTAAAGGTTACATACACCAGCTTTTAAGGTTCTTTACTTTACTCTCAAAGGTTCTAAACAGCACCTTTAGTAGTTCTTAATGATACCTTCCGTGGTGGGCAAGCGGCAGACTGCTAACAGCACTCCAAAGTGCTGTCAGCAGTCTGCCGCTGCTTGACTACAAAAGCAAGGCTGCCCGAACAACTTGCAGGCAGCCTTCCGGGAAGGAGAAAACTGGTAGTTCAGCATTTTTGAGGGCACAACTTGTGAGCAACGGTGGATGCTACAAAGATAGGAGAAGTCAAAGAAGTGATCACTCCCCAAGATTGGGGGTATTAGCGTACCGGCGGGCTTATTGAGTTAAATTAAATAAACGACAAATTGGAATTTCCCAGCCCTGCACCCCTATCCCCTGTTCCCCTGTTGGGGTCACCCTACGCGCGCGGATCGTCCCTGTAGGGAAGGAGGGTAGCGGGAAGGCATTTTTACTCGGCGGTTAATTACTACGATTCAATCAGCCGCCGTTGTAATCTTAAAATATGAAAATTCTAATCCCACTACACTTCCTTTAAAGCGGGCTTCCAGATGAATGGAATCCTTCGAGTTGCATCTTACGACGGCGGCTAAAGCCCGCCGGTACAAAGAAGGCTTAGGAAACTTGCAAGTTTCCTAAGCCTTACAAATCAAATAAAAATTGTCTGGCTAAATTTAATAGGAGACTCGGTATTTTTAGTAAGAAATTTTTAGAGGTTCACTCAAATACTTTCTTTGCCATAATATAATCAAGATAGGTAACAACGTCATAATTATGGTTATTTTAGCAATAAGATTATAGATTTATACTTTACATTTTAAGGAGCAGGAATTCTAAAGCCGCTTGATGCACCATTACCTCTTCTACCATCAGGTCTAAGAGTAAAACATTCTGATATAGCCAAAAACGCAGAATAATTATTATGAATATCTTTGCCAATACGTGCCCAGATAATGTGGTTAGCTGGATCACTATCTGAATAATGATTCACGCCCTCCAATTCCTTTCCTGAAGAAAGCAGAATAGGTCCAGTGAAGTATTTTTTTTCAATTACGAAATAATCTATTCGTTCTCCTTTTGGAGCAGACAATTTTGCTTCCGTGCGGCTATTATAAGCAATGCATTCTACGTCAACTTTGGCGGAATCTGCAATGTTGGTTACTTTCAAAGCTATTTCGCCAGTTGGTGATTTACCAAGCAGCTGTTTAATTTTCCAAATGGCGATGGGAAATTTTCGTTCAGCCGCTGGATTCAACCAATATTCGAGTACCGAGCGTTCCATTTGGTCAGCAGTAATCACCGATTGAATATCATTAACTTGATATTCTCGATGAATAGCAGCAGCGCCTTTCCAAATCTTTACTTCGCCGCCGGTAGCCGCTGCCGCTTCACCGGCATCCGCGGAGGCGCTCACTGCCACGCGCACTTCGGCATTCGTTTCTTCTTCTTGTTTGCAGGACGTAGTCAGTAATAGCATCGTAGCCCCTAAAAACAGGGAAAGGAATGAAAGGAATTGTTTCATGATGGATGTAATTGTAAGGGTTAAGGAATTGCTCAATATAAGAAAAATAGGCAAGATGAGGAAGCTAAAAAGGAGATTTTACAAAAAATTAATGTGAACTGTACCGGCGGGCTTTAGTCGCCGCGCTACTTAGTCTTTGTTACCACGGCGGCTAAAGCGCGCCGGTACAAGCTCGTTTCAAAAGAGCCGAAGTGGAATACCATTTTCATATTTGCACATTACAACGGCGACTGATCCCGATAGCCATCGGGACGCCGGTACGCCGATACAAAAAGGCTTAGGAAACTTCCAAGTTTCCTAAGCCAAGTACCTCAAGCCGTTTTCTCTTCGGAAGGCAGGGGGATAAACCGGGCGTAGGGGGCACGCCAGAAAGCGATAGCGTAAAAAATTTGTGCGATAATCAAAAAGCAGTTCTTACCAATGGATAAGAAAACAAAGAACGGAAAATTGGTTTTCTGTGCCACATCACCCACTAAAAAGAGAATAAAACCAATCAAATGCGGCAAAATCAAACCGAAACAAATCCAAAAATACGGATTTCTGGTGAGCGGCAGCACCAACTGCGATTTATACAAATGCCATAGATAAAATGCCGCCACCCCGAATACAAAAACCGCATCCGCAATTGGATTAAAAAAGCCGACCGTTTTATAACCTTCTATGAATAAGTAATTAATAATACTTGAAGCTAGCAATAACATAGCTACCCGCCAGATCCAAATGCCATAGGGCTTGCGACCAAACAATAAATAGAAGAACCAGCCGAGAAAAATGTAGTCAATGGAATGGTAGGTAATACTCAAAAAGCTGGTATCATTGATGCCTAAATATTCTACAATAGGTTGTATCACTTTGTAATCATTTAAAGCAAACCAAATAAAAATTTGTCCAATCAAATTGAAAATGAAGTTTAGTATCTTGTAATACAAAAAGATAGTTAATGGTCTATTCAAGTATCTTCTTTGCCATATAGCAACCGATATAGGAATTAAGAGAGTAACCGTACCTACTCTACTAAACAGTAAAAACCACGCTTGAACATCAGCACTTGCCATATGAATATTATTTTATTTTACTATCTTGGAGGAATTGGAAAACCTGTAGTGAAATCTTCTCCCCCTATATCCGTCACAATAACCGTACAGCCCACTGCTACTACAAAAGCGGTGTAGTCGGCACCGGTAGGAGCGGGTTTACCTAATCGCCCCCAGATGATCACGCTGTTGAGGGGATTGGTGAGTACATCAATAGCACCCTTGATGCTGTTAAAAACAGCTTCATCAATCACAAAATAGAACTCTCCGGGGCGCACATTGGGAGGTGATAAAAGGGTTTCCATGCCTTCTTCAAAAACAATCCACTCGGCATCTACCAGACTAGTGTTGTTAATGTCCGTCACTCGAAAGGCGACTTCTTCTATAGTAGAAGCGGCGAAGAGTTGTTTTAGCTTCCAAAAAGCGATTGGAAATACTTTTTCCTCGGCGGGGCTGCCCCAATAATTGTTTACAAAGGTCTGCATATCATTGAATGCAGACTGGGTCGTAAGACCCCTAGATGCTCTAAAGATTGTTGCCATAATTTAAATAGATAAAAGGGTTTATGAATAAAATTATTTGTTTTGAATAAAGTCTGATTGTTCACTCAACCGACCCGTTTGATTGCCCCTAAAGCGGTCATTCTCAAAAAGTCTCCTTATTATTCTATCTAGCTCCCTGGTTTCGCGGCGTAGGGTTCTGATCACTTGTTGTTCGCGATAAGCGACGTGCTTGCTCAGTCCTAATTCCGAATAATTTTCTGCCGGAGCTAAATAAGTGGTGCGACTGGTAGAATCCAGTTTGAAACCAAAAAACTCGTATTGCTCGGGGACGTATTTGATGAGTGTGTATTTTTTTACATCCTGCGGATTGACCTGTTTTCGGGTATTGCTCAGTTTGACGGAACGTTCAGATTCGTTAATTCTGACGTTTAGATTGGTATCAATGGAGGTATAAGTTGCGATCCTACGCAGCATCCAGCTTCCATCCTCAGCTTTTTGCAAGGTGCTTACCAAATTTGTATCCACATTACCGGAAACTACATCTACCACTTGATAACCGGTCAGCACTACTTTGGATAATTTTCTGGGAGGAAATAAACAAGCCAAAAAATAGGAACGATTGACCAAGTTAGCTGAAATGTATTGTACAGGGGCATCGTAGTATCCAGGCGTGCGAAGTATATTTTCATAAGTAGAAGAGTCTATGCCAAACGATTTGTTGCTATCATTGATAGTATATCCTATTATTTCCCGCCCTTTTTGTCTTAATACATCTAGCAAGCTCGTGGAATCAATAGGTGGATTTTCATTGTTGCGAGCGGTAAAACTCACAGGCTGTATTATATTATTCCCACGCAGAGTAGTGATATCGGTGAGAGAGCGTGAATTACTTTCTGTAAAATAAGAATTTCCGTTATAAACATCTGGAGAGCTTAAAAAGTCACAAGTCTGACAGTTGCTAAGACCATTAACGAAAAGGGTATCTCTACCAATACACTGAACGGTAGATAATACTCGATTGACAAAATAAGTTCTGCCTTCTGCGGTACTCGTACGGCTACTCGGGGTGAAAATATCATACGGAAAAAAAACTTGGTTTTTACCGCAACACGCTTGCCAGGGATCATAAGCAATCACGCCATTTCCGGGGTTATTAGGTCCAGAAAGTTGCTCGTAACCAACTACAACCAAAGCATGGTTTCCATCTAATGCACCAGTTGCTCCTTCAACCGCAGTCGCTTCTATATTAATGATAAAAGGACGGCAATCATCTATCTGCTGTTTCACTTCTAACCATGACATGGGCTGTGTACTCCAGTTAATCTTCTGGATAGAACTATAGCCATAGGAGGAAAAAATAAGGTCATAATTATCTGCGTGCGCCGGATTGCTCCCCATGAATTCACTGGTACAAAGAACACCTCTTTTATTTAAAGGAGATTCACAATTTCCAGTGCTAGAAGGACATATGCTGGAGCAGCTCGTACAACAAGGAAGTACAGTACTGCTAGTATCTGTGTCCGGTCTGGTAAACTTCACCAAGCGTTTGACCAGATCACATTGAGTAAATTTAGCGGAATCTTTTGGATTATGAAAATCCATAATCATCTTCATACTAGCTGCCCAGCACCACTTGCCGGTTTGCTGGCTACGATAAGGTACAAACATTTGCCTTCTTTTGTACTGCGCAAATGAATCTGAACACCAAACCATTAAAATTAAAACAACTAAAATTCTTATAACCCAAGCGTTTCTCATACTAAAAAATTTATTTACGGAATCAATTTCAATTCAATGGCTTTCAAAATGGCTTCGGCTTTGGAGCCGACGTGTAGTTTTCGGTAAATATTGGCGATGTGCGCCTTCACCCCTTCGTAGCCGATGCTCAGTGCCGAGGCGATTTCTTTGTAGGTTTTGCCTTTGCCCATTTCGCGCAGGGTGTCCATCTCGCGGGGGGTCAGAGGGATGTAGCCGGGGTTTGCAGTAAACTGCGTGTTTTGAAACAACTGGATCACTTTGTGTACGATCTCCGGGGAGAGGTAGCCGCCGCCGAAATACACGTTGATAATGGCTTGCTCCAGTTGATCCATCAGGTCGCGTTTGATGATATAGCCGTTGGCACCCCGGCAGAGTGCTACGAAGATGGGGTGGTTTTCCTCGAAGCGGGTTTGCATGAGTATTTTGGTGCCGGGGTGCACGGCTTTTATTTTTTGCAGGGCATCCAAGCCGCTGGTGCCGGGCATTTCGATGTCCATGAGTACCACATCGGGTTTAAGTTCGCCCACCTGCGCCACGGCTCGGTCGGCGTTTTCAAAGGATTTGGTCAGGAACAGCTTGTCCGAGCGTTCAAACACGTCCGTCAGCAGTTCGCGCACGCTCGGATTGTCTTCATACAACACCACCCGAAGCGGGTGCGGGGGCAGCAGGGGTTTATCTTCCATGTTTAAATAGGTTGGCGACCGTGGGAATCACCGCAGGCGACAGATACCCGCCGCCTTGATAGACCCTGGTAATAGCTTGCTCTAATTGGTTCAGGAGGTCTAATTTCAAAATATAGCCCGATGCGCCGCGGCACAGGGCGGTGAAGATAGATTCCCGGTTATCGTGCTGGGTTTGCATCAGCACTTTGGTTTGGGGGTGGGCGGCTTTGATCTGTTGCAGGGCATCCAAGCCGTTGGTGCCAGGCATTTCGATGTCCATCAGCACCACGTCGGGTTGGCGTTCGGCTACTTGTTTCACGACTTTGTTGGCATCGGCGAAGGTATCGGTTAGTTGGATGGTCTGCGAAGTCGCCAGCAGGTCGGTGAGGAACTCGCGGACGTTGAGGTTGTCTTCGTAGAGCAGGACTTTGATTTTGGGTAGCATAGCGTTTATAATTTTTATAATCGGTTCTGTTTTAGTACAGTGTTACAAAAGTTTGTTTCTAAAACTGCCCGCTCTTACCCCATCCCTGAAGGGTGTCCACGCGCGGACGCGGTGCTCCGCCATGCGGCGGAGAAGAGGTGGCGGGAGGAAATTTCAAAATTATTTTTGTAACGCTATATTTAGTCTTCGGCGATTTATTGCTTTTGATTTGTACTTGCTCTTGGCTTCCTACTTTTTGGCATTGCCCCAAAAAGTAGGCAAAAAACGCTAGTCCGTTAAACTCGCTCCGCTCAAACAGTAACGGACGGCTCTCCCGCACGTATTTCAATACAAATTCTTACAAAAAGACAACTTACATTTTCAAAATTCGGGACGTTGACGGTTTTTTGGGATAGCCGTTGTTATTAAAAATGTGTTGAATGATTTCCCGTGTAAAATTGTACAAAAGGACGGTGCGGTGCTACCCCCACTATTGGGGATGATTTACAATTCGGGCACGGTAATGGTCACGCAGGTGCCTTCGCCGGGTGCCGATTGCATTTTCAGGTCCATCAAGCCTTCTTTTGCCAGGGTGAACAGGCTTTTCAGCCCGATGCGTCCGCCGTTGCCGTTGCCGTCGCCATTGCAGGGTTCGTTGAGTTTGGCTTGCCAGTCGAAGCCTTTACCGTTGTCGCAGATTCGGAACCAAAGTGCTTTCCCTTCCCGCCGAATGTGGATGGAGGCTTGGGTGGCTTCGGCGTGTTTGTAGATGTTGTTCACGCATTCCGTTACAATCAGGTCGAGTTTTTCCATGCGGGCGAGGTCTATTTTCAGCACGGCATTTTCGGGCAGGTGATTTTGGTAATCCAGTGCGATGTTTTTCATCGAAAAGCATTCCTGCGCGTGCCAGTGCAGATTGTTCAACACGGTTTGCACCGAGTTTTTCGTGGGGTCAATCAAGTCAAATACGAAGCGCAACTTGCGCTCCATGCCGCCGAGGATGGCGCGGGCTTTTGCCAGGTTGTTTTGAACGCTGAATTGCAGCGATTGCAGGTCTTGCTGCGCCAGTGCCACCCTGCCAAACGCACCGAGCAGATCGCCACCCAGATTGGTATGCAGGCGATCCGTCCATTGTTTGCGCATTTTGTCAATTTTAGAACTTGCCCGCAAGCGATTTACCGTGATGGCATACGTAGCACCGCCGGTGAGCAGCACCAGGTACAGCACGAAAGCCGGAATGTACCACCAGGTGTGGTCGCTTTTCACTACAATTTGCAGGGGTTGGGGCAGGGCAGGCAAGCCGTCGGTGCAGCGATAAAATTGTAAAAAATAAGTGCCGGCTTTGAGATCGGAGTAGGAGGCGGCTCGGTCAAAGCCTCTACTTGTCAATTCGTAGGCATACGTTTCGGCAGCAATGGCGGTGAGGGTATCCATGACCAGCAGGTGGTCGGAAGTTTTTAATTGAATGGTATTGGTAGAATCAACTACTATTCGTTCGCCATTTACCCGAATGAGTAATTGCGGAGTGGGGAGTGCCTGCGTGGTGTTCAACGCGAAAGGCAAAACCAGCGTAAGTAAGGTGGATGTCACAATAAAGGGGTTGTACGTTTTTATAATTTTGTTTCAGCAAAAAAGGATTAGTTTAAGAATGCTTTCATTATTTTGCGTAAACTATTCGGTAGAATCAATACCTTTTCTTCCACAAAAGCAAATATAATTACAAAACGTTCCATTTTTGAAAATTTATCTATTAAAAAATGGTTAATTCGACGAATGGAGGCAATGTGCTGATATGCTAATTTGCCAATGTGCTAATTCATCCACACAAGGACAAAAACTTAATTTTGATTTTGTTTTATGATAAATCAAAAAGCCCTCCGGCATACACCGAAGGGCTTTTTATCAACTGCAAACTGCTTACTGTGAACTGCCAACTATTTTTACCATCCCGGCAAAATATTCAAGCCAAATATAAACCGGCTGTTGTCAAAAAACGGATAAGCATAGTAGGGTTCCAGCACCATGGCTCCAAACAGATTTACCCGCAAAGACACCCCCGCACTCACGATGGGCAAGGCTCTGGGAAAATCCACTTCATAGAGCGTGTTGCCATTGACATCTACCAGCGGTGCGCCGGTGTTGCGGTCAATTTGCGGAATGCGGTTGCCCTCCGGGTCGCGCAGGTAAATGTCGCCGCTCAACTGCCGGTTGTCGTACCAAGCCACGCCACCGTCCACGAAAAAGTTGAGGTCGGAAAACAGGAAATTGGATTTAATCAACGACAAGCGCTCTGCTCCCGTAAACGGAATGCGCACTTCAAAATTGGCAACCCCGATGCGGCTACCCACCAGTTGGTCAAAAGATTGCCCGTTTTGCTGCAAAATACCCTCAATGGCATTGGAATTAAAACCGCGTACAAACCACGGATTGCCTATGTAAAACGGAAACAGATCGTTGGCATTTTCGCCGTAACGCCCGTAGTGCATGGCACGGAACGCCAAACCGATGGGTCGGAAAAATTTATACACCCGATAATCTGCCGTAGCCGAAGTAAATTGGAATTCCCCGAAATATTGATCCACGCCAAAACGGAAGCGATGCCCGCGCAAAGGAGCCGTCAAGCCAAAAAATGAATTATCACCCACAAAAGCCGCGCCCACATTCCACAGGCTGAAGCCCGGTGCACTTTGTACCCGCTGGCGTTGCTGCCCGAGGTAAGCACCGGGCGCAAACTGATTGCCACCCACCGGAATGGCTTGGTAAATATTGACATACTGGTCGGTGCGCGAGCTATACCTTGAAAACGTGGCATTGGCTTCCAGTCGGAGCGTGGTAGAGAACGGATACGCCGAGAGCAAACCTGCCTGCTGTTGGAAAAAACGTTGTATAAAAAAGGTATCGGCAATCGCTCTGCCAACTCCATTGTCAAATTCAATATTTTGAATGCCAAAACCACCAAATCCAAACGACCGGAAAGGCTGATGCGAAGCCGTAGCCCCCCAGGTAATGCGGCTCTTGCGGTTAATGTATTGCACTGCCCCGCCAAAGTCGGTGATTTCGCCGTTCAAATTGGCACTGGTGAACACCGTGCCATTGCCCAAAATATCGCTGAACAGTGCATCTACGCCGCCTGCCAGCCCTGTTGCCGTGCCAAAGGTGTTGCCCGTACCTACGCCTACGCCCGCGCTGCCGCCGATGTAGTCGAGGCGGAATTTAGGGCGGTAGTCAATTTCGGTGTATTGCGTGAGGATGCGATCGTCGTCGGCTTCCAGCCGGTCCAGGTTATCCAGTTGGGTATCTACTATTTTTTTGGAATTGGCTTGCACGCGCGGCATAGTCGCAGCGGCAAAATCTACTTTGTTCGGCACTTCCCGGTTCAGGAAATCTTCTGTTTTCGCCCGATAAATGCTATACGTATTTTTAGAAAAGTGCATATATACCACGCGGTTGTTTTTGCGGTCAATGCTCATGGCAGGCGCGTAGTGCGTGATGCCGCTCACACCGGTGATCATGTCGGTCATCTGAAAGATTTTACCCGATGCTTTGTCGTACTTATAAATATTGCGGAAGCCATCCCGATTCGACAGGAAGATGATATTGCCTTCGTTGTCGTACAGGGGGTTCAGGTTATCCGCGCCGTAGAAGATGTCAATCACTTTGGTGTCGCCGCTCACCACGTCCATTTCTGCCAGGTTGAACGTCCAGGCACCGTTGGTTCTGCCGCGCTCGAAGCTCAACTGATCGGTTGCAAACAACAGCGTATTACCATCCGGCGACCAGTGTACGTGCATTTCGGAATACTTGTCGTTGGTCAGACGATCTACTTTTTTGGTTTTCAAATTGTAGGTATAAATGTCCGTCTGACCTTGCACCAAGCCCGTGAATGCAATCAGATTTCCTTTGGGCGACCAGCTTGGATTGGTAAATGCTTCCACGCCGTCGAGTTTAATTTCGTCAATGGTTTTGCCGTCGTCGGCATCTTTGATGATTAAAATATTGCGCCCTTTGCTGAAAGCCGAAAACGCAAAACGATTGCCTTCGGGCGACCAGGTACCGGCAGATTCGATATAATCAAAATCGTCAATGTGACCGCTGCGCGTGGAACTGGCTACCTTGCGAATGATTTTGCCACTGGAGGCTTCCGCCAGAAACAGGTCAATGCCGAATATATCTTTTTCCGACAGGAAAATCACATAACGCCCATTCGGACTCAACACCGGCGAGATGTTGATGCGACCGCCGCCTTTTTCTCTGGAAACCAATTCTGTACCTATAAAACGTTCCTTTTTATTGCCGATAAAAGGAGTAAAGTGGGTTTTCACCGCATTCTGCCACATACTCGACAGATTCTTCTCATCCATACCCAATACTTGCAAACACGCCGTTTCAAAACCGTACTTTGCCGTTGCCACGTAAAACGGTTCAATTACGTCATCGCCGTACATCCCTGTCAGGAATGCCCAAAATGCCTGCCCATAACGGTAAGGAAAGTATTTTCCGGTGTTGTTCAGGTCGCGCAATTTCGGCACGTCGTCGTTCAGCACCGCATCGCGCATCCACATGGCGGTAAGTGCATCCACGCTACCGATGGACATATACTCCGCCAGGCCTTCCACCAGCCACAGCGGCAGGTTTTGAATATTGTTCAAATTGGTAGAATCGCCGTTGATGACCATGTTGTACTGAAAAGCGTGTACCAACTCGTGCCCCAGTACATGGTGCGTTTGTTGGTTAGACATGGCAATGGGCATAATGACGCGGTTTTTGAACGCCTCGGTCACCCCGCCCGTACCCACGCCTACCTGCCCGAAAATGGCATTCGTTTGCTGAAAATCGGCGTGGTCATTGTACAAAATGAATGGGTTTTTGTTCTGAATGGTATCGCGCAATACGCGCTGATGCAGTCGGTACCACACCTCCGACCAGGTAGAAAACTGCCGGAGATAGTCATCGTTTTCCAGGTAGTTGTAGATTTCAAAATGCGGCGTTTGCTGCACTCTAAAATCGAAGGTCTCATAGTTTGCCTTATTCCGACCGAAGTATTGCGCCTGCACCCCTGTTGCAAGTACCAGTGACAGACCCAAGCTGAGGCAATATTTGAATGTGTTCATATTGTGAAATACTACGTTTATTGAAAATGCTATTGAATCCGTATAGAGTAGAAGGTATAGGGTATCCGGACTTGGCAGTGGGTCAAAAGGATAGACATGATTTCGTAAATCTTCAAGATTTGCGAAATCTCAACCGGCTACCAACCCTTTTGACCCACTACCCAAGACTTTACACGCACTCTGTCTCTTGTTCACCTCGTCTCTCTTAACACTTCATAATGGTGCTAAGTCGTTCAAATCGTGTAGTTTAGCTGTTAAAATTCTCTTAAAACAAAAAGTTTGGACATTCCTACGACAATTCAGTGAGAGGTGAGAAGACATGGCTAACGTACACCGTCTCACCTTTCATGTCTCACGTCTCACCTCTTAACCCCCGATTTCTACGAAAAGCATGAACCCACCAGTTGTTTGCAAAAAGTTAAGTTTTCCGACCAACGTGTGTGCCCTCAACTGTTAAAACCTTCTCTTTTTAACAAATTTGACGGCATTTTGTGCTGTGTTTTTGCAGAAAGACTATATTTAGCGGAAAAAGCCGCAGGCTACAAGCTACAAGAGGCACACGTACTGAGCGTCTTGTAGCTTGCTGCTCGTAGCTTGAAGCTAAAATTCTATTTAGAAAAATGTTATTTTCATTCATCCTTCTTTACTTACTCCTCACCATCGCCATTGGCTGGTGGGCATCGCGGCGGGTGAAAACCACGCAGGATTTTGTGATTGCCGGGCGGCAGTTGCCCCTGGTGGTGGCTTCGTGTGCGCTGTTTGCTACGTGGTTTGGCTCGGAGACCCTGATGGGGGCACCGACGGAGTTCATCGAGGGCGGATTGATCGGCGTAGTGGAAGACCCGTTTGGGGCAGCGTTGTGTTTGATTTTGATTGGGATTTTTTTTGCAAGAAAATTGTACAGATTAAACATTCTCACCTTTTGCGATTATTTTCGAATGCGGTTTAGTCGGCGGGCGGAGTTCATTTCGGCGGTGCTGATGGTGCCCTCGTACTTCGGTTGGATTGCGGCGCAACTCGTCGCCCTGGCACTGGTTTTGAATCTGATTACGGGCATTTCGCTGTTTTGGGGTATTTTGATTTGTATGTTTGCGGCACTCATTTACACTTACATCGGCGGGATGTGGGCGGTGTCGGTCACCGATTTTGTACAAACGATTATCATTTTGGTTGGTTTATTGATCTTAGCCCTTCAATTAAATAATGCAGTGGGCGGCATTCAAACGGTCATTGCAAAACAACGCCCCGGGTTTTTTAAATTCACTCCCGAACGGGATTTCAACAGCATTCTGCAATACCTCGCCGCCTGGATTACGATTGGCTTGGGTTCTATTCCGCAGCAAGACGTGTTTCAGCGCGTCATGGCGGCGCGCAACGAGCGCGTGGCGGTCGGCTCGGCGTACCTGTCGGGCTTCATGTACCTCACCATCGCGTTCATTCCTTTGTTCATTGTGCTGTGCAGCGAGATTTTGTACCCGGGGATGTTTGAAAACTTAGGCGCACTCAACGACGAAGACCGCCAAAAGATCCTACCCAACATGGTGTTGGTACATAGTGATTTATGGTTGCAAATTTTGTTTTTCGGAGCCTTGCTCTCCGCTATTTTGAGCACCACCTCCGGCGCGATTCTGGCTCCAGCTACGGTCATCGGCGAAAACCTCGTGCGCCCGTATTTTAAAACTTTGACCGACCGGCAATTGTTACAAATCATGCGTTTTTCGGTGGTGGGCGTGGCACTTGCCTCGGCAATCATGGCGGCTTGGAACAAAAATATTTACGAACTGGTGGGGCAATCTTCGGCGTTCAGTCTCGTTTCTTTGTTCGTGCCGCTGGCGGCGGGCTTGTACTGGAAGCGCGCGTCCAACTTCGGTGCCGTGGCTGCCATGGTGGTGGGCATGGCGGTGTGGATTCCCTGCGAATTTTTAGAAACCGAGATTCCAAGCCTCATTTGGGGACTTTTGGCGAGTATTTTGGCGATGGTGGTCGGAAGTTTTTGGAAACCGGATGTAGCGGGCGTAGCTTTGGAGGATAGGGGC
>Ga0224722_1000938_pt1 | contig 16509 bp, 13 predicted proteins | sample Balambano_FR1_Me_FD_161646 | JGI IMG/M metagenome (GOLD analysis project Ga0224722, IMG submission 161646) | Freshwater sediment microbial communities from Lake Towuti, South Sulawesi, Indonesia - Balambano_FR1_MetaG | ecosystem: Environmental > Aquatic > Freshwater > Lake > Sediment | place... | reverse complement strand
CCCCCAACCCCCTCCCTCACGCGGTGAGAGAGGGGGCATTCTTCAGAGTAAACACCTTTTTCATCAGATGTTCTTCCGTTAAAAACTTGTCCCCAACCCCCTCCCTCACGTGGTGAGGGAGGGGGTTGACTATAACTCAATACCTACCGTGATAGTTAGTTGGTTCAGATAGACAGTTGGGGCGGCACGGTCACGCCCGTTCTCGTAGCGAAACCGCAGAAACCCGCGTGACTGCGCCTCCGGGTTTACATAGAAGGTCGCGGTTCCGGCAAACAGATGATTCAGACGACTTTTGGAACCATTTCCATCTTCCCCGGCAAAGTAATACTGCCCTGTGTTTTCCACCAAAAAGACAAACGACGACCTATCCTTGTACGTATACAGATTCTCCAGAGTGTCTTTCATGCCAGAAGTGACCACGCCATGCGCCGCAATCTCTGTTAGTGCCGATTCCAAGAAAAGCCGGTTCGCGACAACCAGAAATGCTTTCTTTTTGTTAGGAACCGTCTGCTTAAAAGCAATCTCTACCAGCCCCGCAATCGCCGGGTTCAGTGACGGAAGCCCCATATCGGTAAGAAATTTCTTGGCTTCATTCAGGTCTGCGGCATTGCTCATTCCCCCACTCGCAACAAACCGTTCTGCAACCATAAGTGCTTCCTTATCGTCCATCGTCCAATTGGGCAGTGGTCGGGGAACCGGAATTGCTGCCACTTTGTCAAACTCGGCTTTGATTTTTGCCAGTGGGGTTCCTGTTGAAGCAGAAGCAAGAGCCTTCCGCACAGTCTCCCCGACGCTATCAGGAGCCGGGATTTTACCGACACTGAACGGCGCGGCAAAGCGTAAATCCTCGACCAGTGCCTTTCGTTCCGCATCGGAGAGTTTTTCCAGTGCCTTCTGAGCATCCGGCGTGGTTGCCAGCGATTGCAGTATCTCCCCCTTCCCCTCAATCACTCCCCGGTAGAAATCGGAGAGGGAGACATTGACATTATCCGGCAGGGCTTTGGCGAATGCCCGCACATTTGCCCGAAACTGGCTAAACCGATTCAGGGGGGCATATGCCAGAAACTGCCGATACGCCACCACTCCCACATCGTCTTGCTGACTGGTGGGGTTTGCCGTGGTTCCTCCTAGCGGTTGTGTGCCGCCTTGCACCCCGATGGTGATATAGTTCGGGACGCTGGGTATTGGCACAAAAAGCGGTAGGGTCTCCACCCCTACTGCAAAACCCAACGGCGACTCACCCCCTAATGTTCCGTAACCCTGTGCCACAATGCGTACTGCCTCGGTGCGCGGCAGATTCCCCAACTGGAGATACTTGGTCAACGGACCATCCAACTCCGGTACTCCCCGGTCAATTGTCAGTTGCAGTTTGGGGGCATCGTTGCGGAACTTCACCGCTTCAGTGAACCCCTGTGCATCGGTAAAGGCTTTGCCCTTCTCCGTCAATGTCTCGCCAAAGAGAGCGATTTTGTAAAAGGTGGTATCTTTATCGTTCCCAAAAGTCCGCCGATAGCCCAGTTCTATCTTTAGCCCCGGACCATCTTGTGCGCTTGCCTTATCGTCTAAGCCTTTTTTCGCCCCGGATGTATCCTGAGCGAAGACGGCAGTTCCCATCACGAAAACTGCCGTGAATCCCATAAGCCATTGCCTTGTTGTCATGTCCTCAAACTCCTTTCTCTGCTACCTTACTGCGGATTTGTCGGGGCAGGTGGTTCCCATTTCACCTTGCTATCAAACTCGTCCACCAAGTCTGCCGACATCTTGCCGAGAGTCGCCGTGATTTTCCACGTGTCTAATGCCGCGATTTTGCCCGTGTCACTTAACCAGTTGTACTGCCGGAGTAACTTGGTCAACTCGGTGGAAAATCGGGAGTAGAACTCCTTAAAGACCGTGGGTTGATTCGCTGCATATAACCCGATAGCGATGGTGGAGAGTCGCTCCCCCACTTCCAAGCTCACGGTCTTATGATACTCCTGCGTATCCTTATCAATGTCGTCATCGGCGGTTCCCCCGGCATTGAGAATCGCGGTGGTGATAAACCAGAGGGTGTACTGCTGGCTTACCGGAATCGGTGAAGGTCGCTTTGCCATCGTGTTTTCGTCCCCTTAGAGCAGGTATTGGGGAGTAACCCCCAACTCATTACCAGTTTAACCGGAAAACGTTGGCAAAACGTTGGAACTGTATCTCCATCGTGAAAAATAAGGCGGTAGTATCTTTTAGGGCGAGCAAAACAATGAACTTGTGCTTGACGCTTCGATTGCACTGTGTTACACTTGTGCCGGGTGAATGGGGTATCCCATTCACCCTATCTTTAACAATTACAGTTCGCCCTGTGTGTGTTGGGGAAGTCCGGTGCAAGTCCGGCACTGTCGCGCAACGGTAACGTGGAACGCCCTGTGCTACCCCGAAGTCCGATTACCAACCACTTCAGGAGTCGTGTGAAACCTCTCGCGTCAAGAGGGTGACGGCAAAATGCAGAGCCAATTCGGTTTCTGCCTTCGTTGCGCCACCATTGCTTGCTGAGTCAGGCGGTGGCGTTTGTGCTTATTGCCCCTCGCCCTGCCCTTACCGAGAGTTTCCCCGACCTGCGCCCTGTGCAATGCCTGCGCGAAACAGGCAGAAAGGCAACCGATATGTACCCTCGTTGGAAACGGGCGTTCACGCTGATTGAACTGCTCGTTGTGATTGCGGTCATTGCGTTACTTGCTGCGATTCTCTTTCCCGTCTTTGCTCAAGCCCGCGAAAAGGCACGACAAGTCTCCTGCTTGAACAATCTCAAACAGATTACACTGGCAACCCTGATGTACTCTCAAGACTACGATGGCACGCTCCCCCTCTATACATGGAACTGGCTTACCTACTGGAGCGGAGGGCGGGCATCGTCGGGAGCACCCTTTGAAAAGCAACGCGCCTTAATCTGGGCGTATGTGCGAAGTGGAGATATTCAAAAATGCCCCTCCTACACGGGTGGGAACAACTTGGGGGGTATCGGCTATGGCTACAACCGAAACCTCTGCCTCACCGTTCGCTATACCCCAAACCCGGCACGTGATGCCGAAATCACCCACCCGGCAGAGACTATCCTCTTCGGGGATTCTGGGCAGAAGGATTTCCCCCAACCCGGAACCAACGAGACGATTCTGATTGAGCCACCGTCATCATGGTTCGGCTACCCGTCCATTGAGTTTCGTCATCAGGGTTTTGCCAATTTTGCCTTTGTGGATGGTCATGTGAAGCCAATTCGGGAAACAGCCTTTATCCAAGAGCTACCCGCACAGGAACAAGACCCTCTCCGCGGTTTCCGCTATCGCGGCGACAAACTGATGGCACGCAACGCCGGGAACTAACGTTCTCCACTTTCTTTCTCAACCTTCTCCATATCAAGGACAAACGACAATGAAAATACGACAACGCCTACTTATCTTTATCGCAGGGGTGTTTACCCTGCTCTGCTTTGTACAACCTGCTGTCGCGCAACCGTCACTCAGCGCGATTGTGGGAGAGGGCGAGAACCTTTCCTACTTTGTACTGGACTTTAAGAACGGTCCGGTTCCACAGTCCTACGCCTTCGGGTATCGTTACTCTGGGGCAAAAACCGGGGGCGATATGCTCGATGCCCTTGTCGCAGACGTTCCCACCTTCACAGCGAACACACAAACCTTTGGAAACTTCGGACGGTTTATGATTGGTTTGGGCTTCGATGGTAAGTTTCAAGATAATTCTCCCCCGAACCCCAATGCATTCTGGGCATATTGGCTCGCAGAGGACGGTCTGAACTGGGCAACCTCCGACTTTGGTTTGGATGGTCGTCCCTTAGCCAACGGTTCATGGGATGGGTGGACATGGGGGCAGGACTTCAACAACTTCCCCGGTCCTGCACCGAGTACCCCGTTTCTTTCGGCGGATGCCCCCGAACCCGGAAGCGGTCTGCTTGCCCTGATTGCGCTGGGAGTCGTGGGACTTGTCACACGCCGGAAGCAGTGAACCTTTGCTGGTATTCTCCGTCTGACTACCACGGGAACGGTTCGTCAACAATCTCTTAGAAGGAACGGTTCCCGAAGGAGAAACGGATAATGCGACGAAACGGGATTTTGAATCTGTTAGCGATAACGGTTGTTTTCGGACTGACCGCACAAGGTGCGATGGCGCAACAAGCCCCCGCAGGCAAGCAAGGCAAGCCGGGACAGCAGGGACGACGCGGGGGTATGAACTTGAAAGCCCTCACCGAACGCCTGAAGTTGACCGAAGCACAACAAACCAAGTTGAAGCCTATCATGGAAGAGTCGACAAAGAAGCGCAAAGCCCTGCAAGACGACACCAAACTCTCTGAGGAAGACAAGCGCAAGAAGATGCTGGAACTCCGCAAGGAAACCACCACCAAAATCGAAGCCGTCCTTACCGACGAACAAAAAAAGCAACTCAAAGAGATGCAAGCAAAGGGTCGTCAGCAAGCCACCGGGCAGAGTGGTACAAAGCCGAAGCCATAAAAGCCTAAGCCGTCGGAAACTTCCCATAACCTCAAAACACCACGGAGAAATTGTTCGTGGTGTTTTTTGTTTCTCTGCATAAAAGGCTTGATTCCATTATCGAAAATTTGGTACGGTGAAAGGGAGAAACTCCCCCTACGAAGACTGACACGAGGACACCAATGAGTACCAACGAAACTTTTCTGATTCTGCATGGTTGGGGCGGCAATAAGCCCGCACACTGGCAAGAGCATCTTTTTACTGCACTCACCGAGGCAGGTGCAACCGTTCACTATCCGAAGATGCCGGAACCCACCGCACCCAACTTAGAGGCATGGCAAGCCCGGTTAAAAGAGGAACTGGCAACCCTTCCTACCGACCAACCGATAACGGTTCTCTGCCACAGCCTCGGTTGTATCAACTGGATGCACTATGCGGCAACGTTAACTGCTCCGGCAACTCCGTTCGCAGACCGAGTGCTTTTGGTGGCTCCGCCGTATGTGATTCCCGAAATTCCTCCTTCGGATGCCCCTCCCGGTGTTCCCGGTTTCTTTCCTCCTCCGCTCTCCCCAGAGGGAATCACTTTTGCCAGTAACGAAACCTGTGTCATCGCCACCGACAGCGACGATTACGCCACCTTTGAGCAGTCCAAAGCCTACACAGACCGTCTGCAAATCCCCATCTATCTGTTGGAAAAAGCGGGGCATATCAGTCCATACTGGGGCTATGGCGAGTGGCAATGGGTGATTGACTGGTGCTTACGCCGCGCCGACCTGCCCCCTCAACCCAAAGCCACGGAATAGGGGCGAAAAGCAGGAGTTCACTGTCAACCTCCCGAAACTACCTTTACTATGAGTACCCCGGAAATGACACGACGACGCTTCTTTCTGATAGTGTTAGATGGGTGTGGAGTGGGTGAACTCCCTGATGCCATTCAGTATGGCATCGGGGATTTAGGCGCGAATACGCTGGGGAATACGGCGCGTGCTGTAGGCGGTCTCATCATGCCGCATCTTACTCGATTGGGTTGGGGCAATATCACCGAGATGCAGGGAGTTCCGCCGGAGCCAAATGCACCTGTGGTCTGGGGGAAACTTGCCGAACGTAGCCGAGGGAAAGATTCCGTCGTGGGACATTGGGAGATGATGGGTGTGATAACCGAAACTCCGTTTCCTATCTACCCACACGGTTTCCCCATCGAACTGATGCAGGCATTTGAAAAGATTGTGGGTCGTCCGGTTTTAGGGGGGTTGCCAGCATCAGGAACCGAGATTTTGAAGCAGTTGGGTGAGGAGCATTGTCGTACAGGTAGCCCCATTCTCTATACCTCCGCCGACTCGGTGTTTCAGGTGGCTGCCCATGAAGACCCGGCGATATTCGGCTTGGAGCGTCTGTACGCGGTCTGCGAAGCGGCACGCGCAATGCTGATTTCGCCGCATCCTATTGGGCGCGTAATTGCTCGCCCCTTTCTTGGCAACCATGCGGGCAACTTTCAACGCACTGGGAACCGTCGTGATTACCCCCTCCCCCCTCCCACCGAAACCGTCTTAGACCATCTGACCGCACACGGGAAAACGGTACATAGCATCGGTAAAATCGCGGAGTTTTTCTCCGGGCATGGTATCACCTCCTCTCAACACACTACCAACAACACGGCGCATCAGGACGCATTGGAGGAAGCCGTCCGGGGAAGCGGTGACGGCGGCAAGGCGGATTTTGTCTTTGCCAATTTAGAGGACTTCGATATGCTCTATGGACACCGTAACGACCCGGTAAACTTTGCTCGCCTTCTCACCGAGTTTGACACCTTTTTGGGGGAACGCTTTTTACCTTTCCTTGCACCGGGGGACTTGGTGGGAATCACCGCAGACCATGGCAACGACCCTACTACCCTTTCCACAGACCACTCTCGCGAGTATGCCCCCCTCTGGCTTGCGGGAAAACCGATTACTGCGCCGCAAGCATTGGGGGAGCGCACGACCTTTGCCGATTGGGGGGCAACCGTTTGCCACTGGTTAGGTGTTCCCGTTCTTAGCGGTACATCTCTTCCCCTCCCCGACCCAACACCGTACCCGCTTCCAGAAATGCACAAGGAGAAGCCTCTATCGTGACCCGTTTGTATCGTCTCGTTGTTCTCCCTCTCCTTTTGTTCGCGCTACCTGTTCCTTGCCTTTTGGGTTGTCAACCACGCCCCAATGCGGGGAACAACAGTGTTACCTTGCAAAGTCCGCCCCTCCTTCCCGAAAGCGCACAGAACTCGGCTTCGCAACCTGACCCACCGGGACCCGGAGGTAGTGACTCTGCCCCTCTGTTCCCGACAACCTCACCGACTCCGGTCCCACCACGCACGGTTCAACCAATAGAGTGGGTTGGGTCCTTCAACTTGGAGTGGTTCAGTCTTGGGGGACGTAAACCACGTAACTCCACCGATTTGCAACGAGTGGCGGCATTGATTCAAGAGACCGGGGTGGCTCTATATGGCTTACAGGAAGTTAGCGATGATGGCGTGATGAATTCGCTTATCGCCTATCTGCCCGGTTGGAAATACTATGTGGGAACATCGGGGCGGCAACAACGATGTGCGATACTGTGGGATGCCACTCGTGTTGGGGTGCGTCGCCCCGTGGAATGGGGCGACATTAACGACGGTTTAGAGGCAAATGCGGGCAATCTGCGTGCACCATTGGTTGCTGAGGCAAAAATCGGGAAGTTTGACTTTACCTTCATTGTGCTTCACTTAAAAGCCATGCAGGATCCAGACTCGGTACGCAAGCGGCGCACGCAACTACGCCGTCTCCGCGCCCGCTTAGACGAATACTTGGCAACCCGTCCCGACAAAGATGTGATTATCGTGGGTGATTTTAACGATACTGCCGATTCTGCGGCAATGAAAGAGCTAACGGGGGGACGCAAAGGCGGGGTTGGGTTTATTGTCACGGGGGCGAAACTGCCGAAAACCGCCGTCACCTATATGAACCCTGCGGGGCGAATTGACCATGTGGTTATCTCGTCCCCGTTTGTTTCGCAGGAGGAGTGGAATACCAAAGCGGAAACCCTCCCAAAACCCAAAGGGGCAGAGCGGAAGGTCTACGACGAGAGTATTTCCGACCACCTCCCCACATGGTCAGGTTTCGATACAACCCAAGACAGAGATTAGTCATTCTCACACCGCCCCAGTCGGAGGCGGTGTGAGGCGCAGGGGTTTACACCCTCAGGAGTTGTTCCAGTATTGTTGGGTCTTTGATTTCGTTGTCTTTTGCCAACAACAGCACCTTGGAGACCACTTCTGCCGTGCGCGGGTCGTTATCGGCAAAGGGGAGGAAGAGCCGCCCCCGTTGCGAGGCGAACGAGGGAACGATACAGACAAAGCCCCCCGGTTGGCGATGGACAATGGCACTCCCCAGATGCACCGAATAGGTCGCTAACGTGCCGTCAATCATCACATGGGACTTGTTGAAGCGGACATTCTCCAATTTGAGCAGTGATGCCGCTTCCCGCACGAGTGCCTCGCGCATCTCGACGGTGGACGCACTTGCTTCCGGGTCTACCCCACCGAGGTGTGCCACGCTTACCACAAGGTCAAGGTCGCGCATGGCTTCGGAGAACAAGCGGGGCGGTACATCCACTAAGCGCATCGGGAAATATTCCCCTCGCTTGGTGAAGTAGACAGTATCCAGAGTAAGTCCTTCGACATCCAACGGGGAAGCCGTCCATCCCATAAAGGTCACATACGCCGAGATACCGGCTTGGTGGAAGGTCTTGCGAACATCCCCTTCGTCCCTCAAATTTACCCAAGCTCGCTTCCCAAAGAGAGCCATTGCTTGCTTAGGGTTCACTTGATGCCCAGAGTAGCGCGACGACTTGGTTCCATCCTCTCGCTCTTGGTCGGTCAAGATATAGAGTTCCCGGAAAACCTGTTTGAAAGGCTGAATCCGTTCCCGCAGGAAGCAGTCGCGTTGCCAACGTTCCCAGTTTCCGGCTTGCAAAAGGTCGTGGGGGTGTGCAATACGGATTTTAGTATCCCCAGAGAGGGCATTCGGATTGCCGTCGCAATCTTCCAGCGTGCTTCCTCCCTCCACAGGATAGCCGAGGCGCGGGAGTTCCTCATCAGTGACAAAGACGAGGGAACGTAGCATGGGGAGCAGAACCGGGTGGCGGTGCAGGTCGGCAATCTCTTGTTGGGTGAAAAGGTCGCCTCGAATCATTGCCTCTTCCAAGGACAGACGCATTCGGCTGACCTGCCGCTCGATGCTTTTGCGACGCTCTATTACGGCGGTAACTGCGGGGTCTTTTTTGACTGCCGGAGGGATATTCTGAATTACCTTGTCCTTCTTCACCACCGATAAATCGGGTTCGCCGAGCGGGTTTATGGAGAGAGTGACCGTGACTTCGCCAACTGTGGTAGAGACAGGACCTTCGGCAAGGTCGGCAACGGCTTCTGTCTCCATCGCCCACTCCAAGCGTACCGGGTCGGGGTAGCCTGCGGTTCGTGCAAGGTTCTCCATCGCGATACGAGCGGCTTTCTTTTCGCTCTCCTGCCGTTGGGGACCGAACTTCTTGCTAGTTCGCAGGAACTCTTGGATGACCTCATAACGAATCAGCGATTCGGCTTGCCGCTCCTCATGCGTTTCGGGCAAGGGAAGTAGCCCTAATGCTCGTGCCGCGTCTTTGTTCCGCTTTTCCTTGATATTGGCGATGATTGCCTCACGGTTTGCCTGTCCGCGCATGGCATCGGCATAAAGTTGCGCCCGTTTATGCCCACCCGACGACGAGGTATACTTTACAGCAGCATCCAACGACGACCAGCGTTCCTTACCCAGCGTGTTCCAGACACGCCAGAACCATGCCACATCTACCGCCCCCTCCACCAAATCCTCAGCAGAGAGCGGCGTTTTATCCGAGATTTCCGCCGACCATGCCTCCCGAATCTCGGCATCTACACTCCAATGGTCATCCTTTGTATGAGCATGGAGCCACCAAATGCCTTCAGCAAAACCTTCCCAACCGAGGGTATGCTCGACGTGCTTTGTCCACTGCGGGGCATACATGGCGACTTCTACCAGACGTTGCTCAGGAATCTTTGCCTCCTTGACTTTTTGAGCAAAGAGTTCCGGTGTATCCTCTGCGCCGGGGAAGGTGACACGAAGCAACCGGCTAAAAACCGCCGCACGGGTATCGCCCCATGTATAGCCCCGAACAAACGTCTCTTTCCCAAAGGCTTTGACAATACGAATGAGATTGTCCATGCCTCCGGTATAGCGTAACGCTCGCGCCGCTCCGGTAGCCACTGTGGGAGTGTCGCCTCGGCTTAGTTCTACGTCCAGTATCTTCTGGCGGCAGTTCTCCACTATCTGCTTCAATCGTGGTACTTGGGCAAAGAAAGTATGGTCTTTCCGCCCCGAAAGTTCGCCGAGTGGGTTGAAGTTATCATGGTAGTAGTAGCCGTAGTTGTCTCGTCGGACACGATTACCCAACAGGATGTCATACATATCGGCTTCCGTGGCAATGCCCGCCCGAAATGCGGCGATGACTTCTTGGAGTTGTGGTCTGAGACGGGGCAGGTCGGGCGCAGGGGAGTCCAACCAACGCAACAGTTTCCAAGCATGGCGAATCTGGTCATGGCTCCACTCGTCACTATTTTTCTGGAAGTCACCCCGCATCAGAGAGACCCAATAGGTGTTACCCCGTTGATAACTCCACTCCTGCCGTTTTTCCTTGTTATTGATTGTTTCCAATTTGCTGGCTTCGCGAGTCAGTTCAAAGGTAGCCGCACTCAACAGGAAGTCTGCCAGACCGGGCTTTCGTCCCTCAAAACGCTGAAGCCACGGGATAAGGACATTGACCAGAGTGTACTGTTCATCGGTCAGTTTGACATCAGGAGCGTTCCGAGATTCTGCCTTTTCCTCGGTGGTTCCATACTGTCTGCGCCACTGACGGGTTCCGGGGGACTCTATTGTGCTAAACCACTTGGCGAAACGGATTGTTTCCCAGCCGTCGCTATCGCGCAAGGTATTGGGACGAGCATTCCAGAAGTCATGTAGTTCTTTGGAGAGCGAAAAACGCGCCATATCGTCGGCTAATGCAAGCGTGTAGTTCGGTGACGGGAATCCCCAGCCTGGACTACCAAAAAGAATCTCCGTTTCACTTCCATCCCATTGCGTCACCCGCATTGTGGTCTCTTTGTGTTTTTCTATAAACGCCAGTACGTAGTCCAAAATCGCTTCAGCGTATGGGGTGGTCAACTGTGGAAGTGGCTTCGGATAGGTCGGAACTTCTACAGGAGTCATCTCCACCGGGTTCATCAAGCCCAAAGCATTGTCTAAGGTCAGCGTCTCGGTATCTTCGGAGAGTAGGGGTTTCAGGAGTGCGGTTTCCGGTTCGGTGGGGTTCTCCCGCTTTTTGGAGAAAGCAACTGCTCGACCTCGTGCCATGTCCGGGGAGCGTTTCTCCTTCACCATCTGCGCCAAAAGGTCTAAGCCTGCCACCCGTTGATTGGCGTTACTGCTGTCCAAGAGGCGGTCTGCACTCTCCAAGACACCATCATCTTTGCGTTTCAAGAGCAGTTCGATAATCGCCTTGCGGAGGTCGGCGGCTTTCCGCGTCAACAGTTTTTCGTACTGCGCCAAAATCACCGGGTCATCTTGAGCATACCGCTTTAACGCCTCCAACGCCGTATCGCGCACATAACTGCTGGCATCCCCCAAAAACCCTATCAGAACATCGCGGGTTTCGTCGGTCTTTTTGCGCTTCTCATCAGCATAGTAGCGGGCAACAGAGCCACGCCCGCTTGAATCCATCAGAGAAAGATAGGGCAGTAAGCGAGACGAATCCCGCTGCCCCAGAAGCGAGGTTAGCGTGTTTGCCACCACGTTTTGAGCAATGCTGGGTTTATACCATGGAAAGAGGAGCGGTTGCGGTTCGCCGGGGTCTTTGGGGATACGGGGCAGATTCTTCTCAATACGCTCAAACAGATCGGTGTGTGCCAGATAGTTGGTTGAAGTCTGCGACGTATAGTCGTATTCAGAGCGCATTAGGTGCGGAAAGCCCATCGCAACAATACGCAGGTCGGGGTCATCCACTGTGGGAATCAGTTCTTGTACCGCCTCTTTGCTACCTAACTGCCCCAAGAGATAGACTGCGGCGGCACGTCGCTCTAAAATCGGGTCTGTCACCAACGGCGCGGCAAGCGGAACTGCCGAATCCGCATTATGAAACGCCTCACTCCAGAGGGCAAGATACACGGTCTGCCCCGTATCCGATGTCGCAACCGCCGCCTTGCGTGCTTCCGCATCCTCAATAAAAGTCAGGGTTTCGCTAATGGCGTTCTGCACCTGCTTGGGGGTCGTGACATCGTAGCCAAAGCCAAACCAGAGATTTGCCGCATAGGTCACCGCCGAGAAGCGCAGAAGGTCATGCTCTACAATCAGACGCAACATTCGGCGGAACGCTTCAGGGTGGGATTCATCTACCGCCTCTAAAATCTCTTGTCGTAAACCTTCCTGACGTTGGGCGGCAAGGAACAGTCGCTCGACAAACTCCCAACCCTCCCGCCGGTCTGCCAGCAGAAGCGCACGAGTCACATGGCGACCCATCGCCCCGATTTCATGCTCCCCATTTGCCGATTGAATCAGGACATTATAAACCGCATCGGCTTCGGGAAGTTTGGCATTAATGGTATCCGCCAAAAGCCAACCCACATTGGCTGCCCAATAACTCAGGTAGGGAGCCCATGTGGCAAACCAAACCACATCCTGCTCTTGGTAGTTACTCAAATGCACTAAAAACGATTCAATGCGTCCCCAACGCTTGTTTCGGGTTGCCGCTCTGTCTGCGGTCACACGGAACGCTCGTCGAAACACACCGACTTGAAAGGTTGAATAGCGGTCACTATCCCAACTGGCTTCCAACGACGGGGCAAGTTTGGGGCAGAACGCCGCAAAGAGTCTCAGTCGTTGCTCTTTCGTGAGGCTATCCAGAGTAGCAATCGCGCTATTGAGTGCCTTTTGTCGTGCCTGCCAATCGCTTCCATAGGCTACGCCACTGATTCTATGCCCAATTAAGGGAAAGGCAACGGAGCGTAACTCTTCGGGGAGGGAGGCTATCCGTGTCAGGCGTATTTTCTCCCAGTCTTGGTTCTGAAACTTTTCTAACTCTGCTTGAGCAATTTGGGGGTTCAGCATCGTGTGTTATCTCCGTTTCTTTTATCCACCTGCCAATGCCACTAAGCGCAAGAACATTACCTGCGAGCCATCATGCAGAGGCAAAACGGCTTCCAAGTCCGTCTGTTGCTCATTGTCCACAAAGACATAATAGAGACCGTCCTCAAAGGACTGAATCGCATTGTGGACTGCACCCGCTTCGTCTACCTCAGTATGGGTGTCTGGGCGACCTCCCATATCAATTTTGCCACGCTCTGCCCCTTCCGCAATCGCTTGCGCCGTGAGAGCGTTCAAGACCTGTCGCTGTTCTTGTCGTTCTTTGAAGGCGGACACCTCATGGCGCACAACGGCGGTCAGAAAGTCGCGCAGGGTAAAGACCGCACCCGTAGGAAGTGCCATCTCCCACGCAGGAAAAAGCACCTTCCCGCGCCCAAACTGCTTACCAGAGATAGTAATTGTTGTCGGAGAGAGAGTGGTTGTTGAAATTTGCATCTTTTTTCTCCAAAACCAGAAGATTTTTTCGCCATTTCGGGCAACTTGGTCTTATACTATCTATTGGTGTAGTCAAAGCGGAATTCCCTCCCCATCAAGAATTGTATTCGTAGCCAAATGAAAATTTAACCTTTTCTTAACCTACCCCCAATATGTCTATGGTATTTTAATGCGGAAGTGATTATGGAAGATACAAAAGCACGGGTTCGTTGGAGTGAAATTGTTGACTCGGTACTGCAAGAGATTGCCGAAGGGCGTATCAAACCGGGGGATAAACTCCCGACAGAAACCGAGTTGTCGCAACAGTGGCGTGTCTGTCGAATGACAGCGCATCGGGCGATGGACGAACTGCATCGGCAGGGTTGGGTGCAACGGAAGCGTCGTGCCGGTACAGTGGTTTTGGACAGAAGGGCGACAACACCTCCCCTGCTCGCTCCCCAGACCGTTCGTAAAACCCAACAGGTCGCCTTGCTTTTCTACCGAGTACATCGTTACCCGCAAGCGGCATATCTCAATGGGTTTAGCACCTCTCTCCCTGAAGAATACAACCTTATCTACTGTGATACCCAAAACAGTCCTGAACGAGAAGAGGTCTACTTGCAGCAAATGGCAGAGGAAACCGATGCTATCTGCTGTTATGCCACTGGCGCGGAGGAGACTTGGAAACGCCTACGCCAGATTGCTGAAACGGGAAAGCCCGTTGTCTGCTTGGATACCTATCCGGGTGACGACTCTTTAGATGCGGTCATCACCGATAATATTGGATCGGCAAAAGAGGGGCTACGTCTCCTTACCGAAAAAGGACACCGGCGAATCGCTTTTGTTGCCGCAGACCGTCGGCATCTCTCTTCGGTGCGCGAACGTTGGCAGGGGTATACTGAGGCATTGCAAGAAGTCGGTGTAGCCGATGCGGACGCTTTGATACTGAAACTGCCGCGTGTCACCGGACACTCGTTTGATACCTACGCCGATGCGGTGGAAGCAGAATTAAAACGGTTGCTTCAGACTTCACAACCCCCAACCGCGCTCTTTTGCCTAGAGGATTGGTTTTTAGCAACGGCACTCGAAGCCTGCGACCGACTGAAAATCCGTGTGCCAGAAGAGATGGAGGTTCTCAGTTTTAGCGATATTCCCTATATCGAACCGCGTGTCCCACGCACGGTACATCGCCTTGTACAGCGTGCGGAAGAGATGGGCGAGGTTGCGGCGCAACGATTGACCTACCGATTGCGTGGAGAGCAACTTCCCAAAACCGTTATCCCGTTATCGGCACGCATTGTTCCGGCTCTGCGCTTGACTCCCGCAGAAGGAAACTGATTAGGAAGGACTTGTTCGTATGAAATTATCCTTGATGACGGGGGCTAAATCCAAAGGATTTACCCTCATTGAACTTCTTGTAGTCATAGCAATAATTGCAATTCTTGCCGCGATTTTGTTCCCGGTTTTTGCACAAGCACGAGAAAAGGCACGTCAAGCCGCTTGTCTTTCGGGGTTAAAGCAAACAGGGCTTGCCTTTATCATGTATCTGCAAGACTACGATGAGGTCGGACCGGGCATCTGGTTCGGACCGAACTCCACCAACCAACGCTACTTTTGGATGGATGCTCTGATACCCTATATCAAAAGTTCCGATTTTATGTCGTCCTGCCCATCGAAGGACTTCGGCAACTGGATTCCATCACGCCGCATCGAAGCCCCCCTTGCCAATAACGGTTCTCGCGAGAATGTCTCGTTTACCGCCAACTCGCTCTATGCCTCCTTCGGGGGCGATGCCACAGACGGTCAACCGACCACCCCTCCCTTGCGCGAACAAGGGGTTGCCTATGCTTCGTATGCTGTTCCTGCCGACACTCTGCTTTTCGGAGATGGTACAGGCTACTACATCGCGTATAGCGCAAGCAAAGCCGATATTCGGGTGGAACTACAGCCCCCCTACTCCGGCAATCTACGCTTCCCGAACCTCGGACGCGCCAATGCACCAAACACCCGTTTTGCCGGACGACACAATCAAGGGGCGAACTGGGCGTTCTGTGATGGACACGCGAAATGGATGCGCTTGGATAGTGTCGCAAAAATGAACCGCAACGGTATTATGTATATGTTCACGGTGGAGGACGACCAAAACCTATGAAGCCTGTAAACCGCTTGGCGACGCAAACTTCGTCCCTCACACGGCGACAGCTTCTTAGTGGGGTAGCAGGAACAGTTCTTGCTACCCATCCCCACACGAAAGGAGTTGCGGAGGCAGTGGAGCAAGAGAACCATTTCCAGTTTGCGTTGTTCGGGGATTTACACTTTGACCGCTTAAGTCACCATGACATGGATTGGCTCAAGCGTGAGAAGCCCAATGACATCCGACAAGTCGAGGACTACAGCCGTATCACACAGGAAGTTCTCCCTTCGCTCTTAGCGGAGGTACGACAACAAGTAGCGGCAAACCCCACCACACAGTTTATCGCCCATATCGGAGACTTTGTGGAGGGTTTAGCGGGAACTCCTGAACTGGCCAAGATACATTGCCGGGAAGCCGTTGAGTTTTTCGATAAAGCCGCTCTGGGGAAGCCCTTTCTATTTTGTAAGGGAAACCACGACGTTACCGGTCCCGGCTCTGTTGAAGCCTTCAATGAAATCTTGATACCGTACATCGAACGCGAATCCAACACCGAAATAGCCCCAGAAAAGGGGGCAAACTACGTGACTCGGCAGGGAAACAGCCTTTTTGTTTGGTACGATGCCTACCACAAAGAGAGTCTGAAATGGTTGGAGAAGGTCACTAAAGACCGTACAGAAGAACACCTTTTCCTGATGATTCATCCCCCTGTTGCACCCTATGGCGCACGCTCGAACTGGCATATCTTCGCCAAGCCGGAACAAGCCGATGAGCGCAAGCGACTCCTCACCCTCCTCGGAACCAATAAAGCCATCGTTCTTTGTGGACACCTGCACAAATACGGAACAATTGCACGTCATACCCCCGAAGGAACCTTTGTGCAAGTTTCTACCGTCAGCGTGGTTTCCCAGCCAGAGCCTAAACTTAAGGACGAACGGCACGGCGTAAAAGAATACACCGCCGATTTGGTTGGCTTGGAACCCAACTTCTCTCCCCAGAATGTGGAGGAACGTCGCGCTCTCTTGACCGCCGAAGCCTCCCATATCCGCTACTATGACTATGCAGACACCAGTGGATACTCCATGATTACGGTCAACGGCAAGCAAGTCACCTTAGACTTGTATGCGGGAATCGGCAAAAACCGGATTCGTCAAATTGTCCTTACTGACCTTTTACAATAGCCCTCTTTCCTCCGTGGTTTTTCCTCCCCCTCTCCCACACCGGGCGAAGGATGGTACTTTCTCCTCCCCCTGCACGCAGAGGGAGGGGGAGGAAAAAGTAC
>Ga0224722_1000937_pt1 | contig 16517 bp, 17 predicted proteins | sample Balambano_FR1_Me_FD_161646 | JGI IMG/M metagenome (GOLD analysis project Ga0224722, IMG submission 161646) | Freshwater sediment microbial communities from Lake Towuti, South Sulawesi, Indonesia - Balambano_FR1_MetaG | ecosystem: Environmental > Aquatic > Freshwater > Lake > Sediment | place... | reverse complement strand
CAGCGTCAGAATATCCGAGATGCTTATACTTTTCATGGGAATGCCTTCCTGAATTGAGCTTGATATCCCAATTCTCAGAGGGCATTCCTCCTGTCGTCAAATTTCCTGATTCACATCAGACGTAAGACATATATTGCGGATCTTGTGTGCTATGGACAAATCATCGTCGAACTTAAAGCGATGAATGCATTGACAACCAACGAACAAGCACAATTACTCAACTATCTCAAGGCAACTGGCTTCAAGGTTGGTTTGCTGATCAACTTTGGCTCACGCGGCAAGCTGGAATGGCTGCGCTTGGTCATGTGATTGCTGCTTTGTGTGGCTTGGTGTGCCTTCGTGGATAAACTTTCGTCGTTCTCGTTCACGCGTTTTCTGCGGCGCAATCCGTTGGTAGGCATAGGCCTGCTGATCTTCATCGCATTCGCGTTCATCTCTGTGGCCGCGCCGGCCGTGTCGCGCTACGATCCCAAGAAGCAGCAAATCGCCAAGCGCCTGCAACCACCCAATGCCGACTTCACCTTCGGCAGCGACCAGCTTGGCCGGGACGTGCAGACGCGCGTGTTCCACGCCGGGCGAACGTCGCTGCCAGCCGGCATCATGGTCGTCGTGGTCGCAGCCGTCATCGGCGCGGCCATCGGCGCGGTGGCGGCCTTCATCGGCGGCTGGGCCGATGAATTCACCATGCGCATCACTGAGGTGTTCCTGGCCTTCCCGTCCATTATTTTGGCGATGACGATTGCCGCTGCGCTCGGCCCGAACCTGCTCAACGCCGTGTTTGCCATGATCATCGTGTGGTGGCCAAATTACACGCGGCTGGTGCGGGCACAGGTGCTGCAAGTGAAGTCGCGCGAGTTCGTGGAAGCCGCGCGCGCGCTGGGCGTGCCGGAGTCGCGCATATTGCTGCGCAACGTGCTGCCCAACTGCCTCGCGCCCATCATCGTGCTGGCCACCACCGATCTCGGCGCGGCCATCCTGGTCTTTGCCGGCTTGAGCTTTCTCGGCCTCGGCCCCGACCCGAGCGTGCCCGAATGGGGCCGCATGATCGCCGATGGCATCCAGTTCTTCGATCAATGGTGGATGGCGCTGTTCCCCGGCCTGGCCGTGTTTCTGATCGTGATGGCCTTTAACTTCATCGGCGATGGCATCCGCGACGCGCTCGACCCGAGATTGCGAGGGCAATAGTTTCACAAGGTTAACAATAGACGTTATCTGAAATAGAGATTTCCGCCGGTAGGGGCGAAGCATTCGCCCGCGACATGTAGCAAACGCAAGCTCTGGCAGCGAATGCTTCGCCCCTACGACAATGCGAATTGTTATTTCAGATAACGTTCAATTAAGGAGATTCAATGAAGATCGTCAAAGCAATTGTGAAAGCTTTTTTTGTCGTTTGTGTCTGGTTGCTAGACCGCTTCGTCGGCATCTTTATCGGAATTCTTTTCGGCGCTAGTGGTCACTTAAAAATGATCAACTTATATCAAGCAGTAAAAGGCACAAAGTAATTCACAGGTCAATAAGATGACAAACTACAATCATCGCCTCACAGCCGTGCAAGCCCGCATGGCCGAACTCAATATTGGCCTGCTCTTCCTGCCCTACTCCGCCAACCTCGACTATGTGACCGGCATACACCGGGAGGAACAGAACTTCGGCAACACCATGTATCCCGGCGACTGGATGACCGGCGCATGGATTCCGGCTAACGGCGCGCCCATCGTCACGTTGCCGCGCATGCAGGCCGACTTTCACGGCAGCGCAAGTGGCTTCGACGTGCGCGTGCTGCCCGACGCCGGTGACCCCATTGCGTTGGTGCGCGATGTATTGATCGCGCTCAAGATTGGAGACGGCGCGACGGTCGCCATCGAAGATCGCGCCCGCGCCGAGACCGTGCTCAATCTCCAATCCCTAATCTCCAATCTCCATCTGCGCTCCGCTTCCGACATCATGCGCCCGTTGCGCGTGATCAAAGACGCCGACGAGATTGCGATCTTGCACAAAGCCGGCGCGATCACCGAGGCAGCCTACGAGGCGACGGTCAATCGCATCCAGCCGGGCATGACCACGCTCGACCTGATCACCGAGACCGATTACCAGCTGAAGAAGCACGGCTCATTCGCGCCATCGTTTCAGACCAGCTTCTATAACATGGGCCGCGCGTTTCCGTTTAAGTTCGACAACAAGGAAGAGGTGATGCTGCTGCTGCTCGAAGCACCGGTCTCGATCTCGTTCGATTTCGGCAGCGTGCTGGATGGCTACTGCTACGACTTCGGCCGCAGCGTGTTCTTCGGCGAGCCAGACGCCGAGTATCGCAAGTGCTACGACCTGGTGATCGCGTCGCAGGCGGCCGGCATCGCTGCGCTCAAGGCGGGCAATACGTGCGAACAAGCCGACGCGGCGGCACGCGCCGTGATCGCCGATGCAGGCTATGGCTATGCCTTCCGCCACCGCCTGGGCCACGGCATCGGCATGGATGTGCACGAGCCGCCCTTCCTGACTGCGGGCAACACGACCGTGCTGCAGCCTGGCATGTGCTTTACCGCCGAGCCGAGTATCTTCATCCCGCATCAGTTCGGCGCGCGGGTCGAGGACATCGTCGTCGTGGGTGAGGCAGGCGGAGAGCCGCTGACGACGCGGTTCAAAGAGTTGCGGGTGATCAGTTAGCACCCATTTCCAACAACTACACAATTACATCATCACAGGAGACACGTGAGCAACAAGACATTGCGCGCCGGCGTCATCGGCGCAGGCGACATCGGACAAAAGGGGCACATCCCCGGCTTTCAAGCCGCTGGGGTTGAAGTGTTGGCGGTATGCGATAGCAACTTGCAGCGCGCCAAAGACACGGCCGCCAAATTCAACATCCCGCGCGCCTACGGCCATTACCGCGAATTGCTGTCCGACGACAACATTGACCTCGTCTCGGTCGGCTTGCCGAACGCATTGCACGCGCCAGTCAGCATCGCGGCGTTGGAGGAAGGCCGGCACGTGCTGTGCGAGAAGCCGATGAGCGTGAACAGCGCCGATGCGCAGGCCATGATCGAAGCGGCCAACAAAGCGGGCAAATTGCTCAGCATCAACCAGCATATGCGCTTCGACGGCACATCGCTGGCCATGCGCGATGCCGTCGCCTCGGGCCTGTTCGGCAAGGTCTATCTGGCCGATGTGCGCATGATCCGCCAGAACAACATTCCCGGTTTCGGCAGTTGGTTCACCAACCGGGAACTGGCCGGCCACGGCGCGTTGTTCGACATCGGCGTGCACATGCTCGACCTGGCCATGTTCCTGCTCGGCTTCCCCGAAGTCGCGGCGGTGAAGGGTTACCTGAGCAGCCAACTGGGCGACCAGAAGATCGGCTTGGGTGGCTGGGGTATTGACCGCGGCACACAGGGCCGCTTCGACGTGGACGATACGGCCATCGCTACGCTCACGCTCAAGGACGGTGGGCAGGTGCGCCTGATCGTGACGTGGGCGGCGTTCGGCCTGCCCGAAGAGCGCGCGATCCTGTATGGCACGCGCGGCGGCGCAGATCGCTCACCGCTCATCAACGGGGCCGAGTCGCCGCTGAAGTTTTACCGCGTCAACGACCAGGGCGTGATCGAAGGCTATGCCCCGGACATGAGCGCCTATCAGGGCGGCGGGTGGATGAAGGCCATCGCCTCGTTCGTGAGCGCCGTGCGCGGCGAAGCGCCACTGCTGGTGCTGCCCGAGCAGGCACTGATGACGACGCGCATCCTGGAGCGCATCTCCGAATCGGCCGCCAGCGGTCGCGAAGTAGCGCTTTAGCCAAAAACCACGATCCCCCGACTGGGGGATCGTGGTTCAATTCAGTTAATGAACCCTACCCTACCCAAAGGCTTTCGCGCGTCGGGCGTCGCTGCCGGCATCAAGAAGAACGGCAAGAGCGACCTCGCGCTCATCGTCAGCGAGATGGACTGCGTCGCTGCGGCCGTCTTTACCACCAACAAGGTCAAGGCCGCGCCGGTGATCTATGACCAGAAGCTCATCGCCGATGGCAACAAGTTGCGCGCAGTCGTCATCAACGCCGGCTGCGCCAACGCCTGCACCGGCGAGGAGGGCCTGCGCAACTGCGAAGAGACGGCGCAACTCGTTGCTGATGCCATATCTGGACTTCACCTTGAAGGTGGAGTCCAGATGGCTGCCAACAACGTGTTCGTCATGTCCACCGGCGTGATCGGCGTGCAGTTGCCAATGGACAAGCTGCGCAATGGCATCCCCCTGGCGGTGAGCGCCTTGAGCGAAGAGGGTCTATATGCCGCCGCGCACGCCATCATGACCACCGACACCGTGCCCAAGGTGGCCGCCGACGACATCGCCGTGCCCAAACCGGACAAAGGGCCGGGCAAGGTCGCTCACTTCGCCGGCATCGCCAAGGGATCGGGCATGATCCACCCCAATATGGCGACCATGCTGAGCGTGGTGATGACCGATGCGGTCGTCAGCCCCGATACGCTCAAGAAGTGCCTGGATGTGGCGGTGCGCAAGTCGTTCAACCGCATCAGCGTGGACGGCGACACCAGCACTAATGACACGCTACTCGTCATCGCCAACGGCGCCAGCGGCCTCCAGCCCGATCCGCTTGAGGTCGAAATCCTGCTCACCAGCGTGTGTATGGATCTGGCCAAGCAGACCGCGCGCGATGGCGAGGGCGCGACCAAGTTCATCACCATCGAGGTGACCGGCGCGCGCGACGAGAAGATGGCCGAGACGGTCGGCCGGACGATTGCCAAGTCGCCGTTGGTCAAAACGGCCTTCTACGGCGAGGACGCCAACTGGGGCCGCATCGTGGCGGCGGCGGGCTACAGCGGCGAGGAGGTTGCGCCGGACAAGCTGTCGCTGTGGTTTGGCGGCGTGCACGTGTTCGCCAACGGCACACCGACACAATACCCGGAAGAGGCCGCGACTGCTGCGATGAAATCGCGCGACGTATCGGTCAAGCTCGACCTGGGGATGGGCAACGCCAGCGCGACGGTGTGGACGTGTGACTTCTCGCACGAGTACGTGACCATCAACGGGAAGTACAGAACTTAAACCACCGAGGCACAGAAGACACGGAGGGGTCGTGTCCTCTGTGCCTGCGTGGTTTATTCCCCCTGCCCCAGCGAATAGCCGCGCTCGCCGTCGTAGGTGTAGAGATGCTCGGTCTTGATGATCTCGAACCCGGCGGCATGCACCGCACTGAGCAGCACCAGCACTTGATCAAATGAGACGGTGCCATCGCTCGCAGGCACGAATCGGCAGCGCCAGTGATCGGTGCAAAACGTCTCCGGCAAGCCGTCGGGATACACCTTCACGCCGCGATTGGTGATCATCTTGAGTTGCCACCCCGGCGGCAACGCGCGCATCAGGCCCGCGCCGAGGGCATTCGGGTCGCGCCCCGGCTCATCCCAATCCAAAAACACGTCCACGCCAACCAGCGCCTTGGCCGAACGCGGCGTGGGTGTGATGGCGGCCTGGATGCCAGTCGCCTGGTAGCGCACCGGCTGCAACTGGCGCGGCACGCTGCCCAGTCGCTCGATCACCGCTTTGGTGAAGCCATCCGTGCCGACCAGTTCGTTGCTCAGCCCTTGCCGGTAGATGTCGGCGGTATGAATGCCGTCCTCCAGCGTGCACAGCCACGCGTTCTTGATCAGCTCGGCCTCACGGGCCAGGCCGACGTGCACCAGCATCTGCGTGGCCGCAACGAGCAAGCCGGATGGGTTAGCGACGCCTTTACCCGCAATGTCCGGCGCGCTGCCGTGCACCGCCTCGAACATGGCCACGCCGGGGCCGATGTTGGCCGAACCGGCCAGCCCAACCGAGCCGGCGATCTGCGCAGCCACGTCAGACAAAATGTCTCCGTACAGGTTGAGCGTCACGATGACATCGAACGCCTCTGGTTGCGCCGCCAGCCGGGCCGTGCCGATGTCAATGATCATGTGCTCGGCCTTTAGGTCCGGATACTCCGCCGCGATCTGCTCGAACAGCCGGTGAAACAAGCCGTCGGTCAGCTTCATGATGTTGTCTTTGGTCATGCAGGTGACCTTGCGGCGGCCATAGGCGCGGGCATATTCGAACGCATAGCGGATGATGCGTTCGGTGCCAGGCCGGGTGATGAGCTTGAGCACCTGCGTCACCTCGCGCGTCTGCTGATGTTCGATGCCGGCATACAGATCTTCCTCGTTCTCGCGGATGATGACCAGGTTAATGCCGGGGTGTTGCGACATCACGAACGGCGAATAGGCCTTTGACGGGCGAACGTTGGCATACAAATTCAACGCCTTGCGCACAGTCACATTGAAGCTCTTTCCACCCGACCCCAACTGCGTCGTGATCGGTGCCTTCAAGAATGCGCTGTTGCGGCGGATGACATCCCACGATTCGGGCGCGATGCCAGCGGTGAAGCCGCACTCATACAGCTTCTGCCCAACTTCGATGACGTCGTAGCGCAGCGGTGCTTTGGCTGCATTCAGGATGCGCAAGGTCGCGTCCATGATTTCGGGGCCGATGCCGTCGCCGTAGGCGACGGTGATAGGGACGATGCTCTGGATGCTGTGGCTCATTGGCCGCGCAGTATACGCAGGCCGTTTACAATCGTCAGCCTAAACCCACTTACACACCCACGAGGGAGTTATCACAGACATCATGGCTTACAAGATTGTTGACGTGCCCGCCTACGGCGCGAAAGTCACCATCAGCAACGGCGCGCTGAACGTGCCCGACAACCCCATCCTGCCCTTCATCCGCGGCGATGGCACCGGCCCCGACATCTGGGCGGCCAGCGTGCGCGTGTTCGACGCCGCCGTCGAGAAGTGCTACGGCGGCCAGCGCAAGATTCACTGGATGGAGGTCTACGCCGGCGAGGAGAGCTTCCGCAAGTTCGGCGACTGGCTGCCGCAGGAGACTGTGGACGCCTTCAACGAATTTCTGGTCGGCATCAAGGGCCCGCTCACCACGCCGGTCGGCAAAGGCATCCGCTCGCTCAACGTGGCGTTGCGCCAATTGCTCGACCTGTATGTGTGCCTGCGCCCGGTCAAATACTTCGATGGCGTGCCTTCGCCGGTGAAGCACCCGGAGAAGGTGAACATGGTGATCTTCCGCGAGAACACCGAGGACATCTACGCCGGGATTGACTTCGAGGCCGGCAGCGAACATGCCATGAAGCTGCTGTCGTTCCTCAAGGCCGAGATGCCGAAGGAGTTCAAGAAGATCCGCTTCGGAGCCGAGGCGATGGATCAGGTCGGCATCGGCATCAAACCCATCAGCAAGCCCGGCACCGAACGGCTGGTGCGCGCCGCCATCGAATATGCGCTCAAATTCAATGAGAAGAGCGTGACCTTCGTCCACAAGGGCAACATCATGAAGTTCACCAGCGGCGCTTTCCGCGATTGGGGCTATGCCCTGGCCAAGCGCGAGTTCCGCGACCAGATTGTGACGCAGCGCGAAAGCTGGATCATTGACAACGCCGACCGCAAGTCAGGCATCAGCGTGGAGGACAACGCCAAGGCGATTGACCCCGGCTACGACATGATGACGCCCGATCAGCAGGCCGAGATTCGGGCCGAGATCGAAGCCACGCTTAAGCTGATGCCCACCCACGGCAACGGCCAATGGAAGAAGAAGCTGATGGTCAAAGACAGCATCGCCGACATCTCGCTGCAGCAGGTGCTGACGAGGCCCGACGAGTTTGATGTGATCGCCACGCCCAACCTGAATGGCGACTACCTGAGCGACGCGCTGGCGGCGCAGGTGGGCGGCATCGGGATCGCGCCGGGCGGCAACATCAACTACGTCACCGGTCACGCCATCTTCGAGGCTACGCATGGCACCGCGCCGAAGTACGCCAACCTCGACAAGGTCAACCCTGGCTCGGTGATTTTGAGCGGCGAGATGATGCTGCGCTACATGGGCTGGGTGGAGGCGGCCGACGCGATTTTGGCCGCGCTCGACAAGACCATCGCCCAGAAGACCGTCACCTATGACTTTGCTCGCCAGATGGACGGCGCGAAAGAGGTGAAGTGCAGCGAGTTCGCGACGGCGATTATTGGGAACTTGTAATCGTGGGCTGAGACCTCCGGGGTCTTAAAGACCCCGGAGGTCTGGGTGGAAACATCCCGGCTTGCGCTCTGGCCGGGATGTTCTATTTTCCCCGGCGAGGTGATTCATGGCCCACACACCCGCCAACAAGGCCGACAAGAACCCGCGCGCCAATATCAGCCAGCAAGCCGCCGCACTGCGCCGCGACGCCGAGATGCTCAGCGCGCAAGCCATCGCCATCCACACCCAGGCCGCGCGCATATCGAACCTGAGCGGCGGGGGTGGGCGTGTTGAGGAACAAGCCCCAACCGACGTGCTGAGCGCACATCTGGCGCAGTTCTCATCCTCGCTGCGCGATCTGGAAGGCGTGCTGCGCACTCTGACAACTGCGGCCGAGCGCATGGCTGAGTCGGTGCGATAACAGTCTTTGCGCCATGTTTCGCCGGATTGAGTTAATCCATGAATTGCCCGCCCAGGCCGGTGAGCTGCCGCTGCGCATGAAATCGGGCATCATGGGTTGGGGCAAAGTTGAAGTGTTTGATGCGTGGGCAAAGATGAACAACCCGCGTCGTGATGTTCACCGCAATAGCCGCTTCTATTTCACCGAGGCAGGTTGGCGGAAGTATGGTCGCGCCACTGTAGCGGCATGTCAGTTCCATGGACAAGGCTATCGCGTACTACGGATCAAAGAGAGCGCAGTTGACGTGATCTATCGCGATGAATGGCAGGTGGCTGTGCGTCCTAAACGCAAACGCCATTGAGTTGCGCGAATTTGGCTGAATCGCCAATACTTCGCGGCGATGAACCGCTCAAGTTTTCACTGGCCCGTCCTCACCCGCTACGACCAGGATCACCTCGCCCGCATCGCGCTGCCGCTCGGCGGCATTGGCACCGGCACCGTGTCGCTCGGCGGCCGGGGCGATCTGCGCGATTGGGAAGTGGTCAACCGTCCGGCCAAGGGCTTCAAGCCCAAGCAGACGTTCTTTGCATTGTATGCCAAGCCATCTGGCGGCGCGGCAGTGACGCGCGCGCTCGAAGGCGCGATTGACCCGCGCGATTACGAGGGCGCCTTTGGCAGCAGCGTGCCCAACCACGGCCTGCCGCGCTTTGGCAAGTGCGCGTTTGAGGCGGCCTACCCCTTTGGCCAAGTCGTTTTGAGCGACCCCGACGTGCCAGTGAGCGTGCGCATCCAGGCGTTCAATCCGCTCATCCCGTGCGACGCCGACCACAGCAGCTTGCCCATCGCCGTGCTGCGCTTCGTGCTCACTAATCGCACGGGCAAAACGGTCGAGGCAGCAGTGTGTGGCAACGTGGAGAACTTCATCGGCCAGGACGGCCGCACCGTCGTGGATGGCCGCATCAACACCGGCGTGCGTGGCGGGTCGAAGAACGTGAATGAGTTCCGAATTGTCCCCCCTCCCCGGCGGGGAGGGGCCGGGGGCGGGGGCCTGTATGGATTTGCGATGCGCTCGAACGGCATTGACCCAATCGCCGAGCAGTGGGGCACGCTGGCGCTGGCGACGACCGCGACAAAGGGCGTGACGTATCGCACGACGTGGGCCGATCTGAATTGGGGCGACTCGCTGCTCGACTACTAGGACGATTTCTCAGCCGACGGCGCGCTCGATGCGCGCGAGGCGAACGTGGACAACCCCATCGGCTCGCTGGCGGTCAAGGTCAAGCTCAAGCCGCGCGAGACCCAGGCGATCACGTTCGTGCTGGCGTGGCACTTACCCAACCGGCCCGGCTGGGGCATCCGCAACGAGCCGACGCTGAGCTATGGCACTGGCACCCGCGACCTGCCAGAGCGCGCTGGCAACTACTACACGGCGCAGTTCAAGGATGCGTGGGATGTGGTCGCATACGTCGCGCCGCAACTGGACGCGCTGGAGCGCGACACGCTCACCTTCGTCAACGCCTTCCTCAAGAGCGACCTGCCCGCAGTGGTGAAAGAGGCCGCGCTCTACAACGTCAGCACGCTGCGCTCACAGACGACCTTCCGCGCCGAGAGCGGCCACCTGATGGGCTGGGAGGGCTGCGGCGACCAAGCCGGCTGTTGCTTTGGCAGTTGCACCCACGTGTGGAACTATGAGCAGGCCACCGCATTTCTGTTCGGCGACCTGGCCAAGACTATGCGTGAGGTCGAGTTCAAGCATTCGACCCGCAGCGATGGCCTGATGTGCTTCCGGGCCGACCTGCCGCTCGACCGCGCAACCGAATGGATCAACGCCGCCGCCGACGGACAAATGGGCTGCCTGATGAAGCTGTATCGCGAGTGGCAACTGGGCGGCGACGATGACTTTCTGCGCGAGATGTGGCCGCACGCCAAACGCGCCCTGCAGTTCTGCTGGCGGCCCGGCGGCTGGGACGCCGACGAGGACGGCGTGATGGAGGGCTGCCAGCACAACACCATGGATGTGGAGTACTACGGCCCCAACCCGCAGATGGGCACGTGGTATCTGGGCGCGCTGCGGGCGATGGAGGAGATGGCGATCCATCTCGCGGAGGCGCAGAGCGGCGGAGCCTCGGAGGAAACTGAAGACGATCTGCGGAAGATTGCGCAAAAGTGTCGCCGGTTATTCGAGCAGGGCAGCGCGTGGATGGATGCACACCTGTTCAACGGCGAGTATTACGAGCACGAGGTGCGTCCGCCGCAGCCGAATGACTTGATCCTCGACGGCTTGCGCGTGGGCATGGGCGCGATGACGCTCAATGAACCCGACCTGCAACTGGGCGCGGGTTGTCTGGTGGATCAACTGGTCGGCCAATACTTCGCCCACGTGTGCGGCCTGGGCTACTTGCTCGACTCAAAGAAGGTGCAGACGACGCTGCGCGCAATCATGAAGCACAACTTCAAGCGCGGCTTCGCTGGGCACTTTAATCATTTGCGCAGCTTTGTGCTGGGCGATGAAAGCGCGCTGCTGATGGCGACCTATCCGCGCGGGCGACGGCCCAAGCGCCCCTTCCCGTATTTCAACGAAGTGATGACTGGCTTTGAGTACACCGCGGCGGCCGGCATGTTGTATGAGGGGCAGATCGAGAATGGTCTGAAGGTCATCGCGGCGATCCGCGAACGCTACGACGGGCGCAAGCGCAATCCCTTCGATGAAGCCGAGTGCGGCCACCACTACGCCCGGGCCATGGCCAGTTGGGCAGCGGTGCTGGCGCTGACCGGCTTTCACTATTCTGCCGTGACCGAGACGATGACCTTTGACGCCGTCCCCGGCAGGCACTTCTGGTCCACCGGCCATGCCTGGGGCACGTGCACGATCAAGTTGGCAGAGCACAGCGCCGATGCGCGAGTCGCGCTCGACGTGTTGGGCGGCCACCTGCGCCTGAAGCGATTCGCCCTGCGCGGCGCGGGCGAGGCGGAATTTGATGAAGTGGAAGTAATCCATGCATAGGCGCATGGGTAATTGGTAACCGGTAATTGCGCCTAACCCATTACCAGTTACCCATTACCATTCACACCCATGCCTCTGCCCTTCACCGCTCCCAGACTCGCGCTTGGCTGCGCGCCGCTTGGCTCAATGCTTGGCACATTCGCCTACGGCGTGAGCGAGGCCGACGCCATCGCCACGATCCAGCACGCCATCGCGCGCGGCATCACCCTCCTCGACACTGCGCCGTACTACGCCAACGGCCAGTCCGAAGTGCGCGTCGGTTTGGCGATCAAAGGCGTGCCGCGCGATCAGATCATCATCAGCTCCAAAGTCGGCTGGCTGCCACATGCCGATGCGCTCGGCCAACACGGCCAGGGCACGCGCAGCTACAGCCGCGACTCGGTGCTGCGCAGCATCGAGCACAGCCTCAATCGTTTGGGCACCGACTATCTCGACATCGCCCACATCCACGACCCGGAGAACGGCGACTATCGCGCTGAGATCATGGCCGAGGCATATCCGACGCTGGTCGAACTCAAACAGCAGGGCATCATCCGCGCCATCGGGGCCGGGCTGAACCAGACGCCGTTCCTTGAGGACTACGTGGAGCACGCGCCGCTCGACTGCGCCATCCTGGCTGGGCGCTACACTTTGCTGGAGCAAGCCCCGGCGCGGAAGGCGTTCCCGGATGCGCAACAAAAGGGCGTCGCCATCCTCGCCGCCGGTGTGTTCAACAGCGGCATCCTCGCCAGCGGGGCAGTGCCGGGGGCGAGGTATCAATACTCACCCGCGCCCGAGCCCATCCTGCGACTGACGCGCCTGATCGAAGGCGTGTGCGCGCGGCACGGCGTGCCCTTGCGCGCGGCCGCCATGCAATTCGCGGCGGCGCACCCGGCCGTGACGACGCTGGTCGTTGGCATGGTCAGGCCGAGCGAAGTGGACGAGAATCTGGCGAATCTGTCCGTGCCCATTCCACCAGCTTTTTGGCAAGAGTTGCAGACGCGTGATCTGATTGACGCAGGTGTGCCAGTGCCCGTATAAAAGTCATCAACGCTGGGAAAGCTTTGCCCATGCGGGGCGCAAGTTCGTAGCGTTCTCAGCGTTTCAAACGGCGCGCTACGGAGAGCGCGCCCTACCTTGAGCACGGAGGGAAATCATGATTCAAGCGCGCAATGTGTTGGGAACTGACTTGAAGACGTGCAGCACCGATCCGCTGACCGGCTGGTATCGCGACGGCTGCTGCAACACCGGCCCTGGCGATGTGGGGCTGCATACGGTGTGCGCCCGCGTGACGCAAGACTTCCTGGAGTTCTCGCGCCGGGCCGGCAACGACCTGATCACGCCCCACCCCGAATACGGCTTCCCCGGCTTGAAAGAGGGCGATCAGTGGTGCCTGTGCGTCACGCGCTGGGTCGAGGCGTATGAGGCCGGCTTCGCGCCACTGGTGGACTTGGAAGCCACGCACATCTCGGCGCTGGAGTTCGTTGACCTGGACGTGCTCAAGCAATTTGCGCTGAGCGGGGCATGAACTGAATGTTCATCCGTCACCTGTGGCTTATGCGCCCCTGCCCGGCTCTCAAGAGCCAGGCTATCTACACAAAGCCGCGTGAACGCGGCTGAGATAACCCGATCTGAATGCTACGCCCCTATTCCTTCACCGCCGGTATCACGTAGTCGGTGATGATGTAGCGGGACTGCGCCACTTGATCGGGCGGCAATTGCGGATCGCCGGTCATCACGATGACCAGATCGAGCGCGGGCACAACCTGAATGTATTGCCAGCCATAGCCCGCGGCGAAATAGGCATCATGGCCCTTGTCCTTCGTCGTCCACCACAGGTGGCCATAGCCGAGGTTGTTGCCGTCAGGGTGTGGGGAGTGCTGGCGCGTGGTCTCGCGCACCCAGTCCAATGGCACAACCTGTTCGCCATCCCAGCAGCCATTGTTCAGATAGAGATAACCGAAGCGGGCCATGTCGCGCGAGGTGAACACCAGGCCGCTAAAGCCCTGGCTGTTGGCCTGTGGGTCGGAGGGCCAGTCAGGTGGCGTCATCCCGATCTTGCCGAAGAGGGTCGCATTGGCGATCTGAGCTGCCGTCTGCCCTCCCGCGCGGGTTATCAGCGCCGACAGCGGATGCATGGCGATGCTGTTGTAGCGAAAGGCCTTGCCCGGCTCCAGCTCCAACGGCTGATCGAGCGCGGCGCGAACCCAGTCCGCATCGCCGTCGCCCAGCGTCGCTTGTTCGCCCCAGGTGAAGCCGCCGGTCATGCCTAACAGGTGGCGCAGGGTGATGCTGCGCTTGCGCACGTCGGCGCCGATGTCGGCATAGTCGGGCAACAACGCAAGGATGGGCTGGTCGAGATCTGCGAATGCGCCGCGTTGACGCAGGATGCCGATGACGGCCGAGAGCACGCTCTTGGTGACCGAGCGCTGGTCGAACACGGTTGAGGCGTCGGCATCGTTGAAATACGTCTCGTGCACGATGTCGCCGCCCCTCACCACCAACAGGCTGTAGACGTTGGGCAGGTTGGCCTTAATCTCGGCGTCGGCGCGTTCGAGCATCGCCGCGTCCATGCCGCGCGATTCAGGCGATGCCGTGCGCCATTCAGTCGTGGGCCAATAGTCGCGCTGGCAAGACGCGTCGGCCGCGACGGTGGGTGCGATGGTGGGCCGGGCGGATGTAGGCGCAGGCGCAGGTGTAGGCGTCGGCGTGGCGGTTGGTTCGGGCTGCGCGGTCGGCTCAGCCGGCGCGGCCGGCGCAGTTGGTGCAAGTGTTGCAGGCGCTGCCTGCGTTGGCGGCGCGATGGTGGCCGATGCCGAAGGCGCAGGCTCGGGAGCTGCCGAACCGCATGCGCTGAGCGTGATCGCGGCAAGCGCGATGACGGATGTGAATCCCCTCCTCATGCCTCGATTATCTCCAGTTGGACATATGCAACACAGTTTCTTGGACGCGGATTAACGCGGATTTCGCAGATAAACACGTTCCAATCCGCGTTATCAGTGAAATCCGCGTCCGAATTTTGATTACATGCGTAAGCCCTGTCCAGTTGCGCTGCGTTTCGCGCCGTGCTAAGTTTGCCGCCAAGACCATGACCCATCCATCGCAATCGCATTCGGATATCGCCCTGTATGGCGGCATCGAAGCCGGCGGCACCAAGTTCAATTGCGTCATCGCCAGCGGGCCGGAGCACATCGTCGCCGACGCGCGCATCCCCACCACAACGCCCCAGGAAACGCTCGATCAGGTGATCGCCTTCTTCACCGGCACCAAGCTGCCGCTCAAGGCCATCGGCATCGGCTCGTTCGGCCCGGTGGACCCCGATCCCGACTCGCCCACGTTCGGCTACATCACCAGTTCGCCCAAGCTGATCTGGCAAAACACCGACTTCGCTGGCGCGATCAAACGCGCGCTAAACCTGCCGATTGCGTTTGACACCGACGTAAACGTGGCCGCCTATGGCGAATATGTGTGGGGCGCGGCGCAGGGGTTGAAGACGTTCGTGTATTACACCATCGGCACCGGCATCGGCGGCGGCGGCATGGTCGAGGGCAAATTCATGCACGGGCTGATTCACCCGGAGATGGGCCACATGCGCCTGCCGCGCGACCCGCAGCGCGACCCCTACACCGGCCATTGCCCATTCCACGGTGATTGCTTCGAGGGCCTGGCCAACGGCCCGGCCATCGCCGACCGCTGGCAGGCTGACCCAAAGACGTTGCCGCCCGACCACGAAGCTTGGAAACTCGAGGCGCACTACATCGCGCTGGCGATGGTGAACACGATCTGCATCCTGTCGCCGCAGCGCATCATCCTCGGCGGCGGGGTGATGGATCAGGCCTTCATGTTCCCGCTGATCCGGCGCGAGGTGCAGGAGTTGCTCAACAACTACGTCGTGCACGACCAGATTCTGAAGCACATAGATCAGTTCATCGTCCCGCCCGCGTTGGGCGGGCAGGCCGGCATGCTGGGCGCGATCGCGCTGGCCAAGACGGCCGCCGAAAAGTAAGCGCGTATCATCCGCTCCATGACCGACAACCAACCCACCGGACCACGGCTATCCGTCTCCACGTGGAGCCTACACCGCAGCCTGGGCGACCCGCAACACTACGGGCCTGAGTCGCCCAAGATTCCATTCAACACCCACAACAAGGGCGGCATCGGTTTGCTCGAAGCGCCGGCCCGCGTCGCCGACATCGGCATCCGCACGCTCGAAATCTGCCACTTCCATCTGCCCAGCGTCGCGCCCAGCTACCTGAGAGCCATGCGCAGCACGCTTGAGGTGACAAGCGTGGAGTTGTGGTCGCTGCTGGTGGACGCCGGCGACATCACCCAACCCAACTACGGCGAGCGCGACGAAGCCTGGATCGCGACTTGGCTAGACGTGGCCGAGCAGTTGGGTGCCAAACGCATGCGCGTAATCGCCGGCAAGTCCGAGCCGACGGCAGAGAACCTGGCCAAGAGCCGCGAAGCCCTGCTGCGCTTGGCCGGCCAAGCCGAGGCCAAGGGCATTCGCCTGATGACCGAGAACTGGTTCGGCTTACTGTCCACGCCGCACGCCGTGACCGAGCTGATGGAATCGTTGGACGGGCGCGTGGGGTTGTGCTTCGACTTCGGCAATTGGAAGGGCGAGACGAAATACGCCGACCTAACAGCCATCGCGCCCTACGCCGAATCGTGCCATTGCAAGCCGCAGTTTGTGGGCGATGACATCGAGCCTGAGGACTACACCCGCTGCCTCGACATCACCCGCGACGCCGGCTTCAACGGCCCTTACACCCTGATCTACGACGGCCCTGACGGCAACGAGCTATACGGGCTGGAGAAGGAAGCCGCGATCGTCGGGCAGTATTGCGCTTGAAAGCGCATCCCTGTTGATGTAGGGCGCGCTCTCCGTAGCGCGCCATTGTTGGGTTACAAGGATCGCTACGGAGAGCGATCCCTACGAACTGACACCCATCAGAGCAAGTGCTGCAAAAAGCGTTGCGGGTTGGCCAGGAAGTCGCGCGTGACTTTGACGTGCTCGACGTCGTCGTAGGCAACAGGCTCAATCGTCGCAGCCCCCTCACCCCCGCCCTCTTCCCCTCCGCTTCGCTCCGAGGA
>Ga0224722_1000936_pt1 | contig 16527 bp, 15 predicted proteins | sample Balambano_FR1_Me_FD_161646 | JGI IMG/M metagenome (GOLD analysis project Ga0224722, IMG submission 161646) | Freshwater sediment microbial communities from Lake Towuti, South Sulawesi, Indonesia - Balambano_FR1_MetaG | ecosystem: Environmental > Aquatic > Freshwater > Lake > Sediment | place... | reverse complement strand
ACCTGACGCGCTGGCGCGGTGCCTTCGCGGCGCGGCGGCGGATACCGCGTCCGCGGCGTGGCGCTCGCCCGTGCAAGCAAAACGGGCGACCCGTCGCCGGGCCGCCCCTCTCGCGTGTTGGGCTTGGTGCCTCGGCGATCAGAACGCCACGCGCACCCCGAAACGCACACCCCAGAGCGAGCCATTGATGTTGGTCGCTTCGACCGGCGCGGTGAAGGTGGTGCCCGACCGGTTGGCGTAGACGAACTGGTCGCAAGCCGCGTTCGAGCAGGTCACATTGACGACCGGCGCGGTGTAGGGGAAGCCGACCTGCCGCACCGTGCCCCAATCGCTGTCGATGAGGTTGAGCACGTTTTCGACATCCGCGAGGAGCTGGATCTTGCCGCCGAACACGAACGGCACCTCCTGACGGAAGGACAGATCGAGCTTGTGCACCCACGGGGTCTTGGCGATGTTCTTGGGCGCGATCTGGCCCTGGAACTCGGCCAGTTCCGAGTTCTGGATGAACTCCTGAAACCCGTCGAAATCGAACCCGGCTGCATAGATCACATTGGGATCGGCAGTCGCGCTGCTGACATCGGGCACGTAGATCAGGCCGGCGGAGTTGCGTCCGGTGACCCCGAACACCGCCGAACGGTTGTTGCCCGAAGCCTGGTCGGCGAAGGTGTAGCTGTAACGCTGACCGGAACGCACGTTGTAGAACAGCTCGATCCGGGTGTTGTTGTCGCCGAACAGTTCAGCATCGAAGCCAGCGTTGAGGCGGAATTGGTGATCGCGCTGATAGTTCGAGATGCCCTGCGCCGCGAAATTCGGATCGTCGCCGAACGCGGTGTTCTGATAGTTCGAGAACGCCACCGAGGAGGTGCCGGGCGATTGATCGGTCACATCCTGATAGGTGTAGGAACCGTTGAGGAAAAGGCCCGAGCCGAAGCGCTTGTTGAAGCGCGCCACCACGTTCCAGCTTTCCCCGAAATCGGTGTTGGTCAGCAGGATATCGGTGTTGGTGCCGGTGAAGCCGGGCAGGATCTGATAGCGGGTGCGGCCGTCAGGCAGTTCGTTGCCCGAATCGACCGAACGCAGATCGGTCCACTCCAGCGCGTCTTTGACCCGCGAATAGATGACGTCGACACCGAAGTTCCAGCCATCGCCGAGGAAGCCGAGATTGGCCTCGTAATCGACCGAGCCCGAGAAACGCCACTGCGAAGGCACCTCGAAATCCGGGTCGATGGCGTTGGTCGGCGCAGTCGAGGTCCCGGCGGTGCGGATCGCATCGACCAGCGACTGCGGGATGCCGGTGCCGCCGGTGACGTTGTTGAGCGTGGCGGCGCCAATCGCCTGGACCTGGGCCGTGGTCAGGCCGGAAAGACCGGCGATGGTGAAGCTGCCATCGGTGTTGCGGCGCACCTGCACGCGCCCCAGCGTCGGCCCCGGGTTCGAATAGCTGTTCGAAATCCACACGTTCGGGCTGCCCCCGCCGAACAGACCGGCAGACCCGCGCAGCCGCAGGCGATCGGTCGGTTGCCAGTTGATGCCGAAGCGCGGCTGGAACAGGTCGCGCCCGTTGAGCGTCGAATTGTTGGCGAAACCGTAGCGGTCGAGGAAGTCGACGTTGAAGAACGGACGATCGGGTGTGTCGAACAGGTCGTAGCGCATGCCGGCCACGATGGTGAGCGTGTCGGTCACGTCGATCGTGTCCATGATCCCGAAGGTCCAGCTGTTGTTCTGGAACTCGGCGGTCACGGTGTCGATGTCGCCGCGCAGCGGCACGGCGATGTCGACTTCGGCGGCGCGCTGGTTCTGCAGGTCGTTGATGCCGTCGAACAACCAGGCACCCGAGACGCGCTGCGCGAACAGGTTGCGGATGTCCTGGGTGCGACGCTCGGCGATCAGCTTGACGGTGTGGTTGTTGAGCTTGAGCTGGGCCTGGAACTCGACCGCCAGCGACTGGCTTTCAAGCTCGTTCGCCTGGCGGCTGATGTCCGGGCCGAAGTTCAGGCGGCGCACGCCCGAGGGACATTGCAGCGGATTGCCCGATGCGAGCGGATCGAGGCAGACTTGAAACTGGCCGAAATCACGGTTGCCGCCGACCGGCACCTGCAAGCGCACGTAATCGGCATAGGATACGCGCAGCTGGGTGGAGAAGCTGTCGGTCCACTGGTTGTTCGACTGGATGATGCCGAAGTGGTTTTCGGCACCCTGCGTGTAGTTGTTCGACAGCAGGTTGAAGGTCGGGTTGGTGGCGGTGATCTGGCCGGTGCCGGTCTGGTTGGCGAGCAGCGCGCTTTCGTTCCAGATGTAGGTCGCGGTCAGACGGTGGCCGTCGGCAATGTTCAAGTCGAGCTTTGTGACCAGCTTGTCGTCTTTTTCGACGATCGAGTCGGCGACGCCCAGCGTGTCGAAATTGTAGACGCTCTGCGCGATGTCGCTGATCTGCTGGATCTGCGCGTCAGTAATGCCAAGCTGGCTCGGGGCCACGTCGGTCGGCACGGTGTCGCGGGTGCGTTCGTAGGTGACCGCGAAGAACAGCCTGTCCTTGATGATCGGGCCGGTGACCTGCGCCACATAGATCTGCGATTCAAAATCGCCGATGCGGGTCAGTTCACGCGCCTGATCGCCGCGCAGGCTGTCGTCCTGATAGTACGCCGCGCCGAGGAAGGTGAAGCGGTTGCCGCCCGACTTCAGCTGGGTGTTGATCGCGCCGCCCTGAAAAAAGCCCTGCTGGATGTCGACCGGCGCGGTTTCGACCGAGAATTCGCCGATCGCATCGATCGGCACCGGGCCGCGCGCCGACACGAGGCCGCCCGATTCCAGACCGAACGGGTCGCCAAATGCCACACCGTCCACAGTGAAACGGTTGAAGCGGTTGTTCTGCCCGGCAATGCTGATCGAGTTGCCGTTGGTGGCATCGAGCGTCACCAGCGGATCGCGCAGCGCCAGGTTGCGGATGTCGCGGTTGATGTTCGAGACACCGGCGATGTCACGGGCGCTGAGCACGGTGGCCGCACCGGTCGACAGCGTGATCGCCGAACGCTGGCGGGCGCCGGTCACCACGATGGTCTGGCCAATTTCGGCCAGCGCCACGCTGATACGCTGGGCCTGGCCGGCGGTCAGGAAGCCGATGTCCTGCTCGGCGGTCTCGTAACCATTGGCCACCACGGTCACCATGAACGGCCCGCCCAGACGCAGGCCGGCGGCGTTGAAGCCGCCCTCGGCATCGGTCGTCTGGGTCGAGGTCGTGCCCGAAGGCGTGTGAGTGACGGTCACGGTCGCGCCGGGAATGGCCGCGCCGCTCTGGTCGGTCACCTCACCGCGGATCGAGGAGGTGGTTTCTTGCGCGAAGGCCGGGGTGGCGAGCGTGGTGGTGGCAGCCAGGCTGACAATGCTCGCGGCAAGCAGATACTTAAGCTTCATGGTGGAGCCCTTGATCATGGTGGAGAGACACAAATGTTCGGGTAGCGCGGCACTAGTCCGCATCGCTTGCGTCAAAGCGACTGTTGCGTGACATTATCATGAAAGCGCCGCGCGACCCGCGACGATTCCTTAACGCGGGCTTGCGGGCGGGTTGAAAATCTCGCGAATTTCTGCCGGTTCGCAGGCAAGGTGTTGCATTGCAGCAACGCCCGCAGGATTTTGCTGGCAGGACCTTCGACGCCCTTGCCGGGGCCGGATCAGGCGAGATTGATCTCGCGCAGGCGCTGCATCAGAAAATCGTGCGCGGTGATCGGCGGCGGCGGCGGATCGCCTGCTGATATGCATTCGGGCAGAGCTTCGATCAGGAAATCGGGGCGAAAATGCAGAAAGAACGGCATCGAATAACGCGACCGCCGCGCCGCGTCGCCGCGCGGATTGACCACCCGGTGCGTGGTCGACCGCAGCCGCCCGTTGGTCTGGCGTTCGAGCATGTCGCCGACATTGATCACCAGCGCCCCAGGGGTCGCCGCGATTGCGCGCCATTCGCCCTGGCGGGTAAGCAGTTCGAGCCCGGCCTCCTCGGCCCCCAGCAAGAGGGTGATGGTGTTGATGTCCTCATGCGCGGCGGCGCGGATCGCGCCTTCAGGCGCGTCCTCTCCCAGCGGCGGGTAGTGAAGCAGCCGCATCACCGAATTGCCGTCGGCAATGCTGGCGGCGAAGAAATCGCGCGGGCGGCCGAGATGCAGCGCGATCGCTTCGAGCACCCGCGCCCCGGCCGCCTCGAACGCGGCGTAAAGCGCGCTCATCGCGTCGCGGAAACCTTCGACCTCGTCGGGCCAGATGTTGGGGGCCATGTATTCGCCCAACAGGTGCCCCGGCGGCAGGCTGCGTCCGACGTGCCAGAACTCCTTCAAGTCGAACACCCCGGCGTCCTTGGCGCGTTCGGTGCCGAACGGGGTATAGCCGCGCGCACCGCCGCCGCCTTCGATCCGGTAGCTGCGCTTGCGCGCATCGGGGAGCGCGAAAAACGTCTTTGACGCGGCCTCGGCCCGATCGATCAGGTCCTGCGGGATGCCGTGGTCGCGCACCACCGCAAAGCCGAACTCGGCAAAGCTGCGCCCCAGTTCATCGGCGATGGTTTCAAGCGGCTGCGCCAGCGAGACGGAGGCGATGTCGGTCATCCCCGCCCCTTACACCCGCGCCCGCGCGCCTGCCAAGAGGCTCCGCGCGCCCGCAGCCGCGCCCCCTTACAGCGGCAGGAACAGGCTCGCCAGCGCGGCGCTCATGAGGTTCGCAAGGCTTCCGGCGGCGAGCGCCTTGAGGCCGAGCCGCGCGATCACCGGGCGCTGATTGGGCGCGAGCCCGCCAGTCACCGCCATCTGGATCGCGATCGAGGAGAAATTGGCAAAACCGCACAGCGCAAAGGTTATGATCGCGCGGCTGCGTTCGGTCAGTGCATCCGCCCCCATCTGCCCCAATTCGATGAAGGCGACGAATTCGTTGAGCACGATCTTGGTGCCGAACAGCCCGCCTGCAATCTGCGCCTGCTGCCAATCGGAAATGCCGATCAGGAACATGACGGGCGCGAACAGATAGCCGAGCAGCTGCTGGAAGCTGAGGGTCGACAGGAACGCCGCGGTATCCTCGCCAAGCGGCACGCCCGATTGCTGGGCAAGGCCGACGATCCCGCCGCCGATACCGGCCAGCATCCCGTTGGCCAGCGCCACCAGCGCGACGAACACCATCACCATCGCGCCGACCGCTACCGCCAGCTTGACCCCGGTCTGGGTGCCCTGCGCGGCGGCCTCGATGATGTTGGCGGGGCGCTGGCCTTCCTCGAAGGTTTCGGCAGCGGCGACCTCGTCGGCCTTGCGGCCGCCCTCGACGATCGCGGCCGGGCCGACCGCGCTGATCCGCGCCTGCGGCAATTCGACCTCGCGGCCGTGCTCGTCATACATTACCACCCGGGTGGCTTCGGTCAGCGAAGCGGCCTTGCCCCGCGCCCGCGCCACCGCCGCCGCGCCGACACCGGGCGCATGGCCGATTGCCGGGGTGCCGTTATCGGGCATGATGATCTTCGCCATCAGGATGCCGCCGGGCGCCGACATGAAGGCCGCCGCTAGCAGGAACGGCACCGCCTCTTCGCCGATGAAGCTCGCATAGGCGGCCAGGATGGTCCCCGCCACGCCCGCCATGCCGACGCTCATCAGCGTGAACAGGCCCGAAGGGCTGAGCGCGGCGAGATAGGGCCGCACCACCAGCGGGCTTTCCGACTGGCCGACGAAGATATTGGCCGCCGCGCCGAGCGCCTCGACCCGGCTGATCCCGGTGATCCAGCCGATCGCCCCGCCGACCCAGCGCACCAGCCGCTGCATGATCCCGAGGTGATAGAGGATCGAGACGATCGCCGCGAAGAACACGATCACAGGCAGCGCGGCGATGACGAAGGTGTTGGCAAACGGGTTGCTCTCCATCGGCCCGAACACGCTCGTGATCCCGACCTTGGAGAAATCGAGCAGCGCGATCACCCCGCTCGAAAGGCCGCCGATCACTGCCACCCCGGCATCGGTGCGCAGCACCACCAGCGCGGTCAGCGCCTGCAAGGCGAAGGCCGATCCCACCACCCTAAGATTGATCTTGCGCTTGGCCGAGGACAGCAGGAACGCGATGGCGAGGATGGCAAACACCCCGGCGAGGCTGAGCAGCAGAGACGCGATACTTCCGTTCACGGCAGCGAAAAAGCCTCTCGATGGCCAATGACTGGCTGACCCCAACCGCGCACCAGCCCCCCCGCCGCGCGTGCCGCCTTGGCGTGACAGCTTGCGCAATCACTTGCAAGCCCGGATGGGCGGCAATTGTCACCAGTCCGCAATATCGCGCGGGTGACAGCGGTGACCGCGCCGCTTTTCTTTTGCGCAATCGCTGGCTACCCAAGCGCGATGGATCAAGCCGCCTCCGCAGCGCCGACCGTCTCGGCCCCTCCGGCCAGCCCGATCGCCGCGATCCCGTTGGGCCTGTTCGTGTTTACGCTGCTTTATGGCGGGATGACGGTGCTGGCAGGGGTGCTGGCGTTCAAGCAGGTGCAATTGTGGCCGACGAGCCTTGCGGTCGAGAGCGGGATCTTTGCCTTCCTGCTGCTGGTGGTGATTTCGAGCACGCTGTCGCAGCTTTATGGCCGGGCGATGGCGCAGCGGATCGTGTGGTGGGGGTTCCTGCCGCTCGGCCTTTCGGCGGTGCTGATGCAGCTGGTGCTGGGACTGCCCGCGTCGGCCGAGATGGCAGCGTTCCGCCCGGATGATCTGGCCGCCTTCGAACAGGTCCACCGTGCGACGTGGCGGGTGTGGCTGGCGGGTCCGGCGGCCTACATCACCTCGCTGCTGCTCAACATCTGGATCTTCGACCGGCTGCGCGGCGGCGGAGAGGGGGAGAGCACGCTCGGCCTGATGGTGCGCGGCGCGATCGCGTCGGCCTTGTCGCAAGCGGTCGATTCGGTGATCTTCATCACGCTCGCTTTCTATGGCGAATTCGACATTACCGACCTGATGATCGGGCAGGTGCTCGCCAAGGTGGCGCTCAGCCTGGTCCTGGTGCCGTTCCTGATCACCGGCGGGGTGCGGGCGGCGCGCTGGCTCGACGGGCGGGCCCAGCAATCGCCGCTTTGAGCCTTGACGGCGGTCATGTATCCTCGCGCGCAGGGGTAACGCGGGAGGACGACACATGAAAATCGGGATCATCACGATGCTTGCCGGCACAATCGCGCTGGCAGGCTGCATGGACAGCGTCGGCGGGCCGGGCGCGAGCAGCTACTATGATTGCGGCGGCGGCGCGCGGCTCAAGGTCGATTACGTCAAGGATGGCGAGGTCATGGTGCAGATGAACGACAATGCGCCCGTCACCATCCCGGCGGACAGGTCGGCATCGGGTGCCAAATACATGAGCCCGACGCACCAGTTCTGGGACAAGGGCAACGAGGCGATGTGGACGGTCGGGCGCATGGCCACGATGACCTGCACAAAGGTTGCGGTGCCGCGCGCGATGTAACGCGGACAGGAGCGGCGGGCCGGGGTGCAGCCGGGCCCGCCGCGCGGTCCTATGCCGCGATCGAACCGCCTGCCGCCCTGCGACGGCGATTGCGCTGCACCATGTTGAGCACCTCGACCATCACCGAGAACGCCATCGCCGAATAGATGTAGCCCTTGGGCACATGAAAGCCGAAGCCGTCGGCGATAAGCACCAGCCCGATCATCACCAGAAACGCCAGCGCGAGCATCACCAACGTCGGGTTGCGCTCGATGAAGCGCGACAGCGGATTGGCGGCGACAAGCATGATCGCGACCGTAATCACCACCGCGGCGACCATGATCGGCACGTCATCGGTCATCCCCACCGCGGTGAGGATCGAATCGATCGAGAACACGAGGTCGATCGCGATGATCTGGACGATCACCGCACCGAAGCTTGCGGTCGCGGCCGCGGCGACGCCCGGGGTCTTGTCGAGCAGATCGCCCGAGGCATCTTCGGGCTCCATCAGGTGATGGATTTCCTTGGTCGCCTTCCACAGCAGGAACAGCCCGCCCGCCAGCAGGATCAGGTCGCGGCCCGAAAAGGCGGTATCGAAGCTCGGCTGGCTCGAACCCTTGGTCGGCGGGCCGGTGATCCCAAGGTCGAACAGCGGCTCCTGGAGGGTCACGATCCAGCCGATCAGCAACAGCAGCCCGATCCGCATCCCGAGCGCGAGCAGCAGCCCGATGCGGCGCGCGCGTTCCTGCTGGTGCGCGGGGAGCTTGTTGGAAAGGATCGCGATGAAGATGAGGTTGTCGATCCCCAGAACCACTTCGAGCGCGATCAGCGTGAACAGCGCCAGCCAGGCGGCCGGGTCGGAAAGCAAGGCGATGATATCCATGGCCCTGGGCTATGCAACAGCCGCTGCGCGCGCTCAAGCAGCGATGCGACAGGTTGCACCCTAACGCCTTCAAGTTGCATGCCGTGCTGGCGGCAGAACATCCTCAAATAGCAAAGCGGTAGGAAAGCAAAATTGGTGAGCCCGACAGGATTCGAACCTGTGACCCGCTGATTAAAAGTCAGCTGCTCTACCTACTGAGCTACGGGCCCACACGCGCGCTGGAGTGCAGCGGCAGGCGCGCTCCCCTAGGCAGGGGGCGGCGGCGGGTCAAGCGGGCATGGTGCTGGGCGAGGGTCAGCCCGCTCACCGGATCGCGCCAGCCGGGCGCGATCGCGCAGGCCGGGGCGAGCACGAAATGGCGCCCGGCAAAGGCGGGGTGCGGGATCACCAGGCCGGGCGCGGCGAAGCGGCCGCCGCTCCACAACACGATATCGCAATCGAGCACGCGGTCGCCCCAGCGCTGGCCGGGGCGGCGGCCGAATGCGCGCTCCATGCGCTTGCACGCGGCGATGAGCGCGGGCGGGCTCAGTTCGCTCTCGATCACCAGCGCAGCATTGGCGAAGCGCCGCCGCGCCGCACCGATAGGCGCGGTGTCCAGCACCGGCGAGCGCGCCGCGACCATGCCGAGCGCTGCACATTGCTCGAGCGCGGCGCGCAGCACGCCGCGCGGGCCGCCATGGCGGTGGTGCCGCCGGTTGCTCCCCAGCGCAACGAGATAGGTGCTGCTCAAGCGATCAGACGTCTTGCGCGATCCGCCCGTAGAGCTGCGGACGGCGGTCGCGGAAGAACCCCATTCCGGCGCGGTGCGTCGCCGCGCGGGCAAGATCGAGCCGGGCGATCAGCACCCCGCTTTCACCCGACCCATATTCTGCCAGGAGATCGCCCCATTCATCGGCAATGAAGGAATGGCCGTAGAACCGCTGTTCGGCACCGCCTGGCCCTTCTGCGCCGATGCGGTTGCTCGCCACCACCGGCATGCAGTTCGACACCGCATGGCCGATCATCGCGCGCCGCCACATCCGGCTGGTGTCGAGCGAAGTGTCATAGGGTTCGGAGCCGATCGCGGTGGGATACATCAGCAACTCGGCCCCGAGCAGCGCCATCACCCGCGCGCATTCGGGATACCACTGATCCCAGCAGACGCCGACGCCGACCTTGACCCCCGCGCCGCACTCGCCCGGCACGTCCCATACCTTGAAGCCATCATTGCCGGGGCGGAAATAGTATTTTTCCTCGTAACCCGGGCCATCGGGGATGTGGCTTTTGCGATAGGTGCCCATGATTTCGCCATCGGGGCCGATCATGGCGAGAGTGTTGTAATAGTGGTGCCCGTCGCGCTCGAAAAAGCTGGTCGGGATCGTCACGGCGAGCCGCGCGGCGAGCGCGCGCATCGCGATCACGCCGGGATGGTCGGCGACCGGGCGGGCGAGCGCGAATAGCGCCTCGTCCTCCTCGCGGCAGAAATAGGGGCCGGTGAACAGCTCGGGCGGCAGGATCAGCTGCGCACCGCGCGCCGCGGCTTCCTCGACCAGTGCGCCGACGGCGGCGATGTTGGCAGCCTCGTCGGGCGAGCCGAGTTCAAGCTGGAGGGCGGCGACGGTGATGGCAGTCATGCCGCCGCCCTTAGCGGTTTATTGGGCCTTCTTGAACAGCAGAGTCATCCGGTCGCTTTCGCCAAGGCCTTTCAGCTCCTCGCGCTTGGTCGCGAGCGTCGGGGGCATTTCCCACACCCCTTCGGGATGGTCGGCGGTGTCCTTGGGGTTGGCGTTGATGTCGCTGCGGGAGACCAGTTCGAAGCCGTTGATGCGCATGAAATCGATGACGTCAGCTTCGCGCAGATAGCCCTTGGTGCCGTTGGCATAGGTCCACGGCGCATCGGCGCGCGCGCGGTGCTGTTCGATACCGATCATGCCGTCGTCCTTGAGCAGTTCGCGCAAGGCCCGCATCTCGGTATCGGCGATCCCGGCGCGGGTGATGCCGTGCAGCGCGCGCATCACCAGGATGCGATCGAAACTGCCCTTGTGGTCGGCGGGAATGGTCTCCAGCGTCATGCCCGAAAACCTCTCCGCCGGCAGCCCGGTATAGCCCGCGACCTCCTTGCCGAAGCCGACCGCCATGTCGCGCAGGCGCTGCTGGCGCGCCGGATCGGTGCTGGCGCTCAGCGGGTTGGCGTAGATCCCGACCAGTTGCCCCTCGCCGCCCAGATAGTGGCCCAGCAACCGCGAATACCAGCCGCCGCCGGGGGCATACTCGCCCACCTTCATGTCAGGCGCGACTTCGAAGAAGGCCAGCGTTTCGGCCGGGTGGCGGTGCGCATCGCGGGCCCGGTCCTCGGCCCGGGTGGGGTGGTTGATCGCGCTCGACAGCGCCTCGGCGTGCATCGCGGCGAAGGCGGCGCCATCGGGCTTCACATGACCATCGGCAAGCAGCGGCGCGGCAAGCGCGAGGCCGCTCGCGGCGGCGGCGGCAAGGATCAGCTTTCTCATGGTAACAATCTCTCCCCGAATTGCGAAAGAACCCGGCCCGCAACGCTGGCAATGCCGGAACCCAGCCCTATGTGTGGCAGAAAGCGACGGAGATTTCGATGAGCAATTTGGAAACCGCGATCGTGGCAGGCGGATGCTTCTGGTGCACCGAGGCGGTGTTCCGCGACGTGGTGGGGGTGAGCGCGGTCGAAAGCGGGTATATCGGCGGCACCAAGGCCGACCCGACCTACAAGGAAGTGTGCAGCGGCACCACCGGCCATGCCGAGGCGATCCGGGTGAGCTTCGATCCGGCGATCATCAGTCTTGCCGACATTCTCGACGTGTTCCTCGGCACCCATGATCCGACCCAGCTCAACCGCCAGGGCAATGATGTCGGCACCCAGTATCGCAGCGCGATATTCCCGCTGTCCGACCAGCAGGGCGCCGAAGCCCGCGCCGCGATCATCCGCTGGGAGCTCGAACACGCCCGCAAGGCGGTGACCACCATCGAAGGGCTCGAAGGCGGCGTGCAGACTGCGCCGTGGTATCCGGCCGAGGACTATCATCAGGAATACTGGGACGGCGAAGGCCAGAGGAACCCCTATTGCCTTGCGGTGATCCCGCCCAAGCTGATGAAATTGCGCAAGAGTTTCCAGAAATACGCGAAAGGGTGAAGAGCCGGGCCGGCCCCGGCTCTCCCGCCCCGTTCAGCGATATTTGCCCGCGGTGATGAACTCGCCGAAGGCCTCGCACCAGATCACCACTGTGGTGTAATCCTCGATATCGACGCCGGCCGGGATTTCGGCGATGAACCCGTCATAGCTCTTGACCGAACCGATCTGCACCGACGCGGCCTTGATGGCGTTGAAGGCGGCCTCGTCCTCGACGAAACGGGGGGCGAGGTAGACCTTGTAATCGGGCCCGGGGCCAAGCGCGCCCTGGTGGATGATCTTGGTCGGGGTGACGCTGAGCGTGCCTTCGCCCCAGTGAAACCCGTCGCTGCCCTTCAGATCGCGGGTGAGCGTGGCGGTGTAGCTTGCCGCCTCGGCCTCGGCTGCAAGCACGGCGGCATCGGGGGCCGAGGCGGCGGTCAGCACGGGAAGCAAATAGACCCCAAGGCCGAAGCCAAGGGCAAGGGTTGCGACATGGGTGGTCGCCAGCAGGATGATCTTCTTCATGGCTCGATCTTTCGCGCGTTGGTGTTGTTGCCGCTTCGCGCGATGCCCGCCGCCGGTTACGCCGTCTTTCGACAATTCCACCGCGCGACGAAAAACCCGTCGAGCCCGCCCTCGGCGGCCAGCATCCCCGGCTGGGTGCGCAAGGCGCCGTCGGGCGTGGGGGCAAGACCGGCGGGGAGTTCCTCGGGCGCAATCGGCTGGCGGGTGAGACCCAGTTCAGCATCGATCCACGCCGCCTGTTCCTCGCCCTCCTCGCGCTCGAGCGAGCACACCGCATAGATCAGCCGCCCGCCGGGGTTGAGCCAGTTCGCCGCCCGGGTGACCAGCGCGCGCTGGAGTTCGGCCATCTCGGCGATCTGGCGCGCTCCGATGCGGTGCAGCACATCGGGATGGCGGCGGCAGGTGCCGGTCGCGGTGCAGGGCGCATCGATCAGGATCGCATCGAAGCGGTGCTTGGGCTCCCAGACAAGCGCATCGGCGCGCACCGGCGCGGCCTTGAGCCCAGTGCGCTTCAGGTTGTCCTTGAGAAGATCGAGCCGCCGCTTGCTCATGTCGAGCGCGGTGACCTTCCACCCCGCCGCCGCCAGTTGCATGGTCTTGCCCCCGGGCGCGGCGCACAGGTCGAGCGCGTGCCGCCCCTCCCCCGGCCCCATCAGGCGCGCCGGGATCTGGGCGGCGAGGTCCTGGACCCACCAGCCGCCCTCCTTGAAACCTTCAAGGCTTTCCACCGCGATCCCGCGCGGCAGGCGGATATGGCCGGGGGCAAGGCTGACCCCGCCCATCGCCACCGCGCGCATGGCGGCCTTGCCTGCATCCTTGAGCGCCAGATCGAGTTCGGGCGGGAAGGCAAGCCCCAGGGCGATCGCGGCGGCGTTCTCGCGGCCCCAGCGGGCGGTGACGCTTGCGGGCAGGGATGGCACTTCGGGCAGCATCGCGCCTGCCTTGTCGAGCGCCGCGAACACCCCGTGCGCGAGCCTGCGCGGCCCGCCTGACAGCAGCCCCAGGCCGGTGGCGATCACCGCGTGCGGCGGGGTGTCGAGCCGGAGCGCCTGGGCGAGCATCAGCCGCAGCACCATCCGCGCCTTGGCATCATCGGGGAGCGGCTGGCGGGTGGCGCTGTCGATCAGGCGGTCAAGATCGGTGAGCCAGCGCAAGGTCTCGCCCGCAATCGCGCGGGCGAGCGCGCGGTCGGGCGGCTTGCGGATATCGGCGAGCGCCGCAGCTTCGGCCTGCTCGATCGTCTCGCCCCGGCGCAGCACCGCATCGATCAGGCGCAGCGCGGCGCGGCGCACGGGAAGTCCGGGGGGCAGTGCCATCGCGCGCCCCTAACCCGTCTTGAAACCAAGCGCCAGCACAGGCATTTGACCGGGCATGACCAAGCACAAGTCCGAGGCCGCCAAGCGGTTTATCAAGCCCGCCCACTGGACCAACGATCCCGCGCCTGCGCCCGCGGCGACCGATCCGCTTGCGGGCGAACCCGGCGCCCTGTCCCCGACCCGCTACGGCGACTGGGAGAAGAACGGGATCGCCTGGGATTTCTGACCGTGCGGGCTGACGGACACGTCCGCCAATGTTTCACGTGAAACATTCAGAGCGGCACGAAGGTGACCTTGAGCCCGTCGCGTGGCTGCGGGATCGGCCAGTCCTGCCACGCCGGATCATAGCCCTCGGCCGCTTCGATGCGATAGCGTTGCAGCAACTGGGCGAGCAGGATCTTGACCTGCATATAGGCGAAATGGAGGCCGAGGCACATGTGCGCGCCCCCGCCGAACGGCACCCAGGCATACTTGTGGCGATCGCGCACCTTGTCGGGAGTGAAGCGCAGCGGATCGAAGGCAAAGGGCGCGTCCCAGTAATCCTCGGCGTGGTGGGTCCAGTAGATATTGATCCCCACCAGCGTGCCCGCCGGAATCCGGTAGCCGCCATATTCGAATTCGCGCAGCGCCCGGCGCGGCATCGAAGGCACCGGGGGGACCATCCGCAGCGCTTCCTTGAATGCCATCTCGGTAAGATCGAGCTTGGCCAGATCATCGTGATCGAGCGGGCGCGGGTTGCCCGACCCATCCGGCCCGCCCGTGACCGCGATAATCTCCTCGCGCAGCTTCTCCTGCCACGCCGGATTGACCGCGAGGTAATAGATCAGCGAGGTCGCCGAGGAGGTGATGGTGTCGTGCGCCGCCATCATCAGGAAGTTCATGTGATCGACCACTTCGGCCGCAGGCAGCAGGCTGCCGTCCTCGCGGGTGGCGGTGGCGAACTGGCTGAACATGTCCTGCCCCCCGCCTTCGGCGCGGCGGCGCAGCGTTTCACGGGTGAAATAGTCGACGAGGAAGGCGCGGCCATCGACGCCCTTCTTCATCTTGGTGAAGGGCAGCGGGCGGCGCACCGGGGCGACCGAGGCCTGGACCATGTCGACGAAGGCTTCGTTGATGCGGTCGGCCTCCGGCCCCCAGGGCAGGCCGATGAAGCTGTCGGCGGCCAGATCGAGGGTGAGCTTCTTGATCGCCGGGTAGAACTGCCGCGGCCCGGCCCAACCCTCGACCTCGCGCGCGATGCCGCGATTGAGAGCGCCCGCATAGTGGCGCATCGGTTCGGGCTTGAATGCGATCGACAGGGCACGGCGATCGATCCGGTGGTGATCGAAATCCATCAGCATCAGCCCGCGCGGGAACAGCTGGTCGAGGATCGGACCCCAGCCCTGTTCGGACGAGAAAATCTTGTCTTTATTGAACAATAACAATTCGTTGGCGTCAGCGCCAAGAAGTGCCACCTGCCAGCCGCCGAAAGCCCGGTTCTTGTAGACCCGGCCATATTGCCCGATGCGCCGCTGCACGAACCCGTGCGGATCGGCGAGCATCCTGAAGGTGTTGCCGATCACCGGCCAGCCCCCGTCACCCGGGATATGGGCAAGATCAACCTCGGTCGGGTTGCCCTCGCTCCAGTGGCGGAAGGTCGCAGCGGGGGTCGGCGGAGGGGCAGCAAGCGTGGCCATGGGCACTCCGTGGGCTGGAATCAGGTTCGCAATCGCAACTAACCTTGATGTAAATAATCGCGCGGCTCAAATCCACCCCGAAAGCTCGCGCCGCAGCATCGCCGCGATCATCGCAAGCCCCTGATCGGAGGTGTTGAGACAATCGAGCACCGCGTATTCCTCGCCGCCTGCCGTCAGGAACTCCTCGCGCCCTTCGATCGCAAGCTCCTCCAGCGTCTCGACGCAATCGGCGGCAAAGCCCGGGGCGGCGACGATCAGCCGCTTCGTGCCCTTCTGCCCTTCTGCGATCAGCGTCGTATCGGTCGAAGGTTCGAGCCAGGCGGCCGGGCCGAAACGCGACTGGAAGGTGGTCTCGAACCGCACGCCTGCAAAGGCGGGCCGCCGCGCCAGCTCCTCGCGCAGCAGCCGCGCGGTCTTCATGCAATGGCAATAATAGGGATCGCCCTTTTCGAGCGTCTGCTGCGGCATCCCGTGAAAGCTCAGCAGCATCACCTCGGGGGTAAAGGCCAGCGCGGCGACCTGCCGGGTCAGGTCCTCGGCGAGCGCGCCGATATAGCCCGGCTCGTCATGATAGGGCGGAACGAACCGCAAGGCGGGCTGCCAGCGCATCTTGCCCATTATCCGGGCGATCTCGTCGAACACGGTGGCGGTGGTGGCGGCGCAATATTGCGGATACATCGGGGCGATCAGAATGCGGTCGCAGCCCTCGCCCATCAGCGCGGTGAGGCGGCTTTCGATCGCGGGGCTGCCGTAACGCATCGCCCAGTCGACCACGACCTGATCGCCGAAGCGCCCCGCCATCGCCTCGGCCTGTCGCGCGGTGATGTCGGCCAGCGGGGAGCCGCGCTCGGTCCAGATCTTCTGATAGGCCTTGGCGCTCTTTTGCGGACGGGTGTTGAGGATGATCCCGCGCAGGATCAGCTGCCACACCACCGGCGGGATCTCGACCACGCGGGTGTCGGACAGGAACTGCTTGAGATAGCGCCGCACCGAATCGGGGTCCGGCCTGTCGGGGGTGCCGAGGTTGATCAGCAGCACGCCGATACGGCCGCTTGTAGCGGGAGGATGGTCGCCCGGAAGGCGCTGGGTCTGCCAGGTCATAGACCGCCCAACGTCCGGCAGCCGTTTGGTTTCCTGACGCGGCGGCCCGGCCGGAGCGGGTGGGGCGAACTTGCGGGGATCATACGCCGTCCGAAAGTAGGGGCAGTCGCCGCAGCCGCAAGCCCGTCGCGGAGAACAGCGCATTGGCGATAGCGGGCGGGGCGACGACCGCGCCAAGCTCGCCCGGATCGGCGGGCGGGGCTTCGCTCGGCAGGAACTCGATCCGCATTTCCGGGCAATCGCCCAGGCCAGGCAGGCCGAGGGCGGCGTAGCTGTCGCTTTCGGGCACGCCGCCGCGCAGCCGCACCGGGTTGCCGAGCGCGGTGCCGATCCCGAACACCAGCCCGCCTTCGATCTGCTGGCGGGCGATATCGTGATTGATGATCCGCCCGATATCGACCGCTGCCGACAGCCGCGTGACCCTGACCCCGCCCTCGCTCTGCCGCGCGGTGGCGTGCCCGAAAGCGACAGCTACGC
>Ga0224722_1000935_pt1 | contig 16533 bp, 8 predicted proteins | sample Balambano_FR1_Me_FD_161646 | JGI IMG/M metagenome (GOLD analysis project Ga0224722, IMG submission 161646) | Freshwater sediment microbial communities from Lake Towuti, South Sulawesi, Indonesia - Balambano_FR1_MetaG | ecosystem: Environmental > Aquatic > Freshwater > Lake > Sediment | place... | reverse complement strand
CGGGCGACGGACATCTCGGCAGTTACACCGTCCAGAATGGTCGGGCCGACGAATGAGCCGTTCTCAAAACCTTCGACGATCTTGTTACGACCATCGAGAACCGGCTGTGCCCCTTCTGCGACGCCTTCCGTGATCATGCGCTCGATGCGTTCGCGGGCAGCGCCGGAAATGACCGTGCCCATCTGGGTTGTCTCGTCGAGGCCAGAGCCAACGCGCAGCGCGCTCGCCTGGCGAACCAGCTCGTCCCGAAGCGGCTCATAGGCCTCGCCAACTGCAACGACGACCGAGCCTGCCAGACAGCGCTGTCCGGCGCAGCCGTAAGCCGAACCCATGATGTTTTTGACGCTCGCATTCATGTTGGCGTCGGGCATCACAACGATGTAGTTCTTGGCACCGCCCTGTGCCTGTACACGCTTGCCGTGTCTGGCGCACGTTTCATACACAATCTTTGCGACGGGTGTGCTGCCGACGAATGACACGCCAACGACGCCGGGATGCTCCATGACGGCCATCGACGCTTCCTTGCCGCCGTGAACCAGATTGACCACGCCTTCCGGCATATCCAGTTCATCGAGCAGCTCATACAGCAACTCCGCACTCAACGGCGTTTGCGGAGACGGCTTCACGACATACGTATTGCCCAGCACGATGGCCGTCGGCAGGAACCAGAGCGGAACCATCATCGGGAAGTTGAACGGTGTGATGGCCGCGAACACCCCCATCGGCTGGCGTTCCGCGGTCTCATCAATCCCGCTGGAAATGTCCTCGACCTTGTAGCCGCGCGCGATCGTCGGAACGCCGATGGCGAAGTCAACGCTTTCGATGCCGCGGCGGACTTCGCCGCGGGCTTCGTCCCGGGTTTTGCCGTTTTCCTCAACGACGATGCGCGCAAGGTCTTCAAAGCGGTCTTCGAGCAGCGCCTTGTAGCGATACATGTACTGCGCACGGCTGAGGATCGGCGTGCTGCGCCATTCCGGGAAGGCAGCCTCTGCTGCCCTGACGGCGTGATCCACATCTTCGCGCGTGCCTTCGGGAACTTCTGCCAGAATGTCGCACGTGGCGGGGTTGATGACGGGGGTGGTGCCGGGTGCCGTGCTGTCAACCCACGCACCGCCAATGTAATGCTGCAATTTTCGAACCATGACCAAAGCTCCTGACATCAGAACGTTTCCTGGAAGGCGCAACAGTGTAACGCCGCGGCGGGATCGCTGACAAGCATCAACGTGCCTTCCTGCATGCAATCGATTGCATTTGCTGATTAAACCTGCATCCAGACAGCGGATTTCGTCCGGCCGCATTTACAAATTTTAGTGAATTTCACGTCAAATTCATGAATGTAGGAACTTCAGAACGACGGATTCGGCGACAAAAATGTTAACTTGCAGGGTGAATTCATTTTCGAATCTGGATCTCATCGGAGTCTGTCATGGCACCAAACAAAGGAAATCCTGTACCTTCTTCTCGCACCTGGTTGATCTTCGCGCTGATGGTTTTCGTATTGCTGACGGCCTCGGCCGTTCCCGCGCTGGCCGCGTGCGCGCCGGTTGGCAACAACATCCAGTGCAGCGACGGCGACGACACCTTCACGCTCGACGAACCGCTCACCAACAACCTGAACGGCAACGGTGGAAATGACACCCTGACGGTTGATAGTGGCGGCTCGGTCGGCAACAATTTCAACGGCGGCAGCGGCGACGACTCGATGACGGTCGAGCTTTACGGCGATGTGAACAACTCGATCAACGGCAACGATGGCAACGACACGATCCTCAATCGTGGAGACGTGAGTTTTGACATTAACGGTGGGACCGGTGACGATGAGATCATCATTGGCAATACCGGCGATGTCGGCGGCAGCGTCAATGGCAATGCTGGCAATGACACGATCACCAACCGCGGCACGGTGGATGGAGACATCAACGGCGGCGCCGATGATGATGACATCACAAACGGCGAAGCCGGTCATGTCGATGGCGATGTAAATGGCGACGGCGGTGATGACACCATCACCAATCGAGGTGAAATTGATGGCAGCATCGACGGCGGTGGGGGTAATGACGACATTACCAACCGTGGCGATGTAAACGGAAACATCTATGGCGGTAATGCTGACGATACGATCCTGAACGGCGCCAACGGCAATGTGGAAGGCGATATCGACGGCGGCGACGGCAACGACGATATCACCAACCGTGGAAATGTGGATGACTACATATTCGGCGGCGACGGGGATGACGTCATCACCAACAGCGGCTGTGTCGGCGAAGATATCCAGGGCGGCGATGGGGACGACATCATCACAAACCGCGGCTGCGTCGGCGAAGATATCCAGGGCGGCGAAGGTGATGACACCATCACCAATACAGCGAACGGCGACGTGGGTGATGACATCGAAGGCGGCGATGGCAACGACACGATCATCAACCACGGTTACGTTGGTGATGACGTCGAAGGCAACGATGGAGACGATACGATCGTCAACACGGGCTGGATTGATGAAGATCTGGAAGGCGGCAGCGGAGATGATTCCATCACCGTCGACGGCGGTTTGATTTCCGGAATGCTCGACTGCGGGTCCGGCGATGATACCGTGACGGTTAGCGGCAGCCTCATCGGCGACGGCATTACCTGCGACAGCGGCGATGACAGCATCACGATCGAGATGTCTCTGATCGGAGGCGACGTTCGAGCTGGTCGCGGCGATGATGAGCTGTTCATCGAAGAAGCCGTGATTGTCGGGGATGTGCACATGGGCCGCGGTGACGACGTGGCTACGCTGAGTGACGATACCACAATTTTTGGCGACGTGCGGATGGGCCGCGGTGACGACCAGCTCATCATCACCGGTGACGCACTGGTCTATGGTACGCTCAACGGCGGCGCAGGCATTGACAGCCTGATGTTTAACTTTGGCGCAATGGTTGCGGACGCCGATCAGGCAGCGGAGCTGGCAGCCTACTTCGCTACCCTGTCACCGGCTGGCGGCACGATCACGGTCAACGGCTTCATCTATAACTGGGTCAACTTCGAACAGCTCCTGACAATGCTGAACGCTTCGATAGGGCAGGTGGTGACCTTCAGCTTCATCAACGACGGCCGGCTGAACGGCGGCGATGTCGGTGCGCCGGTTGCGGTCTACTGCCAGGCAGGGGCGCTGAACATCTACAGCATCGGCCCAAACAGCGCCGGCACCGCAGCGTTCGGGCTCGATCAGGCAGGCATTCAGGCGGCCATCGCGCAGGCGCAGTCCAGCGGTTCAGTGACGCTGACGGGTGACAATGGCGTCCAGGTCATCGTCGACAGCAGTGGCAACATGACGGTGCAGGCGGCCGGCATGGGTGGCACAGGCAAGACCTACCAGTTCATCGTCTCGTCGAGCTGCACAGCGGTGCTGCCGGCGGGCGTTGAGTTCTAATCCGGGTGCTTTTGTCTCAGCATGAACGGGGGCACAGTCGTGTGCTCCCGTTTTTTGTTGTTTATCCACCGGTGGCCAGACCCAGCACCAGCCCGACAGCAGCACCCACAACGATGAAGATCGTCGCGTTCAGTCGGAAACGGATGATGCCGATGAGGGTGATGACCGCCAGCGCCAGCGCGATCAGGCTGAAGCCGGCAATAGCGATCGAGTCGCCCGGCAGCGTCCGAAAGGCCGTCGACGCCAGTACCGCCACGGTCACCAGAATGGCCGCGATGACTGCCGTGTTCACGCCGTCCAGAAAGGCGCTCCAGAAGCGCGATCGGCGGATGCGTGGCAGCAGCGGCGCGGTCACGATCACCAGCACGAATGCAGGCAGGAAAATGCCAGCCGTCGCGACGATGGCCGCCGGAATGCCACCAATGATGTAGCCGACGACCGTAGCCGTTGTTAAGACCGGGCCGGGCGTGAACTGGCCTATGGCAACGGCATCAAGCAGTTGCTGGCTGGTGATCCAGCCCAGCCGATCGACAATTTCCGTCTGCAGATACGTGACCAGGACATAGCCGCTGCCGAACAGGATCGACCCGATGCGCAGAAACTCCCAGAAAATGGAAAGCAGTGAAGGGGGCTGGAGCGTGCCGACTGTTTGCAGCGCCGGCAGGCCCGCCACCAGCAGCATCGAGGCGCCGGCTGGCAGCGTTCGCAGGAGCGCGTAGAGGGCGCCCATGCCCAGCATCACCACCACTTCTGGAAGGTCCGTCAGCACAAGCAGAAGCAGCGAGACGACGAAAAGGCCAATCAGCATCCGACTCTTGAGCGCCGAGGGCAGCAGCCGCCACGCTGCCACCAGAATGATCGCGATGATGATTGACTGAATGCCCCACAGCATGGCTTCGACCTGCGGCAGTGTGCCATAGGCAACATAGAGCAGCGCCAGCGCCAGCGTGATCAGGAAGGCCGGTGTGATGAAGCACAGGCCTGCAAAGATCGCACCGGGGATGCCCTTCATCCGGTGGCCCACGTGGATCATCACTTCGGTCGAATTCGGGCCGGGAATCAGGTTGCTGGCGGCGATGATGTCGAGATATTCGTCTTTCGTCAGCCAGCCGCGGCGGCGCACGATCTCATCTTCGCCCATGGCGATATGCGCGACCGGGCCGCCGAAGGCCACCACGCTCATGCGCAGAAACAGGCGGGCAAGATCGGCATAGTTGACGGAACGCGCGCTGGAATTCATCACAACCTGTTTGGGATCACGGGGCAGACGCCGCAAAGAGTAGCGAACGCATTCGGTCTGGCGCAATGCCGTTCACTTAATGGAGCGAGTTGCATACGTATCGGGCCATAACCCGCTGGTCGAGCGAAAAGCCCTGAAAAACGACCTATACTCAGACATAACGTCTCAGTGCGCAGGGAAGGGTCGATGGCCGAACGACATGATACGGAGGGTTTTCGGGTTCTCTTTCAGCGATTGGCCGCTGCATGGGCCGCACAGCAAACCGAGGATGCGCTGGCGTGCTTCACCGAAGATGCCGAATACATGCAGCCACCCGATGTTCAGTTCTATGCCGGGCATGATCAGCTCAGAGCCTATTTTGGCGCGCTTCGACCCGGTACCTTTCTTCGAATCGAACACCTCTGGTTCGACGCTGCACTGCAGATGGGCTGCGTCGAGTTCTCGTTTGGCAAAGCGGGCAGACCTGAAGCCGATCATGGTTGCATTGTCGTACAGCTCAGGGACGGGAAGATTGCCCACTGGCGCGAATATGTTCAGCGTGGTCCTGCTGACTTCGACGCGTTCATCAGCACCCGCGGCAAGGCCTGGCAGTGGCACATCGGCAACTACCCTTAGACGAGCAATAGATTAACAGATGGCGCAGTGACCGCGTGATCTGCTGCATGGTATACTGGCCGCCTGATTTCGTCCGCTGGTGTTGACCAGGTGAAGGATGAGGAGAGCACATCATGGCACTCGCCGTACAGGAACCCACCACACTGAATATTGATCGGATTGCCGAGCTGCTGGGCGACGACGCCGACCTGCTGAGCCACGTTTCGAACACGATTCCGAAGGAACATCTGTATCTGCCGTCGCCGGACTTTATCGATACGGTCTATACCCAGACCGATCGCACGCCGCAGGTGCTGCGCAGCCTTCAGGCGATGTTTGGCCATGGACGCCTCGCCAACACTGGCTACCTGTCGATTCTGCCGGTTGACCAGGGCATCGAACACAGCGCAGGCGCATCGTTTGCCAAAAACCCGGCCTATTTTGACCCCGAAAATATCGTCCGGCTGGCGATTGAAGGCGGGTGCAGCGCAGTCGCTTCGACATTTGGCGTGCTGGGCGCCGTCTCGCGCAAATACGCGCATCGCATCCCGTTCATCGTCAAGATCAACCACAACGAGCTGCTGACCTACCCGAACAAGAGCGAGCAGATCATGTTCGGCAGCGTCGAGCAGGCGTGGAATATGGGGGCGGTGGCCGTTGGCGCCACCGTCTATTTCGGGTCAGAAGATGCCACCCGCGAGATTGTGGAAGTGGCACAGGCCTTTGAATTGGCGCACGAGCTGGGCATGGCCACCATCCTGTGGTGTTATGTGCGCAACCCCGACTTCAAGATCAACGGCAAGAATTACGAGACGTCGGCTGACCTGACCGGCCAGGCGAATCACCTTGGCGTCACCATTCAGGCCGACATCGTCAAGCAGAAGCTGCCCACGCTGAACGCGGGCTATAAGGCACTGAACAGCGGCGGCTCATCGTATGGCAAGCTGGATGAGCGCATCTACAGTCAGCTCACCACTGACAACCCGATCGACCTGACGCGCTATCAGGTCGCCAACGGCTACATGGGCCGCATCGGCCTGATCTCGAGCGGCGGCGCCAGCGAAGGCGAATCCGACCTGACGGAAGCGATCAAGACCGCCGTCATCAACAAGCGTGCGGGCGGCACAGGCCTGATCAGCGGGCGCAAGGCGTTCCAGCGGCCGCTGCAGGAAGGCGCGGCGCTCCTGCGCGCCATTCAGGATGTCTACCTGAACCCCGATATCACTATCGCCTGATTGCGACAGGTACCGTAGTGCATGAAAACGGACGGCATCTGCCGTCCGTTTTTGGTTTGCGATGCGCTGTGTCTAGATCACGAATTGAAGTTGATCGTTGGCGTCGGCTGGTCGAACGGAATAGGCGTCGGGAAACCCAGGATCGGGTCAGTCGGCAGAATCTGCGGCGGGAACGTCACGATGATCGTCGGCATGATCGCCTGAATCGTGGGCGTGGGCGTCGGCAGCGGGTTGTTGATGACCACAGGTACGGTTCGGTAGGCAAAGCCGTTGGCCGTGTTGAACGCGGCCAGCCGCAGGATGTACGCGCCATTGGGGAAGCGCGTCGTGTCGAATGTGCCGAGCGTACCGTTCTGCACCGGCGTCGTGCTTGGCCCGCTGACCAGCGTGAATGAATTGGGCTGGCTTTGCGGGGCGACTTCCAGCGTGAACTGCGACAGGCCGGCCGCCTGAACGGTGCCGAGCACATTGACGCTCCCCTGAAGCGTCTGACCGGTGGTTGGCGACGAAATGCTCAGAATCGGGTTCTGCGCGTTGATCGTACACTGTGCCGGCACCTGATAGCCCGCCAGATTCGTGATGCCATTCTGCTGCAGGAACACCTGCCCCTGTGCGCTTTGCAGCCACTGAACAGCGGCCGGGTCGCTGACGTTCATAAACTGACCAGTCGTCGTGTTGTCCGGGCAGTACTGATTGGCCGTCAGCCCACTCCACGTATCAATGGTGACGGTCGTCACGAAGCCTGAACCGGGCGGCAGCGGCGGGCCATTCTGCGAGAAAATTTCGGTGCGCACCGAGCCGCAGTTCTGCGACACGGCAGGGTCAAACAGCGCGCCGGTCAGCGAGCAGATCTGCGCCTGAACGATGCCACCGGGCTGGCTGAAGCGCGGGTTGCTCGTCCCCAGCGCTGTTCGCATGATCGAGTTCCAGATGGGCACGGCGCTCTGCATTACGCTGGCCGATGTGGCCCCGTTGTTCGTGCTGCCCGTCCACACGCCGACGACCTGTGTGCTGGAATAGCCGAGCGTCCACAGGTCTGCCGCGCCGGAACTGGTGCCGGTCTTGACGGCCACTGCGCCCGGCAGATTGCCTATATTCAGGCCGCTGTTCGGGCCAAATGTCGTGGAACGGGCGCTGTCGTCGGCGAGGATGTTGGAGATGATGAAGGCCGCCTGGGGCTGAACCTGCTGGGAGGGCTGACGCGGCTGGAGATACGGCACTTCAACCCCGGCGCTGTCGGTGATGCGCACGATCGCGTTCAGCGGCACACGGTTCCCGTTGTTGGCCAGCGTCGCGTACGCCTCCACCATGTCGTACAGGCGGACAGAATTCGTCCCCTGCGAGGCAGGCAGCCCGAATGATGCGTCGCCGAGATAGTCGATGCCCATGCGGTTTGATGCATTGATGAAGGCCTGGTCGCCAATGAATTCGTAGGCTTTGGCGGCCGCGACGTTGAAGCTGTTACCGAGCGCAAAACGCACGGCGGTTGGCCCGGAGAAGATGTTATTCGGATTCTGCGGGGTGAACGGCGGGTTGGTGCTGAACGTCGTCGGCACGTTCCAGAGCGTCGATGCGCTCGTCATGTACTGGAAGACGCCCTGGCCGTTGGTGACGCCTTCCAGAGCCGCAGTGTAGATGATCGGGAAGATGGCGTCACCCGGCGGCTGCCACGTGAAGACGTTGTTGACTTCGCCCTGAATGTTGGCGTCATCAAAATTCGGGCTGCCGACCATCGCGCGGATCGCGCCAGTGGTCGTGTCGGCAACCAGTACGGCGCCATTGTTCACCCCGCGGCTGGAGACCCCGGTGATGCCTGCCACCAGCGCGCCCTGAGCGGCATCCTGAATGGACGGCACGAGCGTGGTGTAGATCTGGAAACCGCGCTGGAAAAGCTCGTTCGTCCCGTAGACCTGCTCGATCTGCGCCAGCACGTAGTTGACGAAGTGCGGATAGCGGTCATCATTCTGGCGCGGGTTGAAGTTCGACGCTTCGACCTGCGCCTTTTCGACCGCAATCTGCCCCGAAGCAATCTGCTCCGGCGTCACACAGAACGGCGACGTGAGATACGGCGCAAACTGGAACTGGATGCAGCCGACCTGCGCCTGAATCTGCAGCACCTGATTCATGCGCGCAAACGAAGCTTCACGGTTGACGACCGGGTCAAAGGTGGCCGGCCCGTCGATCAGCCCGGCGATCAGCGCCGCCTGTGCTGTCGTCAGGTTGGTCGCGCTGGTACGGAAATAGAACTGCGCCGCGCTGCCGACCCCGTACGACTGATTGCCGAGGAAAATCTCGTTGATGTACAGCTCCAGCAGGAAGTTGGCGTCGTAGGTGCGTGCCAGTTCTGAACTGACGGCGAAGATCGAGCGGTTGTTCTCTGGCGTGTTCGAGCAGTCCTGAATCACCAGCCCACACGCGATCTGCTCGGTGATGCCGCGGGGCGCACCGCCGCCGCTGCCGAGGGCGTTCTGAACAATGCCGCCAGCGACGCCGATGGCGCTGAAGCCGGCCGTCTCGTAGAAATCGGGATCTTCTACCGAAAGCACGGCATGGACGAAATTCGGCGAGACTTCCGTCAGCGTGACGGGCTGTCGATCGCCGCGACCGATCAGCGTGGCGATGGTGCTGCCGTCCGCTGCATAGATGCGTGCCGTCTGAAAGTCAGGCTGATAGTTGGCCAGCCCGGCGATCTGGGACTGGAAGGGGCTGACCAGCCCGTTGTACGTAGTCGCAATCAGGATGGCGCCGCAGGCGCCCAGCAGCAGGAACAGGCCGATGCCGACGGCTGCGATGATGGCGATGAGACGCAGCGTGCTGCTCTGCTGGCGCTGGACCGCCTCAGCGAAATTGGGAACATCAGCCGCCGACGTGTAGGCTGACGGGATTGCTGCGGGCGGCACATAATCACCGCCGATTGCGGCGGATTGAAGCGTCGGGTCAGCAGAGCCCATCGGGATCGTCGCGTCCAGGCTCTGGACAGCCATCGTCGGCTGAAGCGATGGGTCGAGGTAAAGCGCGTCTGTTCCGACCAGCGTTTCGTCCGGATCACGTGTCGGGACAGCCAGCGGCAGGGGCATGTCCCCCTGGAGACCTGCGGTCGGCAGGGTGGCATAAACGCTGGCCGCTCCCGGCGACGTCATGCCTGCAGCCTCACGCTCACGCTGAAAGACTGGCGGCTCTTCGGCAAGCCACTTGTCATTGACAAAGTGGTACCAGACATCGGTGTTGGTGCCCAGCATCCACCAGGTGCCATCAGCACCCAGCACCATCTCGCGCTTGAGGGCGGCGTTGAAATCGTCTTTCGTAAGCTGGCCGCTGCGATACTGTTCGCGCAGTGCACGAACCCGATCTTCAGCACGGTGGAACTTCTCAGCCAGCGCCTGTTCTTCCGGGGTGAGCGGGCCGCCAGGTTCCGCCGGCGCTTCTTCTTCAGCTTCCGCTTCGACTTCTTCCTCGCCGACGCCGAGGCTGCGGAGCCGTTCGATCTGCTCGCGCGCATACGCCTCTGCATCCATCGCAGCGGCATCCGGCTCGCCGACTTCGACGGCGATGCTCGGCGTGTTTTCGGCCAGCGTTGCCAGCGAGACGAGCTGGCTCATGCTGATGCGGTCTGCGTCGTCCTCATCCTCTTCATCATCAGACGTATCCGTGTCGGCGTCAGATTTGGCGTCCTCGCCTTCAAAGGGCAGGACCTCGACCTCATCGACCGCCTGGTTTTCCAGTGGCAGAACGTCGGCCGACGCCAGATCACCGTCATGCGGCAGAACCGCGACCTCGGTCGGATCAACGGGAACCGCATCAGCGGATGGCGCTTCATCGCTGATGACGACACTTTCATCTGCCTCGGTCAGCAGCGTGTTGGCAGGTCGAAACCAGCCGCCATGCTCGGACGGCCGCGACTGAAGATCCTTCGGCAGCGTGGGAATTCGCCAGGCACGCCGCGGCGCATCTGCCGGTGTGATGACAACCGCCTGTCGATTTTCCGGAGCGCGCCAGCCAGCCGCGATCGCTTCTGCCGGCATGTCACTCGTCTGCGCAAGGGCGATTTCGCTTGCAGATGCCGTTTCATCAGGTGCTGAAGGGGGTGCGTTTTCCGTTTCGCCAGTCGCCGGGCCACTCGGGTTGAGGATGCGCCAGCCCCCGTCCTGAGCGGGCTGTGCTGACTGGTCGTTCGTCGGACGGTCTGTCATACGGAACCCTCAGGCGGAGGCAGGCAAACGAAATGTAAACCCTTTCGCCAGATTATAGCGAAATCAGGGATGGTCACAAACCGGTATGGTGGTCGGGGTCATCCAGCGGGGTAGGCCGAAGCGTCTCCTCTGCATCATCGGCCGCGATCGGCAGTTCGATAAACTGACGATCTTTCAGGCGCATCGTTTCCTCATCACGGAGGATCACAGGCTTCATTTCGACAGTTGACACTTCCGTCGTGTCGGCGTCAGCAGACGTTTCGACCTTGATGACGATCACGCTGACGTTGTCTTCGCCGCCCCGCTCATTGGCGAGATTGATGAGTGCGCCACAGGCATCTGCCGGGGCGTCGTTGCGAAGGACGAGATCGCCGATTTCCGGCGCGCGGACGTGCCGCGTCAGTCCGTCAGAGCACAGAACGAGCCGGTCATTGATGTCGAAGTTGACCTCGTAAACATCCACATCCACATCATCGCCCTGACCCAGCGCGCGGTAGAGGACGTTCTTCATCGGGTGTTCTTCGGCCTGCTCATGCGTGAGGTGGCCGGCAGCGACCAGCGCTTCGACAAAGCTGTGATCGGCGGTGATCTGTGTAATGCGGCGGGCGCGGTTTTCGACCAGATAAGCACGGCTGTCGCCGACATGCGCCACGATGCCGCGTGTACCGCGCACAAAGGCCAGCGTCACCGTTGTGCCCATGCCGCGCAGTTCAGGCTGCTGCGCCGCCCGGACGACAATGCTGCCGTTTGCCGTGCGGATCGCTTCCTGCATTTTGCTGGCGATGAATTCGTCAGTCAGAGACTCAAGCGTTTCGCGGTTGACATACGTCTCGTTGACCAGCGCATGTTCCACTGCTTCGACCGCAAGACGGCTCGCCTCTTCACCGGCGACCGCGCCGCCCATGCCATCCGCCACGACGGCCAGCGCAAACTCAGAGCGTCCCCACAATCGGACGCTGTCTTCATTATTGTCGCGAACCTGGCCGACGTTAGTCTTTGCACTACTGGAGAGCCGGATCTGCTCTGAAGCACCCATCAATTGGCTCCTCAGTGGACAATCACTTCTATTCTACGAATCGGCCTGTGGCGCGCAAGCAGTCTGACGCAACTTCGTTTGGAAAGCGAAACGCAGACAGTGGTCGGCCTACCTACGATTTCTCGCGTGAACGTGTTACGCTAGTGCCGATTATTTCCCAAATCGCTCATAATCGACTTGCGATATTTGGGTTATCTCGCGAAGGACAGCATGGCACGGCTGACAGAAAGCTACCGCATCGAAAACTTCGTGGATACGTTTGCGCTGGGGCATTATGCGCGTGTGCTGAGTGCCCAGGACAAGCGATCGGCAACGACGGTTGCGCTCAAGGTGCTGCGGCCTGAACATATTGCGGCTGACGGCGATGTGCGCTGGGAGTACAAGGCGTTCGGAAACGAAGTTGATCTGCTTTCCCGCCTGGTCGACAGCCCGCACGTGGTGCGGCTGCTGGACTGTGGATTTGTGGAGGCGCGCACGGAAGCCCCAACCACCGGTGAAATGGTCTCTTTCGCCCGCGACGCCAGCGCATTCAATGGCGAGCTGCGGGCTTTTGCCGAAAAGGGATGGCGCCCGTTCATCACGCTGGAGTATCTGCCGCGTTCGCGCAGCCTGTTTTATCTGATGCGGCCCGACAAGAGCGGGGCGCGTCTGCGGCTGCCGACCGAGGAGGCGCTGGCACTGGCGCTGCAGTTTGCAGACCTGCTGCGGATGGCGCACAAACAGAATATCGTCTACCTCGATCACAAGCTGGAACATGTCTACTGGGATGGTGCGACGCTGCGCATCATTGACTGGAACAGTTCTCGTCTGCTGACCGGGACGGACAAGGAAAATGAGCCAGTTATTCGCCAGGATATCCATAACCTCTGTGTCGGGATTCTGTATTCGCTGGTAACCGGCCTGTCGCCGCAGAAGACGGCGCTCAAACCGCAGCCGGGTTCCCAGTCCGAAGTGGATGCGCGGTATCAGGAAATCACAACGCTGGATTTTGGCTCAGAGCCGACGCTGGCACAGGGGCTCAGGGACGTCCTGCAGCAGGGAGCCGCCATGCAGCTTCAGACAGCCGATGATCTGGCCTATGCGCTGCGCGAAGTGGCCACGCACCATGGCTGGGACTTTCCCGGCGCTTACACCAACCCGGTGAGTCGCGATGCTCGCACCCAGATGCGGGCGGGCCTGACGCGTCTGCGCAAGGGCGAGGAACAGCTTCGCGAAGCGCGCGATCTGTTTCTGGATGCTGCCATTCTGGATGAAGTCAACGACGATCTTCAGGCAGAGCTGCGCCGGCTGGCCAAAGCGGTCAGCGACATGCTCAATTACCGTGTCATCCCCTGAGAGGGGCTACAGCACTTCGACCGGATCGACATCCACATGCCATCCGGAAGGCACGTTGAGGCCACGAAGCGCGGCGACCGGGTCTGCCCCGCGCACGATCAGGTGCCAGCGCACATGGTCGTCTTCGCGTGTGAAGAAACAGGGTGCGGGTCCAATCAGCTCAAGCGGAAGCCGCTGCTCGATGATGCGCTTCGACAGCAGGTTTGCCGCCCGCTCGGCTTCTGTCATCGCCTTCGCTTCGTTCGGAAAGCGGAACAGGATCCGTGCCATGCGCGCGAATGGCGGGTAGGCCAGCTCACGTCGATAGGCGATCTCGCGGCGGTAGAACGTCGCGTAGTCATGTCTGGCCGCAGCCTGCACTGCATAGTGTTCCGGCTGATAAGTCTGCAGCACTACGCGCCCGCCCAGCAGACCCCGTCCGGCGCGCCCCGCCACCTGCGTCAGCACCTGAAACGTCCGCTCACCGGCCCGAAAGTCTGGCAGGTTCAGCCCAACATCGGCGCTGACGATTCCCACCAGGGTGACCATCGGCAGATCCAGCCCCTTGGCGATCATCTGCGTGCCGATCAGCACATCGGCCTGCCCGTGCACAAAACGCTGGAGGATAGCGTCATGAGCCGCCTGCGTCGCGGCCGTATCGGCGTCCCAGCGCAGGATGCGTGCTTTGGGGAACGCTTCGATGACGGCCTGCTCCACCTGCTGTGTGCCCGCGCCAAAAAATTTGATGCGCCGAGAGTGACATTGCGGGCAGATGCGCGGCTCTGGCTCCGTATGGCCGCAGCGGTGACAGCGCAGCAGTTGGCCATGCCGATGATAGGTGAGCGGCGTCTCGCATTTCGGGCAGCGCACGACGTAGCCGCAGTCGCGACAGAAGACATAAGTGGCCTGTCCACGCCGATTGAGGAACAGAATTGCCTGCTCTCCCCGACTGAGCGTGTCACCGAGCAGGTGCTGCAGGCGGCGGCTGAAGATATGCGTATTGCCGCTCTTGAGCTCTTCGCGCATGTCGGCCACTTCGACTTCCGGAAGATCGATCGTCAGCGCATCGGCATCGGCACGGGTGTAGCGCGGCACGACCTTCTGCGTGCGCGCCTGATCGGCGATGCGCTCGCGGTGGCCCATAATGCGATCCGGCAGGGTCAGCAGCGTCAGTTCGTCCGTATCGACGCGGTGCATCATTTCGACGTCCGGAGTTGCGCTGCCAAACACGAGGATGCTGTTGTCAACCTGAGAATAGGCTTCAGCCAGCCGGCGCGCATCATAGTATGGCGGCGTCATCGGCGGCGAATGTTTGTAGCTGTGGTCGTGGGCTTCGTCGACGATCACGAGGCCGGGATTCTGCAGCGGCGTGAACATGGCCGATCGGGGCCCCACCACGATCTGCACCAGATCCTCACGGGCGCGCCGCCACGTGTCATACCGTTCAGTCTCGCTGAGACCGCTGTGAACAACGGCAACCTGACCCGGAAACCGGCCGGCAACGCGCCGGACCGTCTGTGGCGTCAGCGAAATTTCAGGCACCAGAAACAGAACCGACTTTCCCTGATCGAGCGCCTTCTCGATAGCGCGCAGGTAGATTTCGGTCTTGCCGCTGCCCGTGACCCCGTGCAGCAAAAATCGGCGCGGCGCTTCCGGGTCATCGAGCGCGCCGATGATGGCGTTGAGCGCGTCCGCCTGCTGCGCGGTCAGCGGTGGCGCTGACGATGGAATGAAATGCGTGTCGGCAAGCGAATCGCGGTACTGTCGCTTTTCGCCCAGCAGCACCAGCTCGGCTTCTTCCAGCCGGCGCAGTTCGGCCATGTCGGCGCCGGACTGAGCAAACAGCCAGCTCACATCGATCGGGGCGCTCTGGCGGGCAAGGACGCGCAGGATCCGCAGTGGTTTTTCCGTCTTCCGCAGATCGGCCAGCAGCGCGGGCACATCTTCCGGCCACATCGTGAGCGCGATCTGGCCATGCTCATCCACGCCGACCGCGCCGCGCGTTTCAAGCGACGTCACATTCGCCTTGGTTGCGCTACTGGCCCTGAGTGCGTCCCGCAGCGGAACGCGCGCTTTCGGGTCACACGCCAGCCATTCGAGCAGGTCGGCTGCACGGGATGGCCGGGCCAGCGCCTCGACCGCCTCATCAATCAGGCGCGGATGAATCGCCAGCGCGGCTGTTTCGATGATGCGCGGTTTCACGCGCGGCGCTGCCAGCACGCTCTCTTTGGCGACCATACCGGCCTTGACCATGCCCTCGATCTCGCTGCGCCAGGGTTCGCCGCTGAAGCTGAAATCGAGCTGACGGCCGCGCAGGGCGCCGCGCCGTTTGAGCAGGGCCACAATTTCGCGCTCAAGCTGGGTACGGGCATCGCTTCCGTCGATCAGCGAATAGCGAAAATCGCTGTGGCTGGTCAATCCAACGGGAAGCCACAGCCAAAGACAGAATCCTATCGGGGCGAGCGTGGCTTCCGACAGCCACCGCGCCAGGGCGATTTCGCGTTCTGACAGGACAGGCTGGGGATCGACGAGCAGCAGGATCGGTTTGGTCTGATAAGACGGCGCCGTCTCATCGATGCGCAGAATAACCCCATACTCGGTCGCCGTGCGGAACGGAACCTGCACCAGGTGGCCGGCGACAAGCACACCATGCAGTTCCGGCGGAATCGCGTAGGTGAACGCCGTACTGGCCGGTACATTCAGGGCAATCTGTGCGTACATGGCCCCTATTTTAGCACGGATGAGCTAGTTTTTTTGTGTGGTCACTCAGGGCGTGACGGTTGCTTCCGGCCGCGCCTCTGCATTGAATGTGATGGCATCGATCGTGAACGGCAGCGATGGCGACAGGAGCGGCAGTACCAGCGAACTCTGATCCCAGTTTGTGACCAGCAGTCGGCCGCCAGCGGGATCATAGTCGACGTCGCTTGAGCCACGAAAGAGCCCGGCGATGTAGTCGAGCGAGCCTGTTTCCGCGTTCACCCGCGCGACTCCATTCTGCCCAAGCGCCGCGACGTAAATCGAACCGTCTGGCGTCATCACCACGCCATCAAAGCCAGGCGGATTGGGCTGGTTTCCGTGATCGTAGAGGATCGCCTCGTCACCGCTGAAGGAAACCCGATAGATCCGATTGAGTTCCGGATCGGTCACGATCAGGTGACGGTCCGAGGTCGGGTCCAACGCAATGCCGGTGATTGCTCCCGGCTGGCTGTTTCCATAGGTCGATGGCAGCCACCATGCCACGCCATTGCTGACGGTGTCTTCATCTTCGTCGTCCGGCCCAAAGCGCAGGATGAGATTCTGCCCCGGGTCGGTCACGAACAGCACACCGTTCGCGGACACGACCATGTCATTCGGGGCGATAAACGATCTTTCTTCAGGCAGCGCCCCGTACGATGACAGCGTGCCATCTGCACCGATCCGCCAGATGATGCCGCCGCTGGTGCGAGGGTCCGTATCCCCCCCGTCGAGCACGAACAGCGTCCCATCCGAAGCCGGGGCGAGCGCTGTCA
>Ga0224722_1000934_pt1 | contig 16534 bp, 12 predicted proteins | sample Balambano_FR1_Me_FD_161646 | JGI IMG/M metagenome (GOLD analysis project Ga0224722, IMG submission 161646) | Freshwater sediment microbial communities from Lake Towuti, South Sulawesi, Indonesia - Balambano_FR1_MetaG | ecosystem: Environmental > Aquatic > Freshwater > Lake > Sediment | place... | reverse complement strand
TATTACGACCTTTAATTTTAGAAACCGCTGCAAAAATACAATCGCACGCCCCTGCGGAAATGCAGACGGGACCGGCAGTGCGGGGGGATGCGGAAACGGTGGAACGGCATTTGGCGTATTTGGAGCGGTTTCCGGGGTATCGGGAGTTATATCAGATTATCACAAAATCATTGTCGAAGTCTCGATTTTTATAATAAAGTAGAGCGGTTATTTGTAAATCCATATTTCCATTCTATCTCCATTTTTATAAGAGCCGCCTGTTTTATCCGGGCTTTCTAGTGCTACTGTAATTCTATCACCTGCAATTCCCATATTCATCAAAGCATTCTTGACCGATTGACCTCTCCCTTTTATTTTGCGTTGGTAATCAGCCGGCTGACCTTTAGTCGGTATTTGTGGCGCAATAACAACGCTGGCAAAGTTCTTTTGAATACAAAACATATTTACTTCTTCTAAAGCGACACTGGCTCTTTCATTTATTTCTAACGATTCATGTCCAAAATCCAGTTGCGTTAACAAAATATAGTTGTCAGGAATCGTTTCCGCTTCCCAATACGTTCTGCTAATGGAAGCAGGATGCAAATACCTATCCTCTAAAACCGTTTTACAACCAACCGTATCAACAATAGTCACCTTAAATTTCCCAACGGGTAATTTTTCATATTCAGGAATTCGCATTGTGTCTTTATAACCCTCCTGTTCCCATATAAAAAGATAATTTTCAAAGCGGTTATTTACCTGAAAATGACTTCCCGGATTGACCCAGCCTCCTTTCACGTTTTCTACTCGCGCAACGCCGTTCGATTGATCTGCAAAAAACGGCGGACGATATTTTTTCAACTCCGCCGTGATCGGACCCGGATCAAGGATGGAGATGGTAGTGAAAAAAGTATCTTTTTTGAAATAATCCGTTACTCCAATTAAATAATCGGCAGGCGGTAAATAAGTAAAACTAATTTCGCCGGTTAAATTATTTTGATTTGCCGGAGCAATATTTTTTGCTTCCACAGCACTTAATAAAAACTGATAAGGCGGTTGTCCATCTTCTGCTTTCAATTTAAAGGCACCGTTTTGCTCTTTATGACAAGTAATCATTTTCTTTTCCTGCTCCATAAAGTAAATGTTGGGCTTTAAAGTACTTACTCCTTTATCCGTACCCAGCCAGAGCAATCCATCCGGCTGCGCGTCTAAAGCGGTGATGTAATTTGCTTTAAATCCTTTCGCCTGGTCATACATTCTAAAATATAAATCAAGCGAATCTTTTGCAAAAGTGGATACGTCTGCATGGGAAGCTAAATTTTTGTACCTGAAAATACCGCTGGCACCCAACCACAAGTCGCCGTTAGAAGCAAAATGTAAAGACTTAAGATCGCCCTTTATCTTTTGCGCACTCAGATCCACCGTATTCATCGACAGATATTGAAAATTATCTTTATTTTCGGCAGGATCGCTTGTTCGGGAAATATAGTTAAACGCCCAGAGTTTTCTGGACTGAATATTCTCCCCACCGGTTACCCAAATCCTTTTTACTTTATCCTTCAAAATTCGGGCATTAGAAATGGCTTTAATGCGTATATTTTTTAAAAAAGACTTCCACAACGTTTTTCCGTCAAATAAAAAAAGCCCTAAATCCGTCGCAATCCAAATACTATGTTGATTTTCGATGTAAATACCATTTACCGAAGTAGGCGAAGACAGCCCCTCTATTTTAAAGGGTTCAAGTTGCCAGTTATTCTTTTTAGCACACTTAAATATAAACTCGGAAGTAGCTCCCCAAACTTCCTCCGAATTCTCCGGATTTGCCACTAATTGCGTAATATTCTGATAGTCTTTATCTTTTACCAGATCGGCAACGGAAGTAGCAAATAAAGGTGCCTGCTGTGTAGAATCGGTAGAAGAAACGTATAAAGAATCCAGTAAACTAGTGTAAATAAATTGTCGGTCTTGATCTATTGCAAAGAAGTGCAAACTTTTTTTTAACAAACGCACCGGGGCATCTTTCTCCGATTTGGTATAGTAAACGCCGTTTGACGTACCAATCCACACACTGCTGTCTGAATTCGCTTGCACGTTTTTGATCCGATAATTGGAGGGTAAATGTTCGTACGACTGAACCGGGGTGTAGCGAGTTTGTCCAAGAATTATTACCGGCAAGCACAACCAACCCAACAAACAAAAACGTTGCAGCAATCTACCGCGTTTGAAAGCTGCCTGCCGCCAGTATTTCTCCGTCGAATTCAAATCGATATTCATAGATTTTCTTTTTCTTGAGTTTTAGTTTGATGTCCTCGGTGCCGCCAAATACCTTGGTGTAGTTCACCCGTTTTGCTTCGTTCTCGCGCATCGGTATATACTTCCATTGTTGAGATGAATCATTGTTTTTTTCTTGTATAAAAAACACAATCACATCATCGCCCAGCTCTTTTGCACTCACGTAGCGGGTTTCTAGTTTCAAGCTTTTGATTTTTCTGGCTTTTTCCAGGTATTTATCGCCGGTCAGTTCCACTTTAAGTAGCTTTTTGGAGAGCGGAGAGGGTTTGTACTCTGCATAAAACCGGCACATTTGCTGCGTGATGAAAGTGCTGAGCGTTTCGTTATCGGCTAGGACCTTAATAGTGGAATCGCGAGAGTCTCGTAGGAGGCCTCTTAATCGGTCAATTTCTCGGCGAAGGCTGTCGTTTTCTTCATTTAAGGTCGTTATGGTTCGGTTTTTTTGCTCTATTTCCTGCTTTTGAGTATTGATTTCATCTTTTAATTTTTTTATTTCACTATTTAGGGACTGTATTTTTCCGTTTAATGTTTTTATTTCGTTTTTTAAATTTGTTATCTCTCTCTTTAATTTATCTGCCTCTGCTTTAAGTCTTACTTTTTCATCTTCGAGTGCTGCGCAATATGCCGGATCACAGCCAGCGTATAAAACTTTACCGGTTTTGATACATTCATCAAGTTGCTGAGTGACTTGATATAACTTATCTTCAGTACGCATTAATTGAAGACGTACTTGTTCTTTTTCAGCCAGATACTGATCACATAATCTAGAAAGCGAGTCTGAATTATTGGCAAACGATTTAGTATGAATGTGTAGTACCCCGAATAAAACAATAATAGTATATATCGCATTCCACTTTTTCATCCAAAAAAGTTTAGTTTTGACAATCTTCAATTCTATAAGTATAGTTCCCTTTATCTAAAATATCAGCAACTTCCTCTTTTATTTGAATAACTTGTTCATCTAAAGCATTTGGATCAATTTCTCCTTTGTCGAGCATAGACATAAAAAGGGCTAATACATTTTTTCGGTAATATATTTTGTCGTGAATCGTCTCTAGTTGAATAATCTTTTTTTGTATTGTGGTATCTACCGATTGATGAAGTGAAGTGTCTATACCATTGCTTAAGTTTTGGATTTCACCATCTAATTTATTGGTTATACAGATCATACTTGTCTTAAACTGCTCAGGAGAGAGAGCATGCCACTCCTGCGGATATGCCGGAGGCTTGGCAGTCAGGTCAACCAATTTTTGGTAGAAATTATTTTTTAAGGCTACTAACAAAAAGATGAGGAGTAAAAGAAATGCCCCCGCAATTCTAATTCGCCTCCATGGTGTGACAACAACCGAAGGCTCTGTATCCTCCCTTTTTTTTTGATAAGCTAACATATTATATTATTAATAATGAGTTATTCAAATTTACACTCATTTTCGCACTTACACTCACCTCCAAGTAGTTTTATCTTTTTGTTTTTATCAACACTGTAAGTATAAGAAGCAATCGGACAGGATCGCTTATCGTATAGCCACCTTAGTTCAAATTTTATTTCATAATTGCTTTTGTTTTTTAGCTCGCCGTAATTATTAATATTAAATTTAATATAGCATTCATTGTTTTCATTGAATTCAATCAATTCTTTATGTAATTCATTTTCGTTAGGTCCCACTTTTACGATTAATTGAATCCTATTTGTCTTTATTGCTTTTGTAAATTTTGTATTATCCTTAGGGTTAGGGTTTCTTATTATCAAATATTTTATTTCATTCAAATAACTAGTCTTCTCAGGTTTTGATTTTGAAGATGGCATATTTTTAGAAAATACGATCTCAAATGAATTTAACAAGGGAGCTATCTGCTGTTGTATGGTCTCATTCGCTGATTCAAGCTCTCTACCCTTCCGCATGAGTTCCTCCTCCAATGTTCTAATTCTTTCTTGAGCAGTTTTCAGATCACGCTCTAACTCTTCATTTTTTTGCTTGAATGTACCCAACGTTTTATCAGTTTCTTCAATTTTAGTTATATTAAATTTGTTTTCTTCTTCCATTTTTTCAAGTTGATTTACCAACGCTTGCATTTTTTTTCTTTCTTCCTCTGATTTTCTAATAAGATTTTCATATTCTCTCACTTTATTTGAGTAATCACCCTCCAAATTTCGATATCTATTCAAGAGAGAGCGATAATCGCTTTCTAATTCTTGTCGTTTTCCTATTTCTTTTTTCAATGCTGCTTGTGCTTCTCTTGCCTTTTGAGCTTCTGCTTCTATATTACTCGGGTTAGGTTTACAAGCATTGATAGTACTAGATTTAACAGTAAATTTATAACGTCCGTTTGGTAACTCAAGTAACTCACTAAATTGTTGTTCAGTTTTGTCCTCTACGCCCGCACAAGAACAAGATATAAGCAGATTATTTCTTTCCTGAAAATCAATTTTTAATTCGTAACAACTTTTACAATCTGTGATATCAGGTAAGTAATTAAAAGGTAAGTGCTTTTCAGCTTTTCCTGATTTTAAGACTCCTATGACTACTAACTCTTGCAACTCAGAAGAAGACAAATCAATACTTCTATGAGACTGAAGTTGTATAGTGATTGCAGACTGACTTTGTACATAGATAGGTATGATGTACATTAATAGATTAAACTTAAACGGTAAAAAACATGGAGCAAAGTTTATCATGACCACACAGTTTTAGCAAATGGTTAGATTTCAACAAACAATTTAAGAAAATCTCTCTATTAATACGTTTTTTTACAAAAATTTACTTAATACTCTTTTTTAAGTTTCATATTTTGGGGAGCTTTTCCATTGGGTGATAATTCTGACCAATCTTTATTTTGTACATCGTTTATGTAGTTTTTTTGTGATGCTATAATATTAACTGTTGTATTTTTTTCTCTATTAGGTATATAACGAGCTATAAAAGAAACTTCGTATTCTCCTCTATCATTAGCAATTGTAGAAGCCAATATGTAATTTTCATCAATAACAGAAACAGTGGCACCTGAAATGGGTTTACCAACAGTTTCTCCATTAGTTTCTTCAGTGACGGTGCCGTACAGTGTACATTTGCTATATACTTGTAGTATCTCTCTAAGGGCTGCATACATGGTATCTCTGTCTGTATTGTTCGAGTTTTTGTAGAGTTCGTTATTTACATATTTGTTAATCTCAAAAAGCTTTGTCAGCAGCTCCGTCTCCTCGTCGTTCGTCAGGCTGGTATCTCGTATAATTTCGTAAGCATACGCCTGAAGATTCGTATCAAAAGCACCTTTTATTTTACCAATTTCATTTTGCAAAGAGAGATAAGAAACCAGCCAGCTTCCACCAATACTAAATATTCCGGTAACAAGTGCCAGCCATATAGCATTCCTAAAATCGGAAGATTTCTCCTGATTATCGGAAGGTTTCTCTTGATTACTAGAATTCGTGCTATTAGAAGATTTATCCGAATTAATGGCATTCGTGCCATCAGAGAGGTTATCTTGATTATATAAAGGTTTTCGTCGTGGCATGAGTGTGTGTCTGGATTTGCGTTTCATTCTAAAACAATTTGATGCTTCTCCAACAAATTTCGAATATTATTCACCTTATTGCCTACGTTTTCGCCCTGGGCGGCGTTGCGGCGCCCGCCTACGAGCATACCGATCACCAAGCCTTCGTCTTTGGAGATGAGCGGACCGCCGCTATTGCCGGAGTTGACGGCGGCATCCAGTTTGAAGAGTTCTCTGCCTTCGTAGGTTTCGTTGTTGATTTTACCTTCAGTTATGGCAAAATCGCCGTTGGGATAGCCGATGGCAACTACCTCCGTCAGCGTTCCGATGCCTTCCGAATCCCCCAAATCCAGGGGGATAATTTGTTCTACTAGCGTAGGATCGTCAATGCTGAGCACTGCCAGATCGGTGATGAAGTAATCAAGTTCCTGCTCAGGTGTGTAGGTGGTTTGGTCTTTCCATTGGAGGCGGGCTGCGATGGGCGTGTTCGCGTTGACCCGATCAAAAACCAGCGTGACCGGATCTCCGATTTTAAGATTTTCCACCACGTGGCGGGCGGTCAACAACTTAGTAGCAGATACCAGGAAAGCCGTACCGGAAGCATCGGAGGTAGTGACCAGTGCCGTTGCCTGCTCCCAGTCTTTAAACTGCGACAATTTATCAGTGGCTACAAGGTTGAAAGCAAACAGCGCATACACTGCCAAAGGCAATAGACAAACGAAACAAAATACATACAAAGGAGTAAGAGCCGTCTTTCGGAGTTGTAAAGATCGGGCTGCCTGTCGTTGTGGAGTTAATTCTACGTGGGGCATCCTATTTGTTTTAACGGTTATAAAATAAAATTAGTTGAGTGTTTTTTCAATTTTTCGTATTTCCACCCGCCACCTCTTTCCTAAAGGACGACCCTCCCGCGCCCGGACACCCTTTAGGGATGGGGTAGAGGGAGGCAAATCATTAAAATGCGAAGTTTTGAAATGCATCCAATCAGTTCAAGTAAGGGTTTCTAAAATTATTCCATTTTTCAGTAGTCATTCCCCGAAGCTTGGTCGGATATTCTAGATCTAATGCTTTTATTTTAGACATATAACTAATGTCTTCCAACGGCTCGAAATTTCCCTGTTCGATGTAAAAAACCATCAGATTTTTTAACTCACTGATTTCTTTAATATGATCCGTGTCGTTCAGAAACTCCTGAAAATTCTCGGCTTGCAGTAGTCTTATGACATTTTCAATGACGGTTTTATCAGAACCCAATACCACTCTGGGAATATTCTGGGAAGTTTTGAGCGTTTTTTTCCGAATCGGGAGCATATAAGACCGGGCTTTACCGGCAAATATAGCGGCATTCTGCGGATTTCTTTTGACGAATTCCGACACATCATAGTCTTTTACCGAGTTATAATTATCGAGTTCTTCTTTAAATCGCAGGATACAATCGTGGTACAATATTCGATGCATATTGATGTCAGTCTGGTTCAGGTAATCCCACAAATTCTTATCACCGATCAGCGTTTCTTTTGAAGGAAAGGTTTTATTCGATTCGTTTCTGTAGCGTTCATTTGCCTGTCGCACTTCATTTTCAAAGGTATTGGCTGGAAAAATTCGCAAGATTGGCACAGAAGTATCGTTCATATCCGACTCAATCTCCGATTTGCGTTTTTGCAAACTCTTGAATCGAGCCTCTCTTTCAATATCATCTCTCAAGCCGATGGTGCGTTCCAATTCTTTGATGAGCGTATTAATTTTATTGATCGTGGGAAGTTCCACTCTGGTGGACAAAGTAGCCGTACCCAGCGGCACCTCCCCTTCCAGAATATTTTTACGCAAATCAATCATTTTTTTAATAAAATGGTGCATTTTGAGCATATCCAGGGTGGAGAGCATTCGCTCGCGCAAGATGTTATTTTGCTCCCCGATGTATTTATGTAAATTCGTAAGCATCCAGGGCACTTGTTGCTTGCCGAGCAAATCTTCCCATTTGGAGGCATAAGCAGAGATCCCGAGGTTTTTCCAGTAATCCAACACTCGTTTGATCGCATCTGCCAGAGCAACTAATTGTGCTTTGGTGTAATACAAATTTTCGTAGCGATTAAAGTCTTGAATGATAAAGTTATTTACCTCTTGTATAATGTAATCGGTGGCAATGGCTAAATTGTTGGAAAGAAAATTATAGTATCCTTCGGCGTTGGCAGGAGAGAATAGATCGTACAAGTAATCCGGTTTATCTCCCTTTTCTCCTTTATTGATTGCAACTGCCTCTTTGGTAATGTTGTTGGACAAATTGGTTCCGCCCGAGGCATTCAGTGTATCGAAAGCCTCCCGCAAGATTTCATCGAATCGTTTGGTGACGGATCGAGTAATTTGAGTATTATCAATCGGAATTTTTTGGTTGGCTTGAAAATAGTATCCACTGTCAATCCATCGTTCCAGCAAAGAGGAGCTGAGATTTAAAGATAAGTATTCCTGAATTTGCGCCTTGGGATATTGAATAGCCGATATGCCAAAAGTGCCGTATTTTCCAATTTGCAGGTTTCCTTTTGCATCCACCAGTCTTTCAAAACGCTTGGCACGTAAACCTACCATATTCAAAAACAAGTATAAACCTGCCATTTTATACAAACCGGACAAGGAGTTTATCTGAGGAGTCGCGTCATTGTAAGACTGTGAGATAAATTGATTTAGCTCAAAAGGCGGCTCCAAAATCTCTTGATTATTACTACAGGGTATGATGTATTTATTCGCCACTTCATTGTAATGTGCCAATGCTTTTATGCCCCCTAAACTATTCAAATAAATAATTTCCGCGCCATTGATGACCGAACTCTCCGGGGGGGTAAGCAACAAGGAATAAATTTCTTTGATACCTGGAATTTCCGAACGAATTAAATAGGCTAAGTCAATAAAAATACCGGTACCCGTTCCTCCGGTAAGGGAGCCGGTAATAAATACCGCAGGCTCGGATCCATCGGTGTCTTTGGCACTTGGACCGGCAACTTTCGTATGAATATATTTTATATTATTAATAACATTCCGAATATTATTTCCTTCCCGATTACTGCCCCACAACGCTAATCTGCCGCAGGATGGAATACCACCCGCACCTAGTCCGGCATCTAGTACATGATCTTCAGGGGGCAACCATTCTAAATTAGAACCACCCTCTGCTCTCAGTTCTTTAATCATGGTTTCCATTTCAGCCAGACTGATGTAAACCCGATTGATTTCTGATTTGAGTGCAGTGATACTGGGTTGATTCTCTTTATTCGTTTCTATGTATAAATATTCCGCCCAACTCGGCTTGTTTTTTCCGGTGTTTTCGTAATAAAAATTTTGTAATTGCTCTAACGTGTAGAGCCCACTGGAGCCGATACCGATAAATAAAATGGGTTTATTTGCCATAACAAATTAAATTGGTTATTTTCGTTTTAAAGCATTAATAAAACTGTAGTAGCGATTTAAAAAAATGAAAATAAAGGTCAAAAACAGTAAAAGTACAGGAAGTATCCTTATCAGAGAGCCAACGTTGTCAACTAGAAAAAGATCCGTTCCATTGCGTTTGATTAGAAAAAATAAGTAAACCGAAAAGATTACCACCGTAAAAATAATCGCCCATAAGACGTTAATTTTCAACTGGTAGTCGCGCGGGTATTTTGGTTTGGCAAACACCCCTTTGGTAAATAGTAGGTAGCCTATGTAAAATACCAAACATGAAAGTAGCGTGAGTACTAGAAACTGGAGTAAGAGTTCCAAATAATCATTGGGGGCATTCAAGCCAAAAAGGATATTTTCTAAAAATTCCATAGGTTCAATTTTTTAAAATAGCTCACCAGAATTATCGGTGTAGTTTTCGTTTTCGCTATTCTTACTTTTTCGTGGAAAACGTTGGTTTTGATTCGGTTTTTCTTTGGGCGTACGATCTACCTGATTGCTTCTGGAGAAGAAGTAATAAACCAAGCCACCGATTGCTGCCAACAGGAATAATAACAACAGACCACCGCCGCCACCGGTACTTTCCTTCCCGATCTTCACGTAAGTTGGTTTAGCGGTGACTCCGTCTCCACTGACGGTAATTTTGTACACCCCTGGTTCTTTAAAACTTAACCTCGCCTGACTACTTGCCGATTTTACCGAGACCGGTGCTACTCTTTTGCCGCCACCTACATAAGTGGCTCGAACGGAAAACAGGGTACTATCCAAACAGCCCAGACAGTTCCACAATACAGAAAGATTAGTGGTTTTGTTATCGTCCGGTTTATTTTTGCTAATTGATTTGGGTCGTACAATATCTATAGTTTTGCGTTCTACATTTGTGGGAGCAGGCTTGGAGGCGGGGATATTGAGTTGTTGTATGTTCACACGGGAAACCAGAATTTGATAGTTTTTGCTATCGGGACCTTCATAGTAGAGTGTACCTAGTTTAGTCGTAGAGGAACTGACAGAGCCATAATGAGCGAGCAGTTCTTTTTCGTCTTTTGTGTACAGAGGGTCCTGACTACCGGTATCATAGCCCATATCAGAAATTTCTATTAGATAATAGTTCGATAATCCCCGTCCTTTAGCTAGGCTGGCAGTCACTGCTCGGGCAATATCAATAAAGGTCAACCTTTCTGAGAAAGAAGTAGGATAGCGTTGCTCAAAGAAGCCGACAAAGTCCTGCTGTATATTTTGTATTTTCTGTATTTTATACCTTGTATAGGTGTTTTTAAAGCCAGCAGGCATAATTCCTAGAAAACAATCTTGTGCAGGATCAAGCAATGGCGTAGTTCTACTATTTACAATATCTTGTATGGGCGAAGCAAGCGGCTGTTGCCATCTCCATAAAGGGTGGCGGCTCTGGTCAAACCTGCCCAGGCACAATTCTTTCGCAATTTCTTTCCCTTCTAGTTTAACATTGATATTGGGTCCGGAGCCGGATACATCCACGATAATAAATACACTGCTTTGGGAAAAGGCGGCAAATGGAAATAACAAAATGAGCAAGTCGATAATACGCCTCAACGGTTTCATATATTGTTATAATTAGGGTTAACCAATAGGGAAATAAGTGTGATGAGTACAATCAAGCCACTCATCCAAAATAAAAATGACCAGTTACTTGTATAGTCTTCCAGTATAGTTTCCAGTGAATCCGAGTACGTATCAGCAGTAAATCCATCTTGTACAACATAGCCACAATCGGCTGCTTTTGCAAAAAAACTACTTATAGTATTATCACCTAGCAAATTTATAATATGAACGTCACCGGGTTCAGAAAATATTGTTGTATATTCCTCATTTGAACAAAAAAAACGATCATTATCTACTTCCGGTAATTCAATTCCATCAGTAATTATAATCGCAATGACCTTATCGTAAATTTTAGTCTCCTGTGTCTGTTTTTGTACAAACAAAAAGTTTTTCCAGATGACCTCGTGAATCGGAGAATACTCCGAATTTTCTGCCACGCTATAGATGTAATTAATTGCACTGCTCCTATCCGCTCCGGAGAAAAAAGTATTAATACCCGCCAGGTTATTCTCATTTCGAATAGCTAATATCTCTGTCGCCGTAGCTTTGAAGCTGCTTCCGGCAGAAAAAATAGTGATTACCAAATCATTGGTTTTTTGAATTTCCGCCAGGGTTTTAGCCATCGCTCTTTTGCCGTTTTCCAATGGAATTTCCCCGCTCTCATTCGGAACACCCATACTAGTAGAAGTATCAATGACAATAGAGATCAGGTTAGCGGATTTTTTTTCAATAAAAAGTAAAATGATAAAAGCGAAGAGCGGTGCTAAAACCCAGATTTTAGCTGCTTTAAACGACCGGACGAGTGACAGACGCTTTTTATCTTCTTCCGTGCGGGTGTAAGGTACGCCCGAAAGGTCTTTTAAACCTTGTGCAGATATGAGTTTACTCCATTGCCAGAGGGTAGTAATCAGGGCGGCACCAATCATCAAAAACGACAGCAAATGCACCAACTGCCAAGGATGCGCCCGGTAATACCCGGTGCGCCAAAAAATACAATAGGAAACAAAAAGTAGAATCGTCAGAATCGTATAGGCGCGTACCTGCGAACGATAAATCAACTGCTGGGTACTGGGTTGGTCATCTTGCTGAACCGGTTGATTTCGTCTTAGAAAAAAGGTAATTACCTTACTCAATAACCAAAACACCCCCAACACTGCCAACAAATACCCCCAGCCCTGCATACTCAAGGGGTCGTAGGTGCTAAAGTAGTTTTCCAGATCGTTTATGATAGATTCTGTGTTCATATTATTCGAGCTAAAGTTCGGGTGGACTGCTCAACATCTTTGTAATGACTTCCGTAAAAAATCACGCGTGCTATCACCTGATTCCCTGTATTTTTTTTAATCTCTTGAGCTTTTCCCGCTACGTTGGTATAGTAACCTTTTATAGATATTTTATCATTGTTTTTAGGAACTTTGTCGGATTCCCCGGTTTCAAGCTTGCTCAGCAGCTTGTAGTAAAATACCGTTATACTCAATTTTTTGGCATCACTTATTAACTCCTCTATGTACTGTTCACACTTGGTTCTTAAAAAGTTTACATCTTGTTTTTTATTAAAATCAACCTCAGATGATTCAAATTGCTCCAAATTGGCTAACTCCTCCCATAAAACTAGGTTTTTTCCGATATGTGCCTGCAAAAATTCGACAAAAAAGAACTTCTTGATTGCTTTGATCTGAGCTGCTCCATTGGTGACCCGTTGAAATTCATCTAAGAAAAAAGCGTCAGTAATTTCTCCCTGATTGTCCTCTATTCGATTCAAAATCGCTAGCCATTTTGAGTTGGGAGTATTTTGCTTTGGAAAAGGATCAACAGGATGATGATAATTATATGTGATAGCACGAATTGTAGAAAGCACCTCTGAATCTTCATTAGATTTAAAAAAATGATTATTTATGACAGTAAAGGTCTCTTCTACGTTTTTATCAATGACTTCTACAAATCTTTTCAACGCCAGCACATCAGCGTATTGCTCCAATTTTACCGAAGGAGTGGTATTTTCCTGAGGCAGTGGTCGAATTATTGAATCTAACTTTTCATTCAACATTGTAAGCAGCTTGCTAGTTTGCTCCTGTTGATTTGTCAGTGGTTCTAGTGTTTGATTGAATATGCTTTTTATATCTTCTAAAGAGGCTTGCGATGTATTTATTGGTGGAGCTAGCTCCATACCATTTTCTGCCGATGAGGGTTGACCGGAAACGGCTGGTACTTCGGCATCGGATGAACTTTGATCTAATGGCTGTCCGGTCAAAGTTTTTTTCGTTGTATCCTCCGAATTTTGCTGCGGTTTGGAAGTAAATCGCGCAATCAGCATATAAAGTAGTAAACCGACCGAAATTCCCACAATACACCAGAACACCGGCACCATCCAATAGCCATCCTTCCAATTAAAAAAACGAGGATCCAGCGGATCTTTAGTTAAGCTATTTGTCGAATCTCTTGAAGGTTTATCATCAGCAGATGTTGAGTCTCTTGAAAGTCCAGAATAAGACATACTAATGTTCAATATCTCATATACCTCTGATAGGCGCTTATATTCTTTGGCTCTTAAAGCCAATACAGGGCTGGTTGTGTTCTTAGGAAGAAACTTTATTAAAGTAAATTCCTCATCTATCTCATTTGGTGAGCTTACTATTTTATTATTAACATAAACCTTATCTACCTTCTTGGAAAACTTAATTTGTTGTTTAGTGCTGGTGGTGTCCCGTTCTAAAAGATCAAATATGGTGAAGGGAGTTATACTTTCTACTTTAGATTCTACTAGCGAGTCTTGTATCGGTATCAGATAGTTACCTAAGATTACAAAACCATTACTAAAACGATGTAATTCATCAGCTTTCAATTCGATGTTTGTACCCTTCACTTCCTTAGTAGTATCCTTTTTTAATTTCACAAACTCTTCAGAAGTTTGAGAAAACAGCGTACCGGTAAATCCTGTCAATAGCAACAGTAGGTGTAACGAGAGTACTCTTAATTTTTTCTTCATGTTTTAGATGTTTCTAAACTAACAATAAGCGAATGTTATTCTACCAACCAAGTGTAATGTTCCTCATTGGCATCTACCAGTTCCATTTCCTCCATTTTTTTCTCTTTTGCAATTTTGGTGCCGTTCAGTAAGGTAATGTCGTACTCAATCAGGTCGTCTCCTCTAAGTTGTATAGCCACCTCTTTGGTTTCAGTTTGCAATTCCACCTGGTGTACTTTAGCGTACTTGTGTTTTTGATCTTTTACAATCACCTCCTGCGGATTGTTTCCCATCACCTGATAAAAATTGATGTGCTGGCTATCGTGGCGAAAGGCATTCTGAATCTCCACGGAATTGCTGCAAAAAAGTCCGGCTTCATCTTCTTTGAATGGAGTACCGGCTTCTATCAAATTGTAAAACTGGAGGTGTGTTGTATCTGCGGAAATTGTTCGTTTAAAACCGATATTGGTATGCGTACGCAAGGAACTAAGCTGAATCGCTTGCCGATTAACGGCATACCAACAGGCACCCTTTACCACCGCCGTTTTGAGTTCACTTTCATCTAATGCAATCTCTTGATTTATTTTTTTAGATACATTATTGCGAATTGTATCTTTGATTAAAGGGAATAAGATACTGCGACCGGAGAAAAGTAAGGTATATTTCGTATCCGAACCTTTTTTTGATAAAGCTAGGGTATCTTTTACTGCCTCCGCTACCGGTTCGTAAACGTATTTTTGAAAAAGCGGGTCTTCAAAAAAAGGAAATTCGCCCACCGGGTCTGCCAAGAAAGCCTGATAAATAGGATCGCTCGATTTTATATCGGCTTCGATTGACATTTTAGTGTAGAACAATTTAATACTACTTAGGTCTAATAATATGGATTCCGAAGTAGGTTGGTAATTTGAATGAGTGTGGGATGTGTGCTCTTGATAAAAATCTATCATTGATTTTTTTACGTCAAAAATGGCAACTTGCGCTTTTTTGCGCAAAGCTCTTCTTGTTGTGCTATCTAATGTTTCGGAAAAAGGATTTTCGTCATGCGGTATCTTATAATATTTCACAAATTCGGGTTGGAAAAAATAGCGGATCAAACAGTAATCAATGGTATCCCCGCCAATACCGTAGCCAATTTTGGATTCGATTTCAATGTCATAGACGTGATCGCCGCCTTTCATTTCCTGGGTAATATCGGCAATAGCCGTATTAATGGTAGCTCCCCCCATATCAAAGATAAAAACGGTTTCTCTTATGGATTCTCCCTCGTTCAAATCTCTTCTCTTGGGATATTTGTAAATGTAATAACAAAGTACCGCTTCCGCCTCAGAAATGTAGCGGATTTCTTTAAATTGATTGGTTCTGTTGATCGCCGCAACCATATCCCTAATTTTAAAAGCAGTGGCATTGTTGGGTACCGCAACAATCGCACGTAAGGGAGCAAAAGAACCATCAGACGAAGACAGCAGGTCTTCGTTAATCTGCTTTTTATTATTTATAAAATTATTAAGGTCAGTAAACATCCCTTTTACAAGTAAATAAGTCAAGTACGTGCCGGATACTTCTTCGGCGTAGTTATTTAAAAATGAAAGCGGCTTCTTGTCTTTGAATCCTAAAAGCTTTTTAATAGAATTAAAAAAAATTCGGTCCGAAGCTTTAAAATCTAAAGCAATAGCACGACCGAGAGCTTCCTCTCCATACTCATACGTTTTTTCTATATTTTCTATATCTTGCAGGCTTCGCACCGGCTTATTGCGATCAAAAGCCAAGTAAGACGGCATGATTTTATCTCCTTTTGCTGTTTGCTCAATGGTAAGATTTTTACTCTCCGAGCCGGTCGCCACACAAGAGCCATAAGTACCCGGATCAAACGCCACCCACACCTTCCCCAAATAAGGACCCACGAAAAAATTATACTGCTTTCTTAAAGTATTTTTACTGCGAAAAAATAAAAAACGACTGGTGCGATAGGAAACTTCCAGGGTAAAAGAACATTCCTCGATTTGAGAAAACCTAAAATCATCTTTCGGATGGTTAATGTCTATTAGAAAGGAGCAGAGTTTATTCGAGTAACATTTCAAAATGATACCACGTCCACCTACACTGCCTACGGAGAAGGTCTCCTCCTCTTGCCTAGTTTGCAATTCAAGCCCGTCGGGTAGCTTTAAATTGGAGGAAAGGAGTTTTATTTTTATTGGAATAGGGAGATTTCTACCCCAGCGCAGCTGTTTTACTCGGTACCGGAGAGATACTTCTGCTGTAATAGGGATGTTGCCTTTCCAATGTAGATATGGTGCTTTCACTTTGGCTCCTTTTTTGTCATCCCACTGTTCGTAGCTATCCAGAAAGCCATGGATGTTCAACGTTAATCCAGAAGGTTTGCCAATAGAGAGCAGACTAAAGAGTATGTACAGAGTACATACAACTATGAGCGCATATAAAGCGAGGTAAAGGGGTTCCATGGACTTTTCTTACTTTTTTTCGTCAAATATAAACGGATTTGATTATTTTTACCAACATTTTTTAAAAACATTTTATTTGTCGCACACTGCGAACAAAATATAAATATTTATATACGTAAGAATGAATAATAATTCCGTCGAACATCGAACATGACTTTTTAAAATACTCATCATCAAATAAATAATAACTTCCATGCGCATCATCGGCACCCTCCCCCACCCCATTCTAAAAATCACGGTTTTTAAAATGGACAACAAATTTTCCGTCAAATTGGAATCAGGTTTATACGAACAAACGTATAAATTTCGCGCCAGCGACGCAGTCAAAGGTTTGGAAGAC
>Ga0224722_1000932_pt1 | contig 16544 bp, 13 predicted proteins | sample Balambano_FR1_Me_FD_161646 | JGI IMG/M metagenome (GOLD analysis project Ga0224722, IMG submission 161646) | Freshwater sediment microbial communities from Lake Towuti, South Sulawesi, Indonesia - Balambano_FR1_MetaG | ecosystem: Environmental > Aquatic > Freshwater > Lake > Sediment | place... | reverse complement strand
CAGGGCACACCGGACTGAGGGCCATGCCTGATCTCAAGGACATTCAGATTGGGGCGCGACAGGAATCATCGCGGATGCACCACTACCACATTGGCGTGGAGCATCTCTTTATCGCCATGGCCATCAATCCTGGCGGCGAAACCCGGCGGGCGATCGAGCGCAACGGCCTGACTTCAGACTATGTGATCGACCTCATCCGTCGGCGCATTGGCAAGGGCAGCGTCCAGCGGATGTTTGCCGGCATGCCGTATTCGCCACGGGCGGACGTCGTGATGAGCATCGCGAACGATCTTGCGCTCGAACGCGGTCGTGCCGAAATCGCCGAGGCGGACCTTCTCGATGCGATCCTCGAAGAAGGCGAAAGCATCGTATGCAGGATGCTGCGTGCACTGAAGCTCGACCGGGCACTCGCAGATCGCATCACCCAGCCAGCGGACGCGACAGACAGCACATCAGCCACGCAAATCCTGTTTCGTGACTCCTTCGAAGACGATGACTCACTGACACCTGCCCACTATCAGGTTCTGCGCGGGCTTTTCGGCAGTCGCCACGCCGTTCGCATCGAGCGGCGGCTGCACGGCGGTTACACGAATGCCATTCTGCTGCTGGTCACTCCCCTGCTGCCCGACCATGCGGAAGATGCCATGGTCGTCGTCAAGCTGGACAGTGCCGAACGTATTCTGGACGAAGCGCATCGCTTTACGACCCAGGTCAGGGAAACGCTCCCAGCGCTGACAGCCCGCATGGAGAGCATGCCCGCTGTCAGCGAGAACGGGCAGATCGCGGGCATCCGTTACACGCTCGTTGCCGGCCGCGATGGTGCCATTCGCGATCTCGTCAGCGCGGCTGCAGAGATGCAGCCGGAGGCGCTGGCGAAATGGCTGCATGACGATCTCTTTGAGGTCTTCGGCAAGACCTGGTGGAAGCAGCGCCGACCCTACCGTTTTCAGGCACGAGCTGAATATGACTGGCTGCTGCCGCCCTATCTGACGCTGGACGGGCCATATGATGCGAAGGGCGCGCTGATCATTCTGCGCGACCCGGTTCGTCGGCTGAACAGCGACAATCTGGACTATGGCATGCCAATACGCGTGGAAGACTTCGTGATCAGTCGAATTGACCGTGCCCGCGGCACGATCGAGCTCGGTGTCGGCCGTGGCGGCGAGACCGCAAAGCGAAGCTACCGTGTCGAAATTCGCGGGCTTGATCTTGAACGCGCATCACACTTTCGCGGCGAAGTGGTCGATGTCATGGCGGGTCGGCTGTGGAAAACCCGCAATGACATCCTCGAAATGGCTGTCTCGGAACTGCTTCCGGACTTTGACCTGCGCCAGAGGATGATCCCGGGGGTTACAGCCGATTCGCTGCTGCCCAACCCGCTCAGCATATACGACGAGGTGCTGGAACGTACGATCAGCGGAACGATCAGCCGGATCCATGGCGACCTGCATGCCAGCAACATTCTGCTCGGGCAGCGCGACATCGCCTGCCTTATCGACTTCGCACAGGCACGAAACGGACACACTCTGTTTGACTGGGCTTGTCTCGAATGCAGCCTGCTCGAGTCGATGATTGCGCCTGCAACCGATGGCTCGTGGAATGCAGCGCGGTCGGTCGCAAACGGGCTGTCTGATCCGGAACTTCGGAATGAACCAGCGCACGACCCGTCCGTAAAGGCGATTCGAGGCATTGTTCACGGTCTGCTGGCGAAGCCGGACCGCTGGTCAGAGTACTTCACAGCCCTGGCATTCTGCGCCCTGCGTGCCGCCTCCTGGCAAACGGCTTCACACGGTGCACGACGCGCCAGCTTTTATCTTTCCGCGATGGCCTTTGCACACGTTGTCAAACCGGCTGCCATCGATGGTACACCCTCAAGTGACCACACCGAAGCAGACCCTGGATGAGGTCAATCACTCTTTCCGGAGGTTTCCCAGAACGGTCTGGGTGAATTCTGTCGTGCTGATTGCCTGGCCGCCGCGGCTGACGATGTCGGCCGTGCGGGCACCTTCGGCCAGCGTCCTGTCGACCGCCCGCTCGACGGCCGAAGCCTCTGCCTCCAGACCAAGACTGTAACGCAGCAGCAGCGCCGCGCTGAGAATTGCACCGGTCGGGTTCGCCTTTCCCTGACCAGCAATATCGGGTGCGCTGCCGTGTACAGGCTCGTACAGGCCCATCGTGCCGCTGCCCAACGACGCTGAGGGCAGCATCCCCAGTGATCCTGCCAGAACAGACGCTTCATCCGTGAGGATATCCCCGAAGATATTGCTGGCAACGATCACATCAAAGCTCGCAGGACGGGTGACGAGATACATCGTCATCGCATCGACCAGCACATGGTCAACCGAAACCTCGGCATAGTCTTCATTCATGCGGGTTACGGCTTTACGCCAAAGACGGGAAGAAGCCAGAACATTGGCCTTGTCGACGGAAGTCAGTTTCTTCCGGCGTCCCTGCGCAGTGCGATAGGCGACATGGGCCACGCGCTCGACTTCCGGGACGGAATACTGTTCGGTATCGAAGGCGATGTCTCCTTCGCCCTGCTCCTGGCGCTTCCCGAAATAGATGCCGCCGGTCAGTTCACGGACAAAGAGTATGTCCACCCCTTCGAGCAGCTCCGGACGCAGAGGGGTGTGCCCTGCCAGCGCCGGATACGTCCGAACCGGGCGCAGATTGGCAAACAGGTCGAACTGCTTGCGAATGCCGAGCAGGCCCTGTTCGGGCCGAACAGCGGCAGCAGGGTTGTCCCACTTCGGGCCACCTACCGCGCCGAGCAGAATGGCATCTGCACCTTCGCACAGGCGAACGGTCTCGGTGGGGAGCGCTGTGCCCGTCCTGTCGATGGCGATGCCGCCGATCAGCCCCTCCCCATATTCGAACGTGTGTCCAAACTGACCAGCCACGTGGTTCAGGACTGCCTGTGCCTGTAACGTCACTTCAGGGCCAATGCCGTCCCCTGCGACGACTGCAATGATCGCTTTCATGATCGTGTCTCCGTTCGCGACAAAAAGCCGCCGGATGCAGCATCCGGCGGAAAGCATAATCTGTAAAGCGACTTAACGACGATCAGATACGGTCGAGCGTCGGGCGCGACCGTTCATTCTGCACATCGCCCGTGTTGAGCGTGCCGGCGCGCTCGATGAGCATCAGATGCACTTCTTCTTCGGCAACCGGCATATGTTCAACGCCATGTGGAATGATGACCAGTTCGCCGGGATTGATCGTCAGATCGCCGTCGCGAAGGCGCATCGTCAGCCGGCCGCTGATGACGAAGAAGAGTTCGTCTTCCTCGTCGTGATGGTGCCAGATGAACTCACCCTTCAGTTTGGCGAGCTTGATTTCCATTTCGTTGATCTGGCCGATGATTTTCGGGCTCCAGTGTTCACTGAAGCGCGACAGCTTCTCGTCCAGACGGATTACACGGATATCGGACATTTCAGTCTCCAACTGCCTCGATCAGGTCTTCTTCGTGCGGCGCCACGCACAATCCATACTCGACGCTGTCGACCAGCGCCAGCCAGCTTGCCCGGATGATGTTTTCGCCCGCTCCGACGGTGCTCCAGCGCCGCCCGCCCCGATGGGTTTCGATCAGCACGCGGGTGACGGCTGCGGTGCCCGCACCCCCATCCAGAATACGAACCTTATAGTCCGCCAGTTGAAAATCTGCAATCTGAGGATAACGGGGAACGAGCGCCTTGCGCAGGGCCAGGTCCAACGCGTTGACCGGGCCGTTCCCTTCTGCGGCGGTGTGAACCACTTCGCCGTCAATCTCGAGCTTCACCATCGCCTCAGCAATCGTCCCGCGCCCCCGCCGATCTTCGACAATGGTCGTGAAATCGATCAGGGTAAAAATAGGCTGATAGCTGGGCCGCGCGCGGAACAGCCGGACGGCCACGGATGCTTCAGCGCCTTCGAAAACGTAGCCCTGATGTTCCAGCCGCTTGATTTCGTCCAGCACCTTGACGGCTTCGTGACTGCTCACATCCAGCCCGAACTCTTCAGCCTTGCTGAGCAGATTGCCCTGCCCCGACAGATCCGAGACGAGGATGCGCATCTCGTTTCCGACCAGCGCGGGGTCAATGTGCTGATAGCTGTCCACGTTGCGTCGAATGGCGGCGACATGAATGCCTCCCTTGTGGGCAAAGGCACTCTTGCCGACGTAAGCCAGATGATTGTCTGGCGCAAGGTTTGCGATTTCGGCGACTGCACGGGAAACGCGCGCCAGATGGCGCAGGCTGCCGTCTGGCAGACAGCGGATATTCATCTTCAGTTCAAGGTCGGCCATGATGCTGCAAAGGTTGGCGTTGCCACAGCGTTCGCCATAGCCATTGATCGTGCCCTGTACCTGGATGACGCCCATCTGCACGGCGGCAAGCGAGTTTGCCACAGCCAGTTCACCATCGTTGTGCGTGTGGATACCGAGCGCGACGCCCGGAAAGGTCTGCCGAATGAGGTCGACAAAGCGGGCGACTTCCCACGGCATCGACCCGCCGTTGGTGTCACACAGTGTGACAACATGTGCGCCGCCTTCGATTGCCACGCGAATGGTATCAAGCGCATATTCGAGGTCGAGCTTCAGACCATCGAAGAAGTGTTCTGCGTCATAGATCACTTCCTTGCCGAGCGCCTTCAGGTAAGCCAGGCTATCGCGAATCATCCGCAGGTTCTCGTCGCCGGTCGTCTGAAGGACTTCCGTTACATGCAGCATCGAGGTCTTACCGACGACGGTCACCACCGGCGTATGAGCGTCGACGAGGGCGCGAATATTGCTGTCAGTGGTCGGGTCTGCCCCTTTGCGACAGGTGCTGCCAAACGCTGCAATCCGCGCCGTATGCAGTTCAACTTCACGAATGGCATCAAAGAATGCCGCGTCTTTTGGGTTGGATCCCGGCCAGCCGCCTTCAATATAGGCGACACCAAGCTGGTCCAGCATCTGGGCCACCCGCAGCTTGTCGGTCAGCGAAAGGGATATGCCTTCCCTCTGGGTTCCATCGCGCAGGGTTGTGTCATAGATCTGGACGCGCTGAGCTGGCGTCATGAGAATCGCCCCCTCAAACCGCCACGGTCGAGACGCGCTGCGGGTTTGCCTCTTCGTAAGCGCCGATCTGCGCGTCGAGGCTAAGCACATACCCAAGCTGATCAACGCCGTTCAGCAGACAGTGTTTGGAGAACCCATCGATCGGAAAGGTCACCTGGCGTCCGTCTGGCAGCGTGACTGTCTGTGACGCGAGGTCGACTGTCACCGAGGTATTCGGATCTTCTTGGGCCAGGCTGATCAACTGGCGATGCGTTTCCTCATCGACGATGACCGGCAGAAGCCCGTTTTTGAGCGAGTTGTTGCGGAAGATGTCCGCAAAGTAGGTGCTGATGACTGCTTTGAAACCTGCCCCCATCAGGGCCCACGGAGCGTGCTCACGCGAACTTCCGCAGCCAAAGTTGTGGCCGCCAACAAGGATGGCTGCGCCCTGGTGCTCGGGCTTGTTCAGCGGAAAGTCAGGCTTTGGCGACCCATCCGCATGGTAACGCCAGTCGGAAAAGCAGGCCGCGCCAAGACCATTTTTATCCGTCACCTTGAGGTAACGGGCCGGAATGATCTGGTCAGTGTCGATGTCATTGATTGGCAGGGCAACGATCTTGCCCGAAAACTGAGTGACCGGTTCCATCTCAGGCATACTCCCTTTCGCCCACAACCTGGCGTGGGTCCGTTATAACGCCGGTGATCGCGGTGGCGGCCGCTGTCAGCGGGCTGGCGAGGAAGGTGCGTCCGCCTTTGCCCTGGCGCCCTTCAAAGTTGCGATTGCTGGTGCTGACTGCATACTGCCCCGGTTCAAGCTGATCGCCATTCATGGCGATGCACATCGAGCAGCCGGCCTCGCGCCACTCTGCACCGGCTTCGCGGAAAACACGGTCAAGGCCCTCTGCTTCAGCCTGCGCCTTGACCTGCTGGGAACCAGGCACCACCATCACACGCAGCCCGTCCGCAACCGTGCGACCGCGCATGATCTTCGCGGCCTCGCGCAGGTCGCCGATGCGGCTGTTGGTGCAGCTGCCGATGAATACCACATCGACTGGCTTGCCAAGAAGCTGTTCGCCCGGCTGAAGCCCCATATAGGTCAAAGCCTTATCCAGCGCCAGCTTCTCGCTGACATCCCGCGTGCGATCCGGATCTGGCACACGCGCGGTGATGGGCATTCCCATTCCCGGGTTGGTGCCATAGGTAATCATCGGTACAAGCTCATGGGCTTCAAGCGTCACTTCAGCATCAAACGCAGCGCCATCATCTGTTGGCAGCGTTCGCCAGTGAGTGACCGCCTCATCCCACGCGACGCCGGCTGGCGCATGCGGTTTTCCAAACACATAGTCGAACGTTGTCTCGTCCGGCGCGATCATGCCCGCACGCGCACCTCCTTCGATCGACATGTTGCAGATGGTCATTCGGCCTTCCATGGACAGCCCACGAATGGCGTCTCCCATGTACTCAAAGACGTAACCCGTGCCACCACCCACGCCAATCTTGGCGATGATGCCAAGAATGATGTCCTTGGCCGTCACGCCCGGATCAAGCTTGCCGTTGACACGCACCGCCATGGTCTTCGGTTTGTTTTGCAGCAGGCACTGGGTGGCAAGCACCATCGCAACTTCGCTCGTCCCGATACCGAAGGCCAACGCGCCGAACGCGCCGTGGGTGCTGGTATGGCTGTCACCACAAACTATCGTCATGCCCGGCTGTGTCAGGCCCTGCTCAGGCCCAATGACATGGACAATTCCCTGATTGCGTGTGCCGAGGTCAAACAGACGAATGCCAAAGTCGGCGCAGTTTTTGCGCATCACATCGAGCTGCGCAGCGGCCATCTGATCCACAACCGGGATGACTCCGTCCGGGCCGCGCGGCGTGGTCGGGGTGCTGTGGTCCATGGTGGCGAGCGTACGATCCGGGCGTCGCACTTTCAGACCACGTTCGCGAAGCTGCGTGAAGGCCTGCGGCGAAGTGACCTCATGCACGAGATGGAGGTCAATGTACAGGACGGCGGGCAAATCATCCGTCTGCGGGCGAACGAGGTGCTCATTCCAGACCTTCTCGAACAGGGTTTCAGGGGATGATGGAGTCATCGAATCACTTTCTCTAGTCTCTCGCACCCAGAAAGAGTGCGCCATCGAGGGTAAAGGAACCGTCTGCCTGAATCTCGAAGCCGCTGCGGGCTTCAGAAGGTGCATCTGCAAGCAGCAGGCGCAGGGCGACGACATAGGCTTCCGGCGTGGCGATGCGCGTGACCCACGCATCGAAGTTCAGGGGCAGACGCCACGTCATGTCTACCTTTGCACGAAAGCCTGCCTGATTGAGCATATCGATCCACTCTGAAACACGATGATCACGCACATGCGAAAGGTCGCGCAGTAGTTCAAGCGTTTGCAGAAACGTATCCAGAGCCGGCGATTCCGGTGCGACGATATCGCTGACCAGCAGGCGCCCGCCGGGATTCAGTACGCGCCGAAACTCATGGAGTGCCCGAACAGGATTCGGCCAATGATGCGCGCTGTACCGCGTAACGACAAGGTCAAAACAGGCGTCGTCAAACGGCAGATCCTCGACGTCGCCCGGCTGGGTCAAAACGTTGGTGAGGCCGCGTTCCCGCGCCAGACGATTGACCTGTTCCAGCATCGCTGGCGTAAAGTCACATGCCACGACCTGACTGGCACCTGCTGCAAGGGCAAGGCCGGTATGGCCCGCACCGCAGCCTGCATCGAGCACCTGTTCGCGACCTGTGAGCGCGGCCAGCTCAACCAGGCGCGCAAGATCGGCTCCCTGAACATGAACGGCACTGGTCGCATAATTCGCTGCGACCTGGCCAAAATTGCCCTGCACCATGCTTTTCAGGGTGTTCACGGTTATCAGTCGCCTGCGATCCGAACCGTCGCTGCTTCGCCTTCAGGCTGTACGCGCGTGCCGAGGCCGAGGCCGGCAATCATGCGATTGAGCGCAGCAAGATAGGCTTTTACGCTGGCTACAATGATGTCGTCGTCTGCGCCGTAGCCGCCAAACGAGCGCCCCGTCTCAGGATCGGCGATGCGCACGGTAACTTCACCCAGCGCGTCAATCCCGGCGGTCACGCTGTGGACGCTGTATTCGATGAGCGTATTCGGGCAGCGGATGATGTCATTGACTGCACGGTAGCAGGCATCAACCGGCCCCGTGCCGACGGCCGCATGAATGACCGATTCGCCATCCGGCGTGAGCAGTCTGGCAGTCGCCGTCGGCATCCCCATCGTGCCACACGTCACCTGGATGTCCTCAAGGCGGAAGAACTCCAGCGGGCGATGAAGCTCGTCGGTCATCAGGGCTTCAAGATCCGCATCGGTCACATTCTTTTTGGCATCGGCCAGCACCTTGAAGCGCTCAAAGACCGCGTTGAGCTGTTCCTTGTCCAGTTCGTAGCCCAGCTCCTGCAGGCGCACCTTGAGGGCGTGTCTGCCGCTGTGCTTGCCAAGCACCAGCCGGCTCTGCGTCCAGCCGACGCTCTCCGGGGTCATGATCTCGTAAGTGCTGGCATGCTTCAGCATGCCGTCCTGGTGAATGCCTGCTTCGTGAGCAAAGGCATTGGCGCCGACGATCGCCTTGTTCGGCTGAACGTGCATTCCGGTATAGTTGCTCACCATGCGGCTGGTCTTGACGATTTCGCGGCTGTTGATGCGCGTTCGCAGATTGTAGAACTGAGGCCGGGTCTGGAGCGCCATGGCCACTTCTTCCAGGCTGGTGTTGCCGGCCCGTTCGCCGATCCCGTTGATGGTGACCTCGACCTGGCGCGCACCGGCACAGACCCCGGCCAGTGTGTTTGCTGTGGCCAGGCCGAGGTCATTGTGGCAGTGTACCGACCACACAACACCGCTGCCCTTGCCCGCACCGGGTGTCTCGGCGATCAGCATCGCAATCAGATCACCCCATTCCTGCGGCGTCACATAGCCCACCGTGTCGGGAATGTTCAGCGTTGTGGCGCCTGAAGCGACCGCCAGTGCACAGACCTCGATCAGGAACTGGGGATCTGTTCGCCCTGCGTCCATTGGGCTGAATTCCACGTCCGGGCACAGTTCACGTGCCAGTGAGACCATGTTGCGGACCGTTTCCATCGCCTGTGGCCGCGACAGCCCGGTCTGATACTGCAAATGAATATCAGACGTCCCCAGAAACGTATGGATGCGCGGCCGTGCGGCATCGCGCACACCTTCCCAGCAAACGCGAATATCACGTTCGACCGCACGCGCCAGCCCGCAGATGACAGGACCGTCGTCCGTTCCCACTTCCTGCGCCACACGCTGAACGGCCGCGAGATCATCAGGCGATGCGGCAGGAAAACCGGCTTCGATGATATCCACACCGAGCCGCCTGAGCTGTCGGGCAATCTCGAGTTTTTCCGCGCTCGTCAGCGTCGCGCCCGGGCTCTGTTCCCCATCGCGCAGGGTGGTATCGAAAAATACTACGACGTCGTCGTCCATCGGTGTTCCTGAAATAACCATGATGCGGGTGTCCTTGTCTGCCAGAAGGCGATTTCATTCACGGTCAAAAGGTCATCAAGCCCATCCTCAGCCACAGGATCACCCCCTTTCGGCATACACCACAGCGCTGCTGCCCGATCATGTGCCTTGCACCTCACGTGGCACAGTCTCCAGCACATACTGTGCGGTTTCTCCAATCACGCGAAAGCCGATGCGCTGGTATACGTGGTTGCTCGGCGCATAGTCCGCATCAGCAAACAACAGCACATACCTCCGTCCGACTTCAAAGAGCTCCCGAACGACGGCTGCCGTGAGCGCACGACCATACCCGTGTCCACGCTGTGCCGGCGGCGTATAAACCGGCCCGATCCGCATTCCATGTGTCGTCGGGCCCTTGAAGGCAGCCATACTGACGATTTCCCCGTGCGGGCCTTGCCACAATCGGATGCCGGCGATGCGGCTGTCGTCAGGAATCTTCAACGCGTCATACTGCGCGCGGTCGGGCGGCGGCAGTTTACTCAGCGCCTCGACCTCGAAATCAAAGTGCCATTCGCGCAGCATCGGCAGGTGGCTCTCATCGGCCATGATCATCTGACCGGGCACATCGAGGCTGTGATCGTGAATGGCTTCGATGCGGTAAAGCAGCTCCCGATAGGCAGGCCGCCAGTGCTGGCCTGTGTGCGCTTTCCAGCGTTCCAGAAACGGCATGGCGATTCCAGGCTGCCCCATGAAGGCTGGCAGACGATCCACGTGTTCCCGCACGAAATCGGCAAGCGTCTGAACCGCTTCCCCATCATCGGTCACGTTCAGCAGCGCGCCGTATCCCGGTGTTACCGACATGAACGCGACCGTCTCGCCATCCCGCTCTGCCGACACATTGAGCTGGCTCTCGGGAAGCGGGTTGCCGGTCAGGGCCAGTGTATTGAAGCGGCCGACGGTGACGCAGTTCTCGTCTTCATGGAGAAGCAGAAACGGCATCACGTGAGCAATCAGTTCACCGGCTTCAGTCCAGCGCCGAACGGCAACCCCAGCCATCGTGGACTCAGCTTTCCTGCCGAATATTCTTGGCCTTCAGGAACGACATCATCGGCCGCAGACGCGAACCGACTTCTTCGATCAGCAGATCGTGCTCACGCCGCCGACGCGCCTTGAATTCCGGCAGCCCGGCCTGGTTTTCTGCAATCCAGTTGCGGGCAAACGAACCATCCTGAATGTTGTGCAGGACTTCCGCGAAGTATTCCTTGACTTCACTTTCGACGTGATCGCCGACCACGTACCCGCCATATTCGGCCGTGTCACTGACGCTGTACCACATATAGCTCAGGCCGCCTTCGTACATTAGGTCGACGATCAGCTTGAGTTCGTGCAGGCATTCAAAATAGGCGATTTCAGGCTGATATCCCGCCTTGACCAGCGTTTCAAAGGCCGACCGGACCAGTGCAGTGACGCCGCCGCAGAGCACAACCTGCTCACCGAACAGGTCCGTCTCGGTTTCTTCCCTGAAGGTGGTTTCGATGACACCGGCCCGGGTGCACCCGATCGCCTTTGCATAGGCCAGCGCGAGCGCCCTGGCCTGCCCTGTCGCGTCCTGATGTACGGCGACGAGGCCGGGGGTACCTGCCCCTTCACGGAATACCTCACGCACGCGGTGACCGGGCGCTTTCGGCGCCACCATCGTCACATCCACACTCGACGGTGGCTCGATCCGACGGAAATGGATGTTGAAACCGTGAGAGAACATCAGCATGGCGCCCGGTTTCAGATTGGGCTCGATATGCTCGTGGTAGATCTGCGCCTGTTTCGTATCGGGCGTCAGAATCATAACGATATCTCCAGCTCTGGTGGCCTCTGCAACTGACAGCACCTGAAGGCCGTCGGCAGCCGCTTTGGCTGCGCTCTTGCTGCCTTCGTGCAGCCCAACGATCACATGAATGCCACTGTCATGAGCATTCAGCGCATGGGCGTGTCCCTGGCTTCCGTAGCCGATGATGGCGATCGTCTTGCCCGCCAGAAGCGTCAGGTCCGCGTCCTTGTCATAGAATAAGGTTGCCATGTGCGACGGTTTCTCCCTCATAGGTGGCGGGCGTCTTCCCGCTTCAGTAAACGAATGAGCAGCGTTTAAACGCTGTAAGCCTCAAAGCTGCCATTACCGTTGCCGCTGCGCGCGGTGATCGGGATGACCGGCTCGTACTGTGAATCCAGAATGCGAATGCCGCGGCCCATTGCGACCACACCCGTGCGCACCATCTCCACGATGCCAAGCGGTTTCAACTCCTGGATCAGACTCTCCACCAGGTCTTCCTGTGCAGCGATCTGGACGATGGCGACTTCAGGGCCGATGTCGACGATGTGTGCCGGGTACTTGTCGCAGATCTGGGTCAGCGTATTGCGCGAATCCGCGTCATTGGCGTTGACCTTGATCAGCGCGAGGTCGCGGCTCACATGAGGTTCCTGCGAAACCAGCGCCACGTCGATCACATTGATCAGCTTGAGCAGGTTGGCTGCAATCCGCCAGCCATCATTGCGCGAGCCGTCGACCACGATCGTCATGCGTGAGATATGTCGACGATGCGTTCGGCCAACGGTCAGGCTGTCGACGTTGAAGTTGCGACGGCGAAACAGGCTGGCGACGCGGTTCAGAACGCCGGGCTTGTTTTCGACCAGTGCCACCAGAATCTGTTTGCGGCTTTCCGGCTTATCGGTCATGGTTGTCCTCACGCTTCATTCGGCTTCGGTCGGCGGATCATTTTGTCGAGGTCAGCGCCGGCTGGCACCATGGGGTACACGATCTCTTCCTTCTGAACCATGTACTCGATCAGCACCGGGCCATTGTGGGCGCGGGCAAACGTGACCGATTCAGCCACCTGCTCACGTTCGGTCACGCGCATCGACGGAATTCCGTAGGCTTCTGCCAGTTTGCAGAAGTCCGGGTTGAACATCGGCGTCGCGTAGTAGCGCTCTTCGTAGAAGAATTCCTGCCACTGTCGCACCATGCCGAGATAGTTGTTGTTGATGATGGCAATCTTGACCGGCACATTTTCCTGTTTCGCGGTTGCAAGCTCGCACAGGGTCATCTGGAACCCGCCATCGCCAACAATCGCCCAGACTTCTTCGCCGGGCATCCCCATCTTGGCCCCGATGGCTGCCGGCAGTCCAAAGCCCATCGTCCCCAGACCGCCGCTGGTTATCATCGTCATCGGGCGCTGATGCGGGTAATACTGCGCTTCAAGCATCTGGTGCTGGCCCACGTCCGTGACGGTGATCGCTTCGCCGCCGGTAAAATGCCACAGATCGTTGAGCACCTGTGCACCGAGCAGGACGTCGGCCTCGCGGTTGATGATGTCGCGTTCGTCAGAGTCTTCCTGCCAGTCGCGGATGCGGTTCAGCCATTCCGGGTGGGACATCCGCTTCACGCCGGGCAGGAGCTGCGTCAGCACTGTCTTCAGGTCGCCGACCACGCCCACATTGACCTGCACATTCTTGTTGATTTCGCTGGCATCGATGTCGACGTGAATCTTCTTCGCATTGCGCGCATACGTCTTCAGATTGCCCGTCACTCGGTCGTCGAAGCGCATCCCCAGCGCAATGAGCAGGTCTGCGTCCTGAATCGCATAGTTCGATGCCGCTTCACCGTGCATCCCCATCATGCCAATCGTGAGCGGGTGGCTTTCGGGCATCGCACCCTTGCCCAGCAGCGTGAGCGCCACGGGGATCTGTGCCCGTTCTGCCAGCTCGCGGACTTCGTTCATCGCGCCCGACATCAGGATGCCGTGCCCGGCCAGAATGATCGGGCGTTCGGCCTGATGAATCAGCTCCAGCGCATTCTGGATCTCGTCCGGGCGTGCCTTCTGAGGCGGTCGATATCCTGGCAGACGAATCTCGTCGGTCGGGTAGACGAATTCGATTTTCTCCTGCTGCACGTCTTTCGGAATGTCGATCAGCACCGGGCCCGGCCGTCCACTGCGTGCAATGTAGAAGGCTTCGCGCACGATATAGGGAAGTTCGTGAACGTCCATCACGAGATAGTTGTGTTTGGTGATCGGCAGGGTGACGCCCGTCACGTCCGTCTCCTGAAAAGCGTCAGACCCGATTGCGCCGCGCGTCACCTGCCCGGTGATGCAGACGATCGGCGAGGAATCCATCATGGCCGTCGCGATGCCGGTCACCAGATTGGTCGCGCCCGGCCCGCTGGTGGCCATGGCAACGCCGACTTTACCGGTTGCACGGGCATACCCGTCGGCCATATGACAGGCACCCTGTTCGTGCCGCACCAGCACGTGATGAATCTGCGGATACTTTGTCAGCGCGTCGTAAGTCGGCAGGATTGCGCCGCCCGGGTAGCCGAAAATGAGGTCGACGCCCTCGCGAATCAGACATTCAAGCAGGATTTCAGAACCATTCAGCAACTGCGTCATTGGGTTACTCCTCCGCGCTGGTCAGCGGTCTAGTCTCCGGGCTCAGTCTGGCGAACATGGGTCAGCCAGCCATACTGATCGGCCTTCTGGCCGCTGGTGTAAGCGAAAAAGAGATCCTGCACTTCACGTGTGATTGGGCCACGACGGCCGGCACCCACCTGGATGCGATCGACCGATCGCACCGGTGTGACTTCCGCGGCGGTTCCGGTCATGAAGATCTCGTCGGCGATATACAGCATGTCGCGCGGGATCGGCTCGTAGCGGACTTCATAGCCAAGCTCATCCAGCAGGGTGAGCACCGTGTCGCGGGTGATGCCCATGAGAATCGAGGAGGCTGTGCCCGGCGTATATACCACCCCGTTGTAGATCACGAAGATATTCTCGCCTGCGCCTTCGCTCACATTGCCGGCGTAATCGAGGGCGACGCCTTCGTTGAAGCCGTTGTCGTGCGCCTCCATGCTGATGAACTGACTGTTCACATACTGCCCGCCGATTTTGGCCATCGACGCAAACGTGTCGGGAGCGATTCGCCGCCATGAGCTGACCTGAACATCGACACCGTTTTCGATCGCTTCCGGGCCGAGATAGCGTCCCCACTCCATCGTGAAAATGAAAGCGTCGGTGGGGTTTTTGCGCCCTTCCACGCCGAGCGGCCCTGCACCGCGCATGATGATCGGGCGGATGTAGCAGGCTTCATGACCGTTGCGACGCACCGTCTCGATAACGGCGTTGTTGATGCCGTCTTCCGTGATCGGCGAGCCATCCGGATATTGGAGCCCGATGCGTGCGATTTTGCAGGAATTGAGCAGACGCGTAGTATGCGGCTGCAAGCGGAAGATTGCCGGCCCGCGATCGGTGGCATAGGCGCGAATGCCTTCAAAGACGCTGCTGCCGTAGTGCAGTGCATGGGTCGTGATATGAACTGTTGCGTCTTCCCAGGCGATGAATTCGCCATTCTTCCAGATCGTGGTTGCCGTCATGACGTCAGTCTCCCCAGATGGTCACTGCGAAACAAAAAGCGCCTGCGTCACACGGGGACGTGATTTCCCCTCGCAACGCAGGCGCAGCACAGAGCGGCCCGGGAGCGGTACCGGCATGTTGCCATCCCGCTTCCGTGGCGCAGAAGGCGCAAAACTGAGGTGAAGAATCGTTTTGCCGCTGCATCGTCCCGTCGTCCTGCATTCACCCATAAAAAAAGCCCCCGGCCTGGGGGCTTTTCACTTCACTGTGATCGCGCTGCGCTCACCACCCAAGCAGTTAAGACTCGGAGCCAATAAGACGGCCTACGAGTACGACGGCAAGGAGGCTAATCGAAATCGAGCGGGCAGACATACGAAAATTACGTTCCTGTTGCGCTGGTGAAAGGAGCGTAACCTGAATACGACACGATGTCAAGCATTTGCGTTCGACTGCGAGCGCGGCCCGGCGGATGGCGAATCACTGGTCACAGCCAGATGCTGCTTTGCCAGCGCGATCTGCGCCTGAACAGCCTCAGGTGCTGTCCCGCCGAACGCCCGCCGCCTGGCAACCGACGCCCTGAAGTCAAACACATGCTCGACATTGCTCTCAAACCGCTCGCTAAGCGGGGTCAGATCTTCCGTTGTCAGCCGGTCAAACGCGATCCCCTTCTCTGCTGCGATGCGCACCGCAGCTCCCGCAATATGATGCGCCTGCCGGAATGGCAGTCCCCTGAGCACGAGATAGTCGGCCAGATCGGTTGCGAGCATGGCGGGATCGAGCGCCAGACGCATGGCATCGACGTTCAGGTGCAGCGTCGCGACGACGGCCGTCAGCACCGGCAGCAGTTGCATGATGGTATCGGTGGCATCGAACAGCGCTTCCTTGTCTTCCTGCAGATCCTTGTTGTAACCCGTCGGCAGCCCTTTGAGTGTGGCGAGAAAGCCCGCCAGAAGGCCGATCAGGCGGCCGGCCTTTCCGCGAGCGAGCTCCATCGGATCCGGGTTGCGTTTCTGCGGCATCAGGCTGCTGCCCGTGCTGTAGCGATCGTTGAGCGTGATGAAGCCAAAAGCGGGGTTGCTGAACCAGATCAGGTCTTCTGAGAGGCGGCTAAGATGCGTGCCCAGCAGGGCCAGCGCGAACAGCGTTTCGGCCGCAAAATCGCGGTCACTCACGGCATCAAGGCTGTTCGGCATCGGCACGTCGAACCCCAGCGCAGTCGCCAGCGCATGTCGGTCGATGTCAAACGGGCTGCCGGCCAGCGCACCTGCACCGAGCGGAGATCGCCGCGTCCGCAGCGCGGCGCCTTCCAGCCGCTCATCATCGCGCGCCAGCATCCAGAAATAGCTCATCAGCCAGTGCGCGGCGGTGACAGGCTGGGCCGGCTGCATATGCGTATAGCCGGGCATCAGCGTGGCCACGTGCGGCTCAGCCGTTTCGATGAGCGCAGACTGGAGTGCGCGCAGGCCGACGCGAACGCGCTCGATCGCAGCCAGCGTCCACAGCCGAAAGTCGGTTGCCACCTGGTCATTTCGGCTGCGGCCGGTATGCAGTTTGCCGCCAACAGCGCCTGCCAGCTCGGTCAGCCGACGCTCTACAGCCGTGTGAATGTCTTCGTCGCCGGGCGCAAACTGAAACGTTCCTGACGCAAATTCAGCGTGAATCTGTTCCAGCCCGGCGACGAGC